>OLNZ01002751.1_pt1 | contig 10296 bp, 8 predicted proteins | sample 1672981 | NCBI WGS metagenome assembly OLNZ01 (sample SAMEA3136743, study PRJEB25190) | human gut metagenome | biome: human gut; feature: human-associated habitat; material: faeces | place: Austria | collected 2013
TCGTCTCCCTGGGCTACAAGTCCGAGAACGAGGGCTTCACCGGCAACGCTTGGGCCACCAACGTCAACACCGTGGCTTCCGCGAAGGGCCTGTATGCTGGCCTGGAGACCATCGACCCCTCCGCTGCGATCACCCGTGATAACGCTGCTCAGATGGTCTGGAACGCTATGAACGCCTATGAGGTCGAGTACAAGACCAGCCTGATCGCTGACAAGGACGGCAAGCTGTCCACTCAGATCACCGTGCAGGACAAGGTCGTTGGCTCCAACAACGACAAGATCACCCTGCTGGAGGACAAGTACGAGGCTAAGGCTATCACCGGCACCCTGACTGCTGTGAAGCAGGACAATGGTAAGACCACTTATAACATTACCATTCAGGATCCTCAGTACAAGGGCGAGAAGTACAACGACGGCAAGGACATCACCTACACCGACGTTGCTAAGGATTACTCCGCTCTGAAGTATCAGAACGTCCGCGTTCTGGTCAAGCCCAGCAAGAACGGCAAGGACGCTGTTGTCTACGGCGTGTATGCTACCAGCAAGAACACCATTCAGACTGGCCTGCTGGCTGACCTGAAGAAGGACAGTGACAAGAAGGTCAAGCTGGATGGCACTAAGTATGACCTGGCTACCTCCACCAAAGTTTATGTCGATGGTGAGCAGCTGTACATGAAGGATTCTGTTTCTTCTAACACTGACTTCTCCACTACCAAGGACGCTACTTTTAAAAATGACGCTACCATCAATGCATGGGTCACCGTGAACGGTGAGGGCAATGCTACCTATAAGGAAGGCACCTCTGTGAAGCTGCTGGCTACCGATGGTTCCAGCGACTACTCCATCCTGGAGGTCACCACTTATAGCGTGTCTAAGGTAACCTATGTTGGTTCCGACTATGTTAACACCGAAGCTGGTAAGCGTGACAGCGATGAGTATGTTATCGCCAGCGGCCTGAAGAAGGATGACTATGTTGTCGTGACTAAGGCTGGCAACTACGCCGACAAGAAGGGCCGCGTTGAGAAGGCCACTATCGCTGAGGGCAAGGTTGTTGGTACTAAGGGTAGCGACAAGGTCCAGATCGGCAATGACTGGTACACTATGGCTACCGGCGTCACTCAGCCCACTCTGAACTCTAGCGTGAAGCTGATCCTGGTCAATGGCTATGCTTATGACAAGGATACCATCTCTGCTGGCACTGAGGACGTTGCTCTGCTGGTCGAACTGGGCCAGAGCAATACTGTCGGCTCTAAGTATTATCAGGCCCGTATGATTTTCTCCGATGGCACCGACAAGGTTGTTGATGTTGAGAAGAAGGACGGCAATGGTAATGCTCTGGGTTCTTTCAGAAGCTATAAGAATGACCTGGTTACCTATGATGTTTCCAAGAATGTTTACACCTTGACCGTTATCACCAATCAGGCTGGCGCTAAGGCTGCTGGCTATGATGATTTTGCCAAGGATAGCGATGTGACCATTGATGGTAGCATCCGCTTCTCCACTCGCGCTTATCTGGAAGACACTGCCCCCGTTTTCGTCGCTTATAAGAATGGCGATTACAAGGTAGTCAGTGGTAAGACTGTCGCAGCTTGGAAGGCCACCACCGCTTCCTGGGCTAAGGCTTTGATCACCAAGGACAACACCACCAACAAGGCTTCTGTTGCTTTTGTGAACCTGGGTGATAGCAATGTCCCCGGTGGCTCTGATACCACCTATGCAGTTGCTCTGGACGGCACTTACACCCAGAAGATTGATGGCACCACTTACTACTTCACCAAGGCTTGGAACGGTAAGGAAGAAGTTACCTACAAGTCTGAGGATACTGTGAAGCTGGCAAAGGGCGATGTGTTCGAGTATTCCGCTGATGGTACTGATACTGTCTCTGTCGACAAGGTTACCATGACCCCGACTCAGGTTGCTTCTTACAGCAACGGTGATATCTCCTTCAAGGATGATATCGTGTACACCGATTCTAGTGTCACTGGTGCAAAGCTGGACGCTGGTCAAATTCGCGAGATCGACAGCAAGGACACTGTCGTCCTGTACGTTGACTCCGATAAGAACCAGGGTGTTGGTTCCGGTGAGATTCGTGTTGGTAACGCTTATAACAGCAGTGCTACCGATACTGACAAGCCCAACGTCTCCGTCAACCTGGACTATGGCGATGCTTCTGCATCCGATGGTCACGTGACTGTTATCGTGGTTGATGTTAACAACAACTACAATCAGTGGTAATCCTCTTACCTGATTTCTGATTTGGGATAAGGATTCCAACCGAGGGAAGGCCCCCGGAGGAGCAATTCTCCGGGGGCCTTGTTCTAAGTTCAAGAGCTAGGAGAGGTATAATGAACGAAAAGAAAACACAACCTACCGGAAAATTTCAAGTTGAGTGTGATGATAATGCGGAAGAATTAATCAATAAGATACTGAAACTTCAAGAAAGAGAGGAAATGACCTCCTCCAGAAGGTTTGTACATATCGTAGCAGTTCTTATGACAATAGCAATCACCCTTCTGGTTGGATATTCCATTTATAAGAATGGCGCTTCAACAGAATCTGTTCTATCTACGCTACTTGCGTTCTTTTCTATCTTCATGTCAGTGTTCTTTTATTTCAAATCAGATGAAACGAGTAAGTCTTTTTATGATTCCTCCTATAATTTCATGAAAGAAGCCTCTATTACTCTTGGTAGAATAGAAGAACGATTTGGAGAGAAGTTAAATAATATTAGTGAAAAAATGTCACATTTTAAAGATGCCTCTAAAAAGATTGATGAGGAAGAAGCAGAAAAATATCACATGATAGATAGCTTAATAGATAAAGCAGGATTAGGAGAAAAGGAGAGGGCCGAATATACACAAAAACTCATAGAAAAAGATCTCATGATTCGCTCTTTAGATAGACAACGGATGATTGCAATACAAGAAGCGGAAAATCTAAGAAAGCGAGCAAGTCCGTGGGAGGAAAGTGAAAATCGTACTAACTTAGATAACATATATACGCGGAAATCACAAATGATTAGTATGATCGATAAAATCATGGATACAAGAAACGTGCCTAAAAGGCTACCGGGATATTTTCGCTTTCTTTTGGATAAATACGATTGTATTGAGGAAGATGGATCTGTAAATATACAATCACTGACTCGGCTGAGATCAAAACTAATAAGTGAGATTGCATCATCTGATTAAGCCCATGGCTTTCTGCATCATAGATATGCTGTGAGGTGTGGTGTAAATCAGCTTACATTAGAGAGGACATCGCCTTTGTCGGTGTCTTTTTTAATTCTGATATGTATTTTTTATGATTTTTCGCGAAAAATGTGTTTTTGTACCCTGAAAAAAGCCCTAAAAATGTGTTTTTTGTGGGGGCAGGCTGGAGAAGGGGGAAACGTGGGCGCCGGGGGCGCACCCCTCCACCGCCTAACGGCGGTCCCCCTCGCCCTTTCAGGGGAGGCATAGGTTTCCTGTAACGTATGTAATAACCCTCAGCGCAAATGGCTCCCCTGAAAGGGTCGAACTGTCCGGGGGACAGTTCGATTCAGTAAAATCTTCCTTAGACAGCTGGCCGCGAAGCGCTCTGAGGGGTTGTCCCCGAAGGGCTTGACCAGCTGTGTGAAAGGTATCCGCATTTCTCATCTTGACAAAAGCCTGGTGTCTGCTATAATGAAGACAAAAGGGGACACTGTTACTTGTAGCCAGGCCTCTAAATCATACTATAAAATAGCTGACCATTCGAGTGCCATCGAGTGGTCAGCATGCTTTTGTGGCGAGAAGGAGCAGCAAAATTGCTACCAGCAGGAGAACCCGCAATGCTTTCTTCCACATCTGCACCACCTCCCTTCGCATGAAATGCGCTGGGATTTTGGTGGCCTGACCACTGAAGTAACAGTGTCCCGTATGGGACACTATATCATATTGCGTCGAACTTTGTCAACGCTTAGCAAGCCACCCCGCCGCGTTTCTTACACGCTGGCTGGGTGGCCTCTTTTTACTCCAATGAGAGACATTACCATTTACTACAACAACAGCTACCCCGCAAGGTTGGCGCCGGGGGCGCACCTCTCCACCGCCTAACGGCGGTCCCCCTCGCCCTTTCAGGGGAGGCATAGGTTTCCTGCAACGTATATTGTAACCAGCAATTCCCTTGGCTCCCCTGAAAGGGGAGCTGTCAGCGCCAGCTGACTGAGGGGTTCTCCCCGAAGGGCTTGACCAGCCACAAAAAAGGGGTTGTCCCCGAAGGACCCGACCACCTGCGAAAGATGTCCCCCTCTAACATCACCTTTTTCTTATCTTTTCATCAAAAAAGGCGTTTTCCCTCTTGACTGCAATGCTTTAAAGTGCTACGATGGTACCACCGAATTTGAGAGGGGGAAACCACCCTCTCCTATATCTTGAAAGAGGGTTATCCAACATGAAAAAGAAACTGCTTGCAGCCCTGCTGGCTGGTGTCATGGCCGTGGGCCTGACCGCCTGCGGCGGCAACACTTCCACTGACGCACCCGCCGCTGACGGCGAGGCAAACGGCGAGAGCGCCGCCGGCTCCTACACTGTGGGCGTCTGCCAGCTGGTGCAGCACGCCGCGCTGGACGCCGCCACCCAGGGCTTCCAGGACAAGCTGACGGAACTGATCGAGGCCGACGGCGGCACCGTTACGTTTGACGTGAAGAACGCCTCCGGCGAGTCTGCCAACTGCGCCTCTATCATCAATGGCTTCGTGTCCTCCGGCGTGGACCTGATCCTGGCCAACGCCACGGCTTCCCTCCAGGCAGCCCAGGCCGGCACGACGGACATCCCGATCCTGGGCACTGCCGTCACCGACTATGGTACGGCACTGGGCATCGACGACTGGACCGGCACCACCGGCACCAACATCTCCGGCACCGCCGACCTGGCCCCCCTGGACCAGCAGGCCGCGATGCTCAATGAGCTGTTCCCCGACGCCAAGACCGTGGGCCTGCTCTACTGCTCCGCCGAGCCGAACTCCAAGTACCAGATCGACACGATCAAGCCCATGCTGGAAGAGAAGGGCTACACCTGTGAGGAGTTTGCTTTTGCCGACTCCAACGATGTCGCTTCCGTCACCACCTCCGCCTGCGCTGCCAGCGACGTGATCTACATCCCCACCGACAACACCGCCGCCTCCTGCACCGAGGCCATCCGCAACGTGGTCGTGCCCGCCAAGACCCCCGTGGTCGCCGGTGAGCAGGGCATCTGCTCCGGCTGCGGCGTGGCCACCCTGTCCATCGACTATCACCAGCTGGGTGAGGTCACCGGTGAGATGGCTTACGACATCCTGGTCAAGGGCGCTGACCCCGCCACCATGGAGATCAAGTATGCCCCCGACACCACCAAGATGTACAACGCGGACATCTGCCAGGAGCTGGGCATCACCCCGCCCGACGGGTACACCGCCATTGAGGCCTGATCTGGATTTGATTTAGCCTGATGAAACTCAGGCGGCCCCTCGTAAAAACCACGGGCGGGAAAGGAGTTTCCTTTCCCGCCCTTTGCGTCTGTTTGAGATTTAGAAGAAAGAAAACAGGAGGAATCCACCGTGAACTTTTTCCCCTCTCTGCTCAACGCCCTTCCGGGGGCGCTGGCCCAGGGCCTGATCTGGGGCCTCATGGCCATTGGCGTGTACATCACGTTCAAAGTGCTGGACCTGGCCGATCTGACCGTCGACGGCACCATGTGCACCGGCGGCGCGGTCTGCATCATCCTCATGACCCACGGCGTCAACGTCTGGGTGGCTATGCTCTGCGCGTTCATCGCAGGCATGATCGCCGGGGCCGTCACCGGCCTGTTCCACACGGTCATGGGCATCCCCGCGATCCTGGCCGGTATTTTGACCCAGCTGGCGCTCTTCTCCATGAACCTGCGCATCATGGGCGGCAAGGCCAACCAGGCCATCAACCCCGACAAGTATGACCTGCTCGTCTCCCTGCGGAACGTGAAGAAGCTCAGCTTTGAAAACCCCATTCTTGTGACCCTGATCTTCACCGCCGTGGTCATCGCCCTGCTCTACTGGTTCTTCGGGACCGAGGTCGGCAGCGGCATCCGGGCCACCGGTGCCAACCCCAACATGAGCCGCGCCCAGGGCATCAACGTGGACCGGAATAAAGTGCTGGGCCTGATGCTCTCCAACGGCATCGTGGCCCTCTCCAGCGCCCTGTACACCCAGTACCAGGGCTTCGCCGATGTCAACGCCGGCCGTGGTGCCATCGTCATCGGCCTGGCCGCCGTCATCATCGGTGACGTCATCTTCTCCCGCATCTTCCGCAACTTTGCGCTGAAGCTCGTCTCTGTGTCCATCGGCGCTGTCATCTATTACGTCGTCATCCAGATCGTCCTGACCATGGGCCTGAACAGCAACGACTTGAAGCTCTTCTCCGCCCTGGTGGTGGCCGTGTTCCTGGCCGTGCCCTACTGGAAGAGCAAGCACACCCGGAGCAAAGTGAAGCCCGCAGCCGCAAAGGAGGCGCCCCATGCTTGAACTGAAAAATCTTTATAAGACGTTTAATGCCGGGACCGTCAACGAGAAACGCGCCATCGACGGCCTGGACCTGACCCTGGAGGACGGCGATTTCGTCACCATCATCGGCGGCAACGGTGCCGGCAAATCCACCACCCTGAACCTCATCGCCGGCGTTTTCCCCGCTGACCAAGGGAGCATTATTCTGGACGGCGTGGACATCACCCGCCTGCCGGAGCACAAACGCGCCAAGTATCTCGGCCGCGTCTTCCAGGACCCCATGATGGGCACCGCCGCCACCATGGGCATCGAAGAAAACCTCGCCCTGGCCAACCGCCGCGGCCAGCGCCGCACCCTGCGCCCCGGCATCACCGCCCAGGAGCGGGAGAAGTTCCGCAAGCAGCTGGCGGCCCTGGGCCTGGGGCTGGAGGACCGCATGACCAGCAAAGTCGGCCTGCTCTCCGGCGGCCAGCGCCAGGCTTTGACCCTGCTCATGGCCACCCTGAAAAAGCCCCGCCTGCTCCTGCTGGACGAGCACACCGCCGCCCTGGACCCCAAGACAGCCGACAAAGTCCTCCAGATCACCGAGGAGATCGTGGCCCGCGACAAGCTCACCACCCTCATGGTCACCCACAACATGAAGCACGCCATTCAATACGGCAACCGCCTGATCATGATGGACGCCGGCAAGGTCGTGGTGGACATCCGCGGCGAGGAGAAAAAGAATCTCACCGTCCGCGATCTGCTGGAAAAATTCAAGATCGACAACGACCGGATGCTACTCTCCGAGTGAGCGCAAGCGAACTTTAGCCGGACCGGATCCGGCGTCAAATCCACTCGAAAACTGTCGAGTCTGGTCATGACAGCCCATACCCTCCTGTTGTAGGATAAGGAATCCCTACAACAGGAGGTTTTTTATTGATGGAAAAGTACACGTATATTCGCAAGACGATCACCTGGGACAGCCGCCGCTATGAGGTCCGGGGCAAGACGGAGCAGGAGGCCTGCGAGAAGCTGGCCGACCTCGTCGTCTCCCTGAAGCGGGGGGAGTTTGCCGCCAGCGGGCAGACCACCGTGGAGCAGTGGTTCCAGCAGTGGATGCAGACCTACAAAATTCCCTCCGGCATCACGCCCAAGAGCCTGCGCCTGTATGACGAGAAGTACAACGGCTACATCGGCCCCGCCATCGGCCAGAAGAAGCTCCAGGACGTGCGGGACCTGCACCTGCAAACCATCCTGAACACCCAGGCCGGGCGGTCTTACTCCCACGTCTCCAAGCTCCGCATGGTCCTGCAAGAGCTGTTCCGCCAGGCCCGCCGCTCCCGCCTCATCGTCTTCGACCCTGCCGAGGGGCTTCAGCTGCCCGAAAGCACCAAGCGCAGCCACCGGCCCATCACCGCCGCCGAGCGCCGCCACATCCTGGCCCTCGCCAAAGAGCACCGGGCGGGCCTGTGGGTCCTGACGATCCTCTACGCCGGCCTCCGCCCCGGCGAGACGGCGGCGCTTTCCTGGAAGGACATCGACTTCGACCGCAACGAGATCCACGTCTACAAGGCCATTGAAAGCGGCACCAAGACCGTCAAGGCCCCCAAGACCCCCGCCGGGGTGCGGGACATCCCTATGCGCCAGGAGCTGCGGGACCGCCTCCTGGACGCCCAGGGCCGCCCGGACGACCTGGTCTTCCCGGCCCCGGCCGGGGGCGTGCGCAGCGCCAACAGCCTCCAGCGGCTCTGGGGCAGTTTTGCCCACGCCTTAGACCTGCGCATGGGCGCGAAAGTCCAGGACGGCGTCATCACCAAGCACGCCCTGGCCCCCGACCTCACCCCCTACTGCCTGCGCCACACCTTCTGCACGGATCTCCAGCGGGCGGGCGTGCCCATCAACGTGGCCAAAGAACTCATGGGCCACGCGAACATCTCCGTCACCGCCAACATCTACACCCACCGCGACCAAAAAGTCCTCCACAGCAACATGGCCAAATTAAACCCCAACGGCCGCAAGCCCTCCACCAAGCCCCGCCCAAAGGAGCTGTGAGCCGCCAACCTGTGGATAACTTGTGGGAAATGTGGATAACTCACATTTTTGTGGAGAGATCCTAACAAGTAAAACCATAAACAACCACCCCGCCAGCGTGTGAGAAACGCGGCGGGGTGGCTGGTTCTGGTGATAGAAAAAACTAAGGAGCAGAGCACAAACCTGTGCGCCGCCCCGTACAAAAGCCGTAGCTTTTCAATCCTGTACCTATTATATACTCACAGCGTGAGAATTTCAAGGACTTTTTCAGGAAATGAAAAATCAGGAATGGAACACCGATGTGCGCCACTCCCTACAAAAGCCATAGCTTTTCAATTCTGTTTTTATTATATGCTCATTTTAAGAAACTGTCAAGCCATTCATATCTATCGCACCGTCCAACGGGATCGGCAAATAGGCCAGCGGGAGAGACTGGTCACGACAACGCTTTTGAAAATCATAAATGATCTCGCCAACGATGCGGTCATCCGCGACGGTCCTCAGCGTAACCACGCCGTTCTCGTCCTCGTCTCCATAGGTAGAATCAGACGTTGGACACCGAACATAAAGAACGTCGAAATCCCGGTCATAGTTGATTGCTATATCCGATGTATATGGGGCCTTTTTCTTCATCAATCCCACCTCCAACTTTTTTGCTCAAGAAGGCAGTGACGACTTCTCCTGTTTTTTGCGTTTCATTCATTTCTGCTGCCACTTTAACATACAACGGTGGATGGACAGAAGAGCATTTTGCAAAGTAAAGCTGTCGCCCTTCAAATCTTTCACTGTTGTAGATCACATAAGGTTTTTCCACCGCAGAACGAATGTCTTTATGCGGAACATCTATATGCCCGCTCTCTCCAATAATATGCGAATCATATCGTTCCTTTGACAGGGAAACAGTATAGCCGCGAGGGTCTTTTACAGAAAACAGAGTTTCACTATCTGACATCGTCTTTTCCTTCTGCGTCAAAGCTCTTTTTCCTCTGCCGCAGCAAAGGAACGGTTCAGTTGTTCCGACAGTTCTTTTGCCAGTTGAATGGGAAGAACTACTTTACTGACAACCGTTCTATCTTCACCAGATACCGTTCCATCAGCGGCGAACTGAGGTTCCACGGAGAAAAAAGTAAGTCTCAGATCCATCTCGCCAAGCGCAAAATTAAACGCATTGCTATATTCTGCATTGTTCATGTCATCAACCTCCAGTTATCTATTTCACAAGACACAATTATTATACACAGGAGAACAAATTTTGTAAATGGGCACAGAATCGTAATTTTCAGGAAAATAAAACTTTCAGGACCAGCAAAACCCCCAGGGACGAATCCCTGGGGGCCTTGCATTTACGGGGAACCTTCCTGAATCAAATTCGGGAAAGATTAGCCTTCAACAACCGAGCCGCTGATAGTGAAAGAAACGTCAGTGCTGCCATTGGCAACAAACTTCAGAGTCTTCACAGTACCAACCTTAGCGTTTGCGTCAAAAGTCACAGCGGTAGCACTCGTAGGTTCTACTGTAGCGCCGGTAGCAGTTACAGTCAGAGTATCTGCGGTTGCGCCAGCAGCAACAGTAGAGGTGAAGGTCAGAGTGATCACATCACCCTTCACTGCCTTGGTCTTATCAACGGAAACAGTGTAACCGGTACCGTCAGCGGGCTTAGTGACGGACTTTGCAGAAGCAATGGTCTTGTTGCCCAGAACGTCGGTGTCGCTGTTGGTGTTTACGATGATGGCAACAACCTTCTTGTTGGTGTTGTTTTCATCATAGACAATCAATGCGTTAGTATAACCGGTAGTACCGTCGAAGGAGG
>OLNZ01002754.1_pt1 | contig 10287 bp, 7 predicted proteins | sample 1672981 | NCBI WGS metagenome assembly OLNZ01 (sample SAMEA3136743, study PRJEB25190) | human gut metagenome | biome: human gut; feature: human-associated habitat; material: faeces | place: Austria | collected 2013
CAATTCATCTCCCACCTGTAGAGGAAGGAGAATTCTTGCTAACTTTTGTTAAAAACATCGAGTGTTTCAAAAACAGTAGACATTCCTACTTTCAAATGCTATAATAGCATCGATTACAGCTACATTAAGAACAATAATAAATACATTTTTTAAGGAGTGAGACTATGTTTATTACAGATGATATCCGTTATGTTGGTGTCAATGACCATGATATTGATTTATTTGAAGGACAGTATGTCGTAGAAAACGGCATGGCTTACAATTCATATGTGATCATGGACGAGCAGATTGCGGTCATGGATACTGTAGGCGGCAATTTTACAGATGAATGGCTGAAGAATATTTCAGACGTCATCGGTGACAGAAAGCCATCTTATCTGATTGTTCAGCATATGGAACCTGACCACTCTGCCAACATTGCCAACTTTCTGGATCTTTACAAGGATGCCAAAGTTGTCGCTACAGCCAAGGCTTTTGTGATGATGAAGCAATTCTTTGGCACAGACTACCCGGAGAGACAGATTGTTGTCAAGGAAGGCGATACGCTTTCTCTTGGTACACACACACTGACATTTGTTCTTGCACCAATGGTTCACTGGCCAGAAGTTATGGTGACCTACGACAGCAAGGATAAGGTTCTTTTCTCAGCAGATGCCTTCGGCAAGTTCGGTGCCCTTGATGTCGAAGAAGACTGGACATGCGAAGCCCGCCGTTACTATTTCGGTATCGTCGGCAAATACGGTGTTCAGGCTCAGGCGCTCCTGAAGAAGGCAGCCGGTCTTGATATCCAGACCATCTGTGCACTCCATGGCCCGATCCTCAAAGAGAATCTTGGCTATTATCTTGATCTCTACAATACATGGTCCAGCTACGGTGTTGAGAGCGAAGGCGTTGTCATCGCTTACACATCTGTTTACGGCAATACTAAGAAAGCCGTTGAGCTCCTTGCAGATAAACTGACTGCCCTTGGATGCCCGAAAGTCACAGTTACTGACCTTGCCCGTGATGACATGGCCGAAGCTGTCGAAGATGCTTTCCGCTACGGCAAGCTCGTTCTGGCTACAACCACTTACAATGGTGATATCTTCCCATTCATGAAGACATTCATCGAACACCTGACAGAACGCGGCTACAGAAACAGAACGATCGGTCTCATTGAGAACGGCTCATGGGCACCTACCGCAGCCAAAACCATGCTGAAAATGTTTGAAGGCAGCAAGAATCTGACATTTACAGACACAACAGTCACCATCAAATCCGCTGTCAACACTGAGAATGAAGCACAGATTGCGGCACTGGCTGAAGAACTCTGCAAATAAAACTCATAGATGCCATAGATATCCTGCATAGCAATTCCGGGATATCTATGGCATCCTCTATCTACCCATTATTTTTACTACAAAGGTGTAACTTTATGATTCAACTTAATCCACGCGTCAACAATCCGGCAGTTGGCACATTTTATGTGTTGCTTTCTGCCATTTTTTTCAGCCTTGGCGGCTTTATGATCAAAATCGTTCCATGGCAGTCTCTGTCTGTCAGCGGCGTACGAAGCATCTTCGCCCTGATCACACTGCTGCTCTACATGAAGCTGATCCATCATCCTTTTCGGCTGAACCCATCCGTTATTTTCGGCGGCATCTGCTCAGCTTCCATGAGCATCACATTTGTCTGTGCCACCAAAATGACATCCGCCGCCAATGCCATCATCCTGCAATTCACACATCCGGTTTTTCTGATTCTTATCCTCTGGATCTTCTATCATAAACGGCCGGATAAAAGGGCTATCCTTACATGCATCATTGCATTAATCGGTATTGTATGCTTTTTCTTTGATAAGATCACCTCCGGTGGCATGCTCGGCAATCTTCTTGCCATTATCTCCGGCCTGTCCTATGCCATTATGTTTCAGATGAAGAAAATGAAGGGCGGCGATTTCGAATCTTCCCTTGTCATCAGCTATATTCTGGCCTTCATCATCGGCCTTCCGACTGCTGTGCACGAAACCATCCATACACCATCCATATGGCTGGTGATCGTACTTCTTGGCACTGTACAGACCGGTCTGGCCACCATCTGTCTGTCCCGGGGACTGGATGCCGTTTCTCCGGTAACAGCTGCATTGACCTCAGGCATTGAACCGATTCTCAACCCGGTATTGGCGGCCATTATCTGCGGCGAAACCATCGGACCTATGTCCATTGCAGGCGGCGTTCTTGTCATCGGTTCCGTGCTGGCCTACAGCCTCAGCCAGATTAAACGTCCTGTCTCTGCCGGTTAACATTCAAAAACCAAGCACCGATTTGGAGCAATTTTGAATTCACAGCTGATATATGTCGCATCGTGTACAATCAAACACAGTAAAAAAGAGTGAGCCTCAGCACACTCTTTTTTTGTATATGTAAACAAAATAAATGATTTCTGCAATGGCTGTGATCCCCCATGAAAATATATAAAGGGAATACAGGGATAATATGGTATGAAAATACGCAAAAACTGTATAAATCCAGACAACTCTGAATACGCAGGAACCTATGATAACGATCACCATCGGTATCATACTCTTTCCCAAAGCTCTGGAAGCCATGATGGTACAGTCCATAAAAGCAGAAAATCCATAGCAGACACCCATAATGGACAATCGGATCATCCCCGCCTCAATGACATCTGCATCTGTCGAGAACAATGAGAGGAATTGATGGCCAAATAAAACAAGTCCCAATCCCATGATCATACCGATACCAAAGGAATATGCCAGGCTGATGAGATAGCTGTTCCTGACACGCTTCCTGTTGCCGGCACCGAAATTCTGTCCCATAAAACTACCGCAGGCCGTATAGAAGGCCGTCATCACATCATACACCAACGCATCGGCATTGGCCGCAGCTGCATTGCCGGCCACCATGGTGGCATCAAAGGAATTCACGCCCGCCTGTACAAACAGATTCGCGATCTGGAAGATCGCATTCTGAAGTCCTGCCGGAATACCGATTCTGATAATATTCACAGTCTTGTTTCTGTTCAGACGCAGCTCCGATCGGTGCAGTCCATAAATATCCCCGCTTCTGAAAAGTGCAACGCTGATCATCGCAGCCGACAAATACTGTGAAATAATACTGGACACAGCCACGCCGGCCACATCCATCTTACAGACGATTACAAAAAAGAGATTCAAAATAATATTCACAACGCCCGCCATGGAAAGATACTTCAGCGGTCGTTTCGTATCCCCCGCCGCACTGAAAACGGCATTACCAAAATTATATACAGCCAGCGCCGGCATCCCCAGAAAATAAATCCGTATATACAGCACCGCCCCATCGATCAATTCCGGCTTCGTGTTCAAAAGTTCCAGAATACCTTTTGAAAATATTGCTCCAATAAGCAGCAGGGTCAATCCTGTCAGAATACTGAACAGGAAAGCCGAATGTACAGTTTCCCGAACTCCTTTCCTGTCTCCGGAGCCAAGATACAATGCAGTCAAAACATTAATGCCTCCCGAAACCCCGATCAGAAAACTCGTAAACATCGTCACAAGAATCGTTGTCGATCCAACTGATCCCAGGGCTGATGCCCCCGCAAAACGCCCGACAACGGCAATATCCGCCACATTAAAAAGCACCTGCAAAAGATTCGATACAATAAGTGGTGCACTGAAAAATAAAATCTTCCTGGCTAAAGGTCCTTTTGTCAGATCCTGATTATCTCGTGCCATTTTCTACCTCCCCCATAAACTCCAATCATTATACAGCCTTTTCGGACAAAAATCCACCAGATTTTCCCATAATTTTTTATGACTATTCATTTTGATAGTTTATCGTTTTTGTGCTAAAAGACTTGTGAAAAAATAACATAAATGTTATATTTATATTTGATGTTGTTATCAATACTATATAAGGAAGTGACAAAATGTTACAAATAGAACATTTATCCTTTGATGTCCGGGATGATGGCCGTCAGGCAGAGATCCTCTCCGACATCAGTTTTAATGTTGCCGATGGCGAAATGCTTGTCATCACAGGCCCAAACGGCGGCGGCAAATCCACACTTGCCAAGCTGCTCATGGGTATCAATGAAGCCACCTCAGGCAGAATTATTTTAAACGGAGAAGACATTACAGACCTCTCCATCAATGAACGTGCCCAGGCTGGCATCGGATTCGCTTTCCAGCAGCCGCCGCGTTTTAAAGGCATGACCGTCCGCCGCCTTCTGAATCTTGCAGCAGGAAGAACCCTCAGCGAGAGCGAATGCTGCGGTTTTCTCAGCAGTGTCGGTCTCTGTGCCCAGGAATATATTGACAGAGAAGCAGACGCTACCCTTTCCGGCGGTGAAATGAAACGTATCGAAATTGCAACGGTTCTTGCCAAACAGCATGCGCTTTGCATTTTTGATGAACCGGAAGCCGGCATTGACCTCTGGAGCTTTTCTATGCTGATCAAGAAGTTTGAACAGATTCACAAGGAGAAGAAAGAGAGTCTGATCCTTATCTCCCATCAGGAACGTATTATCCGTATGGCGGACAGGATCATGGTCATCTCCGACGGCAAGATTGACCGAATCGGGCCTGCCGAAGAGATTCTTCCGACACTCTTAGACACATCCTCCCAGGAGGCCTGCTGTTATGGTCAGCAGAAAGGAGGCGATTACTGTGAAGCTTAATCAGGTAACAGAAGATGTATTAAAGGTGATTGATTCCTATGGCTTTAAACAGGAAGGCGCCTACAATCTCCGATTAAACGGTATGGCTGTCTGTCATGGTGACAGCCGCCATATTGCTATTGTGAAGAAAAGCGACCTTCCGGGCATCGATATCCGAATCAGCAGTGAAGCACAGAATGAACAGGTGCATATTCCTGTTGTTATGTCCGAACCCGGTCTTGATGTTGTTTACAACGATTTCTATGTAGAAGACGGCGCGGATGTCACCATTGTTGCCGGCTGCGGTATCCATGGCGAAGGATGCAGCGAAACCCGTCACGATGGTATTCATACTTTCCATGTCGGCAAAAATGCCAATGTGAAGTATGTCGAGAACCACTACGCTGAAGGAAACGGCACCGGCGGCAAGATTCTCAACCCGGTAACAAAGATTTATGTGGGTGAGAATTCTGTTTTCACCCTGGAGACCACCCAGATCAAAGGTGTGGACTCTACCAAGCGTGAAACCTTCGTTGAACTCGGACCAAATGCCAAACTTTATGTCACAGAGAAACTGATGACCCATGACGCTCAGCATGCTATTTCCAACATGGAGGTAAAGTTGAACGGTGAAGGCAGCTCTGCCCGTATTATTTCCCGTTCTGTTGCCAAAGGCACATCCAATCAGATCTTCCATCCGAAGGCCATCGGCAACAATGCCTGTCATGCACATGTCCAGTGTGACTCCATCATTATGGACAAGGCATCCATCAGCTCTATTCCTGAGATCAATGCCAACCATATCGATGCACAGATCATCCATGAAGCAGCTATTGGCCGTATTAACGACGAACAGCTGATCAAACTCCGTACATTCGGTATGACAGAAGAAGAAGCTGAAGCGGTGATCATTGAGAACTTCCTCAATTAATGACCTGCTGTTCAGGCTACATCTTTATATTTCAGTTTTTAGAATTGTAACTAACAAAGCTTTTAAATAACAAAACCGGTATTCAGCTGATGTCTGAATACCGGTTTTGTTATTTTTAGTTATTTGCTAAATCACCGCGCTTTGCGCTATATTATTTGATTGTCTTCTTCTCCGTTTTGACAGCCTTGTCAACAACCTGCTTGGCCGAATCCGCAATCTCTGCTGTCTCAACCGCTGTCTCTTTCTGCTGCTTCTGACTGTCTGTTTCCGCAATGGATTCTGCCGCTTCTGTTTCTTCAACAGCTGCGTTCTGTGCATCCTCCCCTGAAGTCTCTATATCCTTCTTCTCCAGAACAACCTTTGTACCGCTGACAATATCCTTCATCGGGTCCATACGCTGCAGTTCACTGCTTGTTCCGTTGCCCTCAAGATATAACAATGGATTGACAGCCACACCATTCTCCTCGACCTGGAAATGCAGATGATTACCTGTGGAACGGCCTGTTGTACCGCTCAGACCAATCTGCTGTCCCTTCTCAACATGATCGCCGACTTTGACATAAATCTCAGAATGATGCATGTATTTCGTCACCAGGCCATTACCATGGTCGATGGTGATCAGATTACCTGCAGACCCCGAATAACCTGCAAAGATAACGGTTCCGCTTTCTGCTGCATACGTCGGGATATTCTCGCTGCCTGTACCAAGATCAAGCCCCTTATGGAATTTATTGTCAAACTCTCTGAATCCGAAGTTGCTTGTCACAACCGCACCCGGACAAGGATCTGCAAATCTGCCGATCATCGCTGAAAAATCCTTCAGTGTCATATCATCCAGACGATACAGATCATACAGTTCCATCAGCTTGATCAAGCTCTTGCCATAATTCAGATCTGTTGCCCAGCGCTGTCCAATACGCATCGCAAAGGTATTGGCATCATTGACACCGCTGATCAGATCACCGTAACCATTCTGAAGAACCTTGCATCTGTCCTCAATGGCTTCACTGTATGTATTGTACGCACGGAATGCAGATGTTGTAGAATAAATCTTTCCATCCTTCGTCATCTCAGATGTACGCATTGAGACACTCCCTGCAGTACCTGAACCTTTAATGCCGAATAAGTTACAGTAACCGTAAGCCAATCCTGAAAGTCCCTGTCCTTTATTGCCGCCCGGTCCGTATGTACCATAACCGGATTCCTGTATGATCTGGGCAATTGTAACAGAAGCCGGATAACCGTATTCATCCTGGCTCTTTAATGCTCCGACAATCATCTCCTGAGTAATAAATGACGGCAGACCCTTAATCGGAACATCTACATTATACTGTACTCTATCACCGATCTTCTTGAAAACACCGGATGCCTTGTAGGAAACATCCTGCTGAGTACTGCTGCCTGTCTCTGCAGTTGTCTGAGACTCCGTTGCTTTTGAATCTGTCGATGCCGAAGCATTATCTGATGAAGACCCAGGTGTCGTTGTCTCCGATGACGCAGTCTCCGACTGAGATTCTGATTCTGTTTCGGATCCTGTCTCTGTTGTTTCTGTCTCTGTTGTACCGGTTTCAGTATCTGTTTCCCCTGTCTGGGATTCTGTCTCTGATTCCCCTGTTCCTGTCTGGGACTCTGTCTCAGTCTCAGAAGCTGATGTCTCTGAAGCCTTTGTCTCGGTCTCCGGTGCCTTTGTCTCAGTCTCTGTCGTATCAGGGATCTCAGCACCTGTCTCCGGGTCTACCTTGCTGCCGCTGGCATTATATAAATAACCGGATGTCTCACTGTAAGTCAGTTCACCATTCGCCAGCATACCTGCTACCTTGTCTGATACACGTTCATAAACACCATTTATGTCTTTCGCTTCTGTATCACTATATGCTGCCTGCGATGCCGTGGACGCTTCGTCCGCATATACTGCCATCGGCTGGGCTGCAAGCATAGCAGCAACTAAAACACTTGCTGTATACTTCTTCCATGTGCATTTCTTCAATTCTATTCAGTCTCCTTTTCTAATCACTTTGTTGTCACGCATTGCATTCTGTTCCCACATTAGTTAGAAACGACCACTATTTATTATACTCTTTTTTTGCCGTTTCTGTCAAGTTCTTTGGTAAGTTGTGGCTAACTTTTTTCTTTCTGTAAAAAATCTCCTGCCATGATTTCCTTTCTTATACTACATCATGTCTATTATAACTCGTTTTTCCATCATATGCACCCAACAATTATCGCAATTTGTTTATTTGATATGTCGTTTATTGCGGGTATTCTGTATACAATTTAGTACAAAGAATCTTCTTGACAATTTTTCAAAAAGGTCTATAATCTGTAATTGTTTCAAGAACAAACAACAAAAGCAACGATCAGGACACGATTTTCTTAGTCCGGTATTCTTTCAGAGAGCTGACAGTTGGTGTGAGTCAGCAGATACTTAAGAGAATTATCCCCTGTGAGCTTTTCGGACGAAACAGATTCATTAGTCCGAAACGGATTCTCACCGTTACAGGAGAGCATGTTCACCGATGATAGAGAGAATCGGGGACGTGGCAGAGTGATCGATTGAAAAACCGATAATAGAAGTGGTAACGCGGAGTCATAGGCTTCGTCTTCTGAAAAACCCGAAAGGGCACAGAAGACGGAGCTTTTTTTATGATTTATTCGTTCAAATTCAAAAGATTTTGTCAGGCATGCAGGCAATTTGATCTTTTGAACTTCAAAGCCGAATCACCTGCCAACTGGTATTCACGACGATTCATCACCGACGTGTCAGACACCCGGTTTTGAATCGTCACTACATTTTACTTAAGAGGAGGCACATTATTATGAATACTTTAGTTATTGTTCTGATAGCAGCCGTTTGCCTGGTTGCTGGTTATTGTTTATATGGCCGCTGGCTGGCCAACAAATGGGGCATCGACCCGAATGCAAAGGCACCTGCTGTTCGCAAAAACGACGGACAGGATTATGTTCCGGCAGATGGTCTGACAGTCTTTGCCCATCAGTTCTCATCCATCGCCGGTGCAGGCCCTGTCACCGGTGCTATTCAGGCCGCTGTCTTCGGTTGGGTTCCTGTTCTTCTCTGGATCCTGATCGGCGGTATCTTCTTCGGTGCCGTTACAGACTTTGGTGCATTATATGCCAGTGTCAAAAATGACGGTAAGTCCATGGGACTTCTGATTGAAAAATACATCGGCAAAACCGGTAAGAAGTTATTTCTTCTGTTCTGCTGGCTCTTTACACTGATTGTTATCGCAGCCTTTGCGGATATGGTAGATGGTACATTTAACGCCTATACTGTCACTGAAGCAGGTGTGACACAGTTATCCGACGCCGCCAATGTCAATGGTGCTGCCGGAAGCATTTCTCTTCTGTTTATCGTATTTTCCGCTGTATTCGGTCTCATCCAGAAGAAAGCAAACTTTAAAGGCTGGAAGGAAGTTGTTCTTGGTCTTGTATGTATGTTTGCAGCATTTGTTATCGGCATGAACTTCCCGCTGATCGCATCCAAAACAACCTGGTCTTACATCGTTTTTGCTTACATCTTCCTGGCCGCTGTTCTGCCAATCTGGCTTCTGATGCAGCCTAGAGATTACATGACAACCTTTATGTTTGCAGGCATGATCATCGCCGCTGTTGTTGGTCTGTTTGCTGCACATCCTACAATGAACCTGCCAATGTTTACCGGTTTCCACAATGAAAAATCCGGTGACATGTTCCCAATCCTTTTTGTAACTGTTGCCTGCGGTGCTGTATCCGGTTTTCACAGCCTGGTATCTTCCGGTACATCCTCTAAGACAATCTCCAACGAAAAGGATATGCAGAAAGTCGGCTACGGCGCTATGGTACTTGAAAGTCTTCTGGCCGTTCTGGCTCTGTGTGTTGCAGGTGCCGCTGCTTCTGCTGATGGTACAGCTGCCACAGGCACGCCATTCGCCATCTTCTCATCAGGCGTTGCCGGTTTCCTTGAAATGTTCGGTATCCCTGTTTACGTTGCCCAGTGCTTCATGACAATGTGTGTATCAGCCCTTGCATTTACAACCCTTGACTCAGTTGCACGTATCGGACGTATGTCATTCCAGGAACTGTTCAGCGTTGATGATATGGAACACGCTGAAGGCTGGAGAAAACTTTTATGCAACAAATATTTCTCCACAATCCTAACACTGTTCCTTGGTTATGTTCTGACTCAGATCGGCTATGCTAACATCTGGCCGCTGTTCGGAAGCGCCAACCAGCTGTTAAGTGCACTTGTTCTGATCACATTATGCGTCTTTTTAAAAGTCACAGGCCGTGAATTCAGAACACTGATTGCACCGCTTCTCATCATGCTTGCTGTAACATCAACTGCTCTTGTAGAACGTGTTATCGCACTGTTCCACGCTTACGGCGCCGGTACAGCCGTCTTCCTTGTAGAAGGTCTCCAGCTGATCATCGCCTTCCTGCTGATGGTGCTTGCCTGGAAGTTCCCTATCCGCAAATAATTGTTTTAACATAACTAATAATCACTATTAAAAAAGGAAAAATGGAAAATCTTAAAGAAACGATGCGGGATGTTCTGGAGAACAACATCCTCAGCTATTGGCTAACGAAAGTGAAAGATGAAGAAAACGGTGGCTTTTACGGACGTGTAGACGGTAACGACCAGGTACATCCTGTAGCCGAGAAGGGAGCAGTGATGAATGCCCGTATCCTCTGGGCGTTTTCTGCAGCCTATCGTGTCTTGA
>OLNZ01002757.1_pt1 | contig 10280 bp, 7 predicted proteins | sample 1672981 | NCBI WGS metagenome assembly OLNZ01 (sample SAMEA3136743, study PRJEB25190) | human gut metagenome | biome: human gut; feature: human-associated habitat; material: faeces | place: Austria | collected 2013
TTTAGAAAAAACAATATGATTTTCATCTTCTTATGAACCTCCCATCCGATTCATAATGATAGATTAAATCTGCGTTGTGACAAAAATATCATAAATAGCTGTGATAGCAGCATTGAAGTCATGGTTCCTTACACCGATAATAATGTTCAGCTCGCTGGATCCCTGATCAATCATCTTGACATTGACATTGGCATGTGCCAGTGCGGAGAAGATCCGTCCGGCTGTACCGCGCGTCTGTCTCATACCTCGTCCTACGACTGCGATCAGTGCCAGATCAGACTCCAGATCAATGGAATCCGGATGTGCCATCTTATGGATCGCTGCCAGTACACGCTGCTCTTTTTCCATGAATTCTGACTGGTGTACAAATACGGTCATTGTATCGATACCGGATGGTACGTGTTCAAAAGAAATCTCATTTTCTTCAAATGCCTGCAGAACCTTTCTGCCGAAACCGATCTCGGAGTTCATGAGATCCTTTTCAATATTGATGGAACAGAAGCCCTTCTTACCTGCAATACCTGTGATCACGTACTTTGGCTTTTGGCAGGTGCTTTCTACGATCCATGTGCCATTGTCCTTCGGTGCATTTGTATTACGGATGTTGATCGGAATGCCTTCCTTACGAACCGGGAAGATCGCATCTTCATGCAACACGGTAGCACCCATGTAAGAAAGCTCTCGCAGTTCGCGATAGGTAATTGTTTCAATGCCCTTCGGATTATCAATGATACGCGGATCAGCGATCAAAAAGCCTGATACATCTGTCCAGTTTTCATATACATCCACATGTGCAGCCTTTGCCACGATAGAACCTGTAATATCGGAACCACCTCTGGAGAAGGTCTTTACACTGCCATCCAGCTTTGCACCGTAGAAGCCCGGAACAACTGCCTTTGGTGTTTCTGACAGACGCGCGGAAAGTACTTCATTTGTGTGATCAGGCATAAAATTGCCGTCTTCATCAAAGAAGATCACTTCTGCTGCATCGATGAATTCATAGCCCAGATAATTTGCCATAATGATACCGTTTAAGAACTCCCCACGGCTTGCTGCATAATCACTGCCCGCTTTCTTTTTAAAGTTCTCACGGATCACTTCAAATTCCTTATCCAGAGAAAGCTTTAATTTCAGTCCATCGATGATCTCCTGATATCTTGCTTTGATCGCATCCAGTTCTTTATCAAATGCATCATCACTTTCTGCCAGTGCATAGGTATTGTACAGCATATCCGTTACTTTTGTATCTTTGCTGTTTCTCTTACCCGGTGCAGACGGAACCACATAACATCTTGACTTGTCTGCGCGGATGATCTTTCCGACCTTCTCAAACTGCTCTGCACTTGCTAATGAACTACCACCAAATTTTACTACTTTTTTCATTTTCCTACTCCTCGGTATTTATTTTCACTTAGGATCACACGAGCTGTCATGTGTGATTCCATATGTAATCCTGCTTACTCCTCAACACGGATCCGGCTGATGATCTCACCGACCTGTGCACTCTTTTCTTTAAATGCTTTCTCGCTCATAGCCTGTGTAAAGAAGCCCTTTTCTCCTGCGATCTGTGCATCGATCTCTTCCACATCACCAAATACTTCCTTTGCCTTTGCAAAATCAGCATCCTTCACACGGACGAAGAAACGCTTTACGGAATCATCCATGCTGGACAATGTCAGTTCTTCTTTATCCCAGAAACAGAATACTGTCTTGCCAAGATGCTTCACACAGTCAATGATATCGGATACAACCGCGCTTGCTGTCGGAAGCTTACCTGCTCCTGCTCCATAATACATTGTATTCCCCAGTGTATTGCCGTGTACCAGAATACCGTTAAATACGTCATTTACAAAATAAAGCGGGTTCTGGTCATTGATCATGCAAGGTGTTACCATGGCAAAATATTTGCCGTCCACTTCCTTGCTCATGGCAAGCAGCTTGATCGTATAGCCTGCCTTTTTTGCATATGCAAAATCATTTGTAGTGATCTTTGTAATACCCTCTGTATAAATATGCTCAAAATTTACATTTTTACCATAGATCAGAGAAGAAAGAATGGCGATCTTACGACATGCATCATAACCTTCCACATCTGCTTCCGGATTGCGCTCCGCATAGCCTTTGTCCTGTGCTTCCTTCAGTACTGTATCAAAATCTGATCCTTCCTTTTCCATCTTTGTCAGGATATAGTTTGTTGTACCATTTAAAATACCGGTGATACCGTCTACACGTTCCGGTGTCAGAGAAGCATTTAACGGACGGATGATCGGAATACCGCCGCCGACACTTGCTTCAAACATATAGTTGCATTTGTTAGCGCGCGCTAACTCAATTAGTTCTGCACCATGCTTTGCAACAAGCTCTTTATTGGATGTACATACGCTCTTACCTGCACTGAGTGCTCTCTTTGTAAAGGTATAGGCCGGTTCCACTCCGCCCATTGCTTCTGCAATCACAAGCACCTCAGGATCGTTTAAAATAATCTCAACATCATGTACAACAAGATTCTCATAAGGATCTCCCGGGAAATCACGCAGATCCAAGATATATTTGACATCAATCTCATCTCCGGCTTTCTTATTTACCATATCCTGATTTGTTTTGATTACCTCAACGATACCGCTTCCTACTGTACCATATCCTAATACTGCTACTTTTACCATTTTCTTTACTCCTTAGCTATGATTTTCACGTAATGTACGCCTTTTTGTTTTTCCATCTCATCGACCATCAGGGATACATCCGCCGTTGTCGGCAATATCTGTACACTGATCGTCAGGGAGGCAACTCCGTTGATCGGAATACTCTGATGGATGGTTAATATATTTGCTCCGAATGTAGCTATGATCTTGAGCACATCCGATAACAATCCCGGTTCATCATCCATTTGGAAGGTCAGCGTGATCGTTCTGCCCGCCGCCGTATCGTGGAATGGGAAAATATCGTCCTTGTACTTATAAAAAGAACTGCGGCTGATCCCCACCCGTTCTGTTGCTTCCTGCACGGAAACAGCACGTTCGGACTCTATCAGCCTCTTAGCTTCCACAACCTTTAACAATACTTCCGGTAATGCTTTCTGCTTTACCACAAAATAGCCGGTAGACTGCTCCATTTCTTTCACGCTCCATTCTTCCGAATGTTTTTGTACGGCGTACAACTGTATGCCGCCGAGAGATATCATAGCATATCCCCCAGTTGTACGCAAGTCCCTATTTTTTGAAAGTCTTTTTTCTCCCAATAAAGAAGGGGTTCTATCTTTTCATTCGAAAATCCTTCTGCCCGCAACAGAGACGAGATACGCTTCGCGAATCTCGCTCTGATCAGCGGTCGTCGAATGTCTGCCCATGCAAGCATGGCATTCATTCTCCTCGTCGCCATGACACAAAACGGGCAATGTATATGATACACTGCCCGTTCTAAGTCTCTGTCTGATTTTCACTCTGATTCATTTTACGCCTCTTTGATCAGATTCTTTCACCAAAGCTCTTATAATATTCACCAAAGAACTCATTGATTTTACCCATAATCTTTTTCATAACACTCACCATAACCTTTCTACATTTTGAAATTGATCAGTTACTTTAGAGGTCCGGCCTGACTTCCTTTTGATGATTATAATGTATCATACAGGCTCTATAATGTGAAATACATATTATAAATATATTATGATACTTTTCGAGTATAGTGAATACAAATCATGTTTCATCTGTATTTTCACTGCCTTCCCGAATAAAAGAAAGAAATTCCTGCGCCACATGGGAAAGCGTGTGATCCTTTTTCCAAATGAGAGCATAGGATGCATACGCATCCGGATGCTCTATTTTACGAATGCAGACTTCCTTGTTCTTTGCCATTGCGGAAATAGAAGCCGGATAAATGGAAATCCCGACACCGTGCAGGCTCAGCTCATATGCATTCATCATATGTGCGATCCTGCCGCGGATCGCAGGTGTCTGACCGGTATTGGAAAACCATTTGTCAATCTCACTTTTTCTGGATTCCCTGGAAGGGATCAACAGCGGATACGGCAGAAGATCATCCGGCTTTACCGGATCATTTTCCGGCGTATATAATGGATGTCCCTTGGAGATCATTGCCACCCATGGCTCCCGGTAAACCGGAAGTACCTGAAATTCTTCTGTATTATAGGGTGCTGTGATCATCGCGATCTCACACAGACCTTTCATGACACGGTTATTCACATCATCCGTATTGCCATTCCAGAGATTATATTGCACATGTGGGTGCTGCTGTCCGAATGCTGCAATCCATTCTGCAAACAAACGCGGTCCACAGCCTTCTACGGAAGCAATATATAAGGTTCCCTGCAGACCTTCTTTTCTTTCCCTGACTTCTTCCTCAGAACGGTGCACAAGATCCAGTATTTGGGATGCATACTGCAAAAACAGTTCTCCTTCTTCTGTCAGCGTTACTTTATGCGGGGAACGGATAAAAAGCTGTGTACCAAGCTCTGCTTCGAGATCCTGGATCTGCCTTGAGAGCGGTGGCTGTGCGATCGCCAGTTTTTCCGCCGCCCGGGTAAAATTCTTTTCCTCTGCCACAGCCTTAAAATACCTGATATGTCTCAATTCCATGATGTATTCCCCTTTTCCAGAATCATTTTTTTACTCCGCCGGATCGCTTGCCTGTTTCTCCGCCAACATACGGCAAACATTCGCATTACATCTGCTTTTTATTTATGTATCGCGTCAGAATGCCGGCAATCGGTTTTCTCATCCCGACGCATATTTCATCACGGATTGCACCGTTTACACGGATCATCATAACCAGCTTCCACTGCTTCTTCCCTTGTTGTAAACGGCACCTGATTCTGCGGATCCGGCAGATAACTGCAGGAAGCCTTATGCAGCTTGCCGTTATTGCGATTACCGATATAATTGCCTGCCTGCGGCGTTTCGTCTGCCACAACCGGTTTCTGCTCCTGCGCAGGAAGTGTTACCGCATCCGACTGCTGGGTTGCAGGCTTATCCTGCACGGCTGCAGTATCTGTCTCCTGTATGGGTGTCTCATTTGCAGGCTGTGTTTCCGCATTTTCTGCACCGGTCTGTGCATTTTTAGTTCGTTCTCCTGTCTGCCAGGTCTCGGAAGGTGCACAGTTCCATGTGATCCCGGTTCCATCACTCTCAGCTACCACAGAGCCCTGCTCATCTGTACGGAATACCTGAATGCCCATGCTGCGGAATCTGTTGAGGACTTCTGCATGCGGATGCCCATAGCTGTTTCCCTCACCGCAGCTGATCACCGCATAAGAAGGGCTGACTGCATCCATGAACGCCTGTGAAGATGCAGTGTCACTTCCGTGATGTCCCGCCAGGTAAACATCTGCACTAAGATCCGCGCCGGATGCGATCAGATCCGCCTCAGCTTCTGCTTCGCAGTCTCCGGTAAATAGAAATCTGTTATTTCCGTTTTGTACCATAATGACAATGGATGCGTTGTTGGAATCCGCATATTCTTTTACGGGAGCAAGAATCGTAAAAGATGCATTTCCAAGTGTATATGTATCTCCAACCTGACAGTCCGATGCAGTCAGACCTTTATACTGCATCGCGTCCCTGACTTTTTGTGTTGTTTTATTATCCTTCTCATAATTAGAAAGAAAAAGCTGTCCGATCCCAAATTTCGTAATAATGACCGGAGCACCGCCGATATGATCCGCATCCGGATGCGTCAGTACAAGGTAATCGAGATTTTCCACGCCCTGTTTTGTCAGATAGAGCTGTATCTTTGTACCCTGATCGCTGTCACCGGTATCAATCAGCATGGCATGCCTGCCACTCTTTAAAAGTGTCGCGCTGCCCTGTCCGACATCTATGTAATGTACTTCAAGTGGTTCCTGACTATATCCGTCCGGATCCGCTGCTTCTCCCTCTGTATCCCCGGATGGCTGCATGAGCATATCACCTGTGAGCTGTCCATCCATCCTGATTTCATCCGTTGCTGATGTCTCAGCCGATGTCTCTTCCGTCTGCACAGCTTCCTTCTGCCTGCTATCCGGTGCATTATCGCCGCCCTGCGAGCTGCATGCTGCCAGGAGCACGATAAGTGCCAGAAGCGGTGCCAGAAACTTATTGTGTCGTTTCCCTGATTTTCCTGTTTTTTTCATAGCCGCTCCTTTATCACAGTAATGAAAACCTGTTTTCCATCAATGTCGTGTGTAATAATGCTATCTGTTCATCGCATTTTCGTAAATACATTATAAAAATTATAACATCATAATTGAAAAAAGCACGAAAATCTTTTTGCAAATACTTAGAGTAAAAAATGCAGTAAAAGGCAGCAGAAATACAATTACTTCCCTGCTCCGGTTGATTCGCAGGTCTGTATTTGCATTTCTGCTGCCTAAGCAGTCTCTCATATGAGGTTACTGTATTTTCAGCGTGTTGGTTACTTTCTGATCTTTGCCGCTTTTTTCAGACCTTTTGCCGGGAGCAGCTTTTTGTAGGTCTTATATTTGCTCTTTGGCACCTTTACCACAACCTTTTTGCTGATGCCGTTAAACGCTCCCTTTTTAACGGTTTTTGTTGTCAGCTTCTTCGTCTTGATTATGATCGACTTTAGCTTTTTACAGCCGGTAAAGGCATTCTTTCCGATCTTCGTCACATTCTTTCCGATCGTGATACTTGTCAGACTTGTGCAGCCTGCAAAAGCATTTTTTCCGATAGAAGTAATGTTACTTCCGATCACTATCTTCTTAATCTTTTTAGTGCCCTTAAAAGCATTGCCTGCGATAGAGGTTACTTTGTAGGTTACGCCATCGATCGTGACCTCCAAAGGAACTGTCACCGTTCCTTTGACACCGCTCTTTGGTGCTATATACTGCACTGCCGGTGTTTTGCCATTTGCACTTGTTACCTTGTAGGCTGCACCTGTGTCATCCTTCAGATTGGTGCCCTTTGGCTGTGGTGATGGTGTCTCCGGCTTACCCGACGGTGTTGCAGTTGGCTGCGGCGACGGACTCGTAAGCTTCGCAATGCTCTCTGTGTAGCTGCTGCTGCATCTGGTGCAGGTGTAGGTTCTGACTCCTTCCTCGGTTGTCGTCGGCTGCTTTGTTACGGTTGCTTTATAATCATGTCCCAATGCTGCCAGCTCTTTTCCGGTACTCATAAGTTTATCGCAGTCCGTACAATAGGTATCTCCTGCGTATCCGGTCTGCGTGCAGGTCGCTTCCCGCTGATTCCGTATTTCAGTGTGCGTGTGATCACATTCTCTTCTTGTAATCGTAATGCTTACACTTTCTGTCTCATAGTTTCCCTTGTCAGCTCCTGTATAAATTGCATTCGCTGTCACAGCCACACCATCTGCAAGCACCGTGTCCTTATCAGCCTCCTGCCAGCTCCATCCATCCGGAAGCGTAATATCGCCAACCTTCTTTGTGCTGTGTGCCGGTGCCATTGCAGCTTCCGGCATGTTTGGAGCTTTCGCTGCCTTATTGACCGTAACTGTTATTGTTCTAGTTACTGTATTGTAGTTGCTTGTGTCATCAGGTGTAAATACTGCCTGATAGCCTTTGTTGTTTACAGTCGGAATGATGTTCGTTCCTGTAAAGCTCCATGTTCCGGCAAGTGAATTGCCATCTGCCCCTGTCACACTTCCGCCTGTTATATCTGAACCGGTAAGCGCAGCATCCGGATTGTATCCACGCTCTGCAACGGTTGGTACTGTTACAACTATCGGAGTTGCCTTGGCTACTGTGATGGCTGCTGTTCCGGTAAGTTCCGCGTAATACGTACTGTCTGCCGGCTTGAATACCCAGCCCGCCTGTGTGGTTCCGGCTGCCGGTATCTCGTCCGGATTGCTCCATGAAAGGATACCTTCTATCACATTATCTGTACCGGCTTCCACAAAAACGGTATTTCCGAGTGTCAGCTTTGAAATCTTTTCACCATAGATCAGCACGTTGCTTCCATCTACGGATACGCTGTTTCCACTCTTAATCTCTACCGCCTTCTTATCAATACTACTAATCGTCAGCGTATATTCAACATTCTCATAGTTCTCCATCGAAGCTGTAACCGTGATAATTGCAGTCTTTCCAACCTTGGTCGAGTCTACCTGATTTACTTTATAGGTCAGATTTCCGGATGTATCGACTGTTACCTCACTTAAAAACTGCTCTGTATCTGTCTTTGCAACCGCATATGTTGTAATGCCCCTATCCGTCGGGAGCTTTCCTGCAATATCCACACCGATTGCCTTGCCGTCTGAACCGGCTGAATATGCATAACTCTTTTCCTCGCCAGCTATGGTCGGTGAAGCTGCTTTTTCAATCGTAAAATTTATCTCAATAGAAACTATGTTATCTCCTGTGCCTAATGTAAGCTTTGCTTTGTATGTACCAGCATTTTTCGGTGCTGTTGTACTGTAAGTAGATGGCGTGCCATTTGTTACCGTTGCATAGGTAATGGCATTTTCAGGAATTGTTTCTATACCTGTGTTGCCAGAGTCTATTGCTGTTCCGGCTTTCTTTTCTGTTCCATCATAGACAATCTTTTCATCTGATGTTGCTGCCGGCTGTGTAAGTTTTACGGTGTAGGTTGCACCACACTCGCTACAAGTTGCCTTAATAGCATTACCATTTTCTACAGGCTCATAAGCAAAAGAATGTTCTCCATATATTGACGTACTCTGATTGGAATATACCTTTGTTGAACTGCCCGGTTTTCCTTCACAGCCGTCATATTTATCTACCTGATAAACTTTTTTTGTAATATCAAGAACAGGATATGTATCACCATTTCCGCCAAGTGCCTGTCCCCATACAGAGCCACTGTAAGTTACGGCATCTTCACCTTCACCTACTGTACAACCTTGTGAGAGAAGATACGCAACTTCACCGCTTGCAAATTGTTCGGTGGTTTTGCCGCCATTTTCATCTTCTGTGTCTGCGAGGTAATAGCAATTTTTGATTGGACCATAATAGTATCCACATATACCGCTTATATCAGTATCTGAGTCAGTAGCAGTAACGGTTCCTATGTTATAACAGTTTGAAATTGGTGCATTACTACAACCACACACACCACCCACAGAAGCTACTGAGCCGGTAGCGGTAACAGTTCCTGTGTTATAACAGTTTGTGACTGTGCCACCATTGTATCCACATATACCGCCTATAGTAGCAGATGACTCAATAGCGGTAAGATTCCCTACATTATAACAGTTTGTGATTGTGCCGTCATTGCGTCCACACACACCGCCCACAAAATTATACCCCTTGAAATAGGAATCAACAACTCCAACATTTTTTATGTTGCCATCAGCTTCTGAACTTCCGAATAATCCAATACGTGCTGAATTATCATTAAAGTATAAACCACTTACGGTTTTATTATTTCCGTCAAACGTTCCTGAATACAGTGCTATATGATCTTCCATACAATCTGCAATCGGTGTCCAGGTTATAAAATCACTTCCGTTGGAAACGTTGCCCTCTGTATCGTATTGTAAGGAGTCAAGAAGATTTTCATTTACTGTGATGTTGGCTGTCAGAACTGCATTGGCTAATTTGTTTTGTTTAACTCCATCAAGAGTGCCGTTTACAAGTCCTGCAAACCAGTAAAGCTGACCTGCATTGCCGATCTCGTATTGGTTTTTGCTGTTCATTACGGCAGGCTGGAGGTAATCGCAGTTCACGCAAAAGCCGTTTTCGATAATATGCTCGGCAACCTGCGTCTTATCTGTGTTGCTGTAAGCTGTAACGGGTGTGTCAGACTTGTCGCACTTGCTGTACTTTTTGACCTCATAAACCTTTGCGCCGCCGAGAGAAGGATATTTCTGCTTTGGCTCATCGTTATCGAGGTTCTGTCCCCAAGAAATTTCACCCGGATAATAATCACTGCCTTTTGCGAGGAGATATGCCACTGTGCCGTTTTCAAACTCTTCGATTGTCCTTCCACCACGAGTGTTAATCGTTTCAGAGTCATAATAGCAGTTATCTACCCGTCCCACTCCATTCCGCAAATTTTACCCGAATAATACCCAGAATTTTTTACTAAACTACTCAGACTGTAACAATTGATAAGATAATCACCATTCAAAATTCCACATATTCCACCAACATTACCGTTGCCTTCAATCGTACATATACTGAAACAATTTATTATATTGCCAGCGCTATCGCCGCATATTCCACCCGAATACTCTGTACCCATGTTCCCACGAAAATATGAATCAACAATACCTAAATTTTTAATTTCTGAATATTCTGCTGTACATATAAATCCTAATGTTTTCCAATAGCTACTATCATTGTAATA
>OLNZ01002758.1_pt1 | contig 10280 bp, 13 predicted proteins | sample 1672981 | NCBI WGS metagenome assembly OLNZ01 (sample SAMEA3136743, study PRJEB25190) | human gut metagenome | biome: human gut; feature: human-associated habitat; material: faeces | place: Austria | collected 2013
CTCCGAGCCTCCTGCCCTTCCCTGCTCTTTCCGTAGCCTTGCCGAAAGCTCCCATAGGACCTGCTCCCATGGCACGTCCAAAGGTCATCTCCTCAACAACGCCCGTAAAGCCTATGACTATTACACATATGAAATAGGGAATTAAAAACGCCGCGCCGCCAAGAGCCGAAAGCCTTGCCGGAAACAGCCATATATTTCCCATACCTACCGCAGAACCTATGCACGCAATTATAAAGCCGGTCCTGCTTTTAAATTTATCTCTCTCCATTTTCACTCTCCATATATTTTATTTTGCTTTGTAAAAGGCTTTGTATCCTCTGTATGCCATATATACATCTGCCTTTGATACCATTTCATAAGGGGCGTGCATTGATATTACCGCAACGCCGCAGTCAATCGTATCTATGCCTCTGTTGGCTATAAACTGGGCAACTGTGCCGCCGCCGCCCTTGTCAACCTTACCAAGCTCTCCCATCTGCCAGATAACATTGTCATCATTAAAAATCTTTCTTATTCTGCCCACCATTTCAGCAGGTGCATCGGAAGTTCCCGACTTTCCTCTTGCGCCTGTATACTTTGTAAGCACGATGCCGCAGCCCAGCTTGGCCGAGTTGTTTACATCATATACATCTTTGTAGGTAGGGTCAAATGCCGCATCGACATCTGCCGACAGGCACATTGAATTATCTATAACATCATATACATTAACATCATTTGCCTCTGCCAGTCTTGCGAGGAAGTTTCTGAAAAAGTCGGCCTGCATACCTGTAACGCCCATTGAACCGATTTCTTCTTTGTCTGCCCATATGCACAGCGCTGTTTTTTCAGGCGCTTCTGTATCAAGCAGCGCTTTCATTGAAGTGTATGCGCATACCTTGTCGTCCTGTCCGTAAGCTGCAACAAGGCTCCTGTCAAATCCGGAGTCCCTTGCCTTTAATGCCGGTACCAGAGTAAGCTCCGCGCTCATCAGATCCTCTTCAGTTATATCGTACTTCTCATTGAGAAGCATAAGTATGTTCTCTTTGACAAGCTCTTTTTCCTCACCCTCTGCAGGAATTGTACCTGCAAAAGCATTGAGCTCTTCACCCTTTATGCCCTCACGAAGCTTTCTGTCCATCTGGTCTGCCGCAAGATGCGGAAGCAGGTCACTTATATAAAATACGGGGTCCTCATCGCTGTCGCCTATGGTAACGTCAATCTTCTCTCCTGTGCCGTTTATTATCACACCCGTAAGCATCAGCGGAATTGCAGTCCACTGATATTTTTTGACTCCGCCGTAATAGTGAGTCTTTAAAAGACATATATTGCTGTCCTCATACAGCGGGTGCGGTTTAAGGTCAAGCCTTGGGCTGTCAACGTGAGATACTATAATATTGATACCCTTTTCGATACCCTGTCTGCCTGCAATAAACGCCATTGTGACTTTGTTTCTGTAAATCACATAGTATTTACCGCCTGCCTTTAATTTCTCGCCGTTGTATCTGGTAAAGCCTGCCGCCTCCAGCTTTTTCTGCGCCTGCTCAGCGCACAGTCTCTCTGTCTTGCAGCTGTTAAGAAAGCTCTTGTAGCCCTCGCAAAAGCTGTTTATCTGCTCCCTGTCAGATCCCTCTTTGTATACATTCTTCGCCTTATATTTAAGTTCCATATTTCCTCCGTATTTAAAATTTATCTTTTATCTTTTCAGATATTATATTCATAGTTTCATCAAGACCCGATACGGCCTCCCATTCATCGAGTATATGATACCTTACAACATCATATATCCAGCTTCTGTAATAGTCCAGCGCCTCGCCAAGCCCCATATCCTGTTTTTTGAGCTGCTCAATATCACCTCTTGCAAACTCTGCCGTAATACCGCATCGTTTCTTCTCGCTTTCACCGTCAATGGTATATACAGCTATATCAAGCTTTGTTGCAAATGGTGCATCAGGCACCAGTCTAACCTTCTGCACTTTCCTGCTCCTTTCTGTTAAGCACTCTGATGTGAATTCCCTCCATCACATCAAAGCATTTCTCATTAAGCTCGCTGTCAAAGGAGCCTGTGCACAGATAATCAACGATAATCGGCACATCAGGCAGCGCAGTCTTGGCAATAACCGCATTTGCAAGCACGCATATATTTGACACAAGACCGACAAGCTCTATGCTCTCATATTCTCTGCCTCTGAGATAATCAAACAGCTCCGCAGAACCAAAGGTATTCTTGGTAAAGCACATATCATCAGGCTCTATCAGTTCACCTATGCAACCGTAAAGCTGCCAGCCGTCACTTCCCTCAAGACAGTGCATTACAGGAAGATTGCGACCCTCCTCTGTAGTCATATACGCCTCGCCGTGTGTATCAAAGGTAAATGCAATCTCATCTCCTCTGTTTCTGTAATCTGTTATTTTGTCTGCAATAGGCTTCTCAAATTTCTCAGCACCGTCAAAGCCTAGTGCTCCGTCTACAAAATCTTTCTGATAATCTACAACAATAAGCAGTTTTTTCATAATCACACCTCTAATCTATATATGTAAACCTTTTGACTGTGCCGCTTTCGGTACAAACGTCCTCGTCCCACATGGACAGCGGTCTGACCCAGACTTTCATATCACCGTAAAGCGCTCTGTAAACAGCCATAGGCTCTAATGTTTCCGAATGAACGGCAGTGCACAGAAGCTCGTACTCTCTGCCTTTATAATGCCTGTATTTACCCGGTTTCATACATAGACCTCCTCCTGCGCAGATATATCCATTATATACTGTACTGGCATATATTTCAAACATTCTTTATTAATTCAGCTTTCATTCCGTCAAAATATTAAAACACTCGGAGAGTTCTCCGAGTACAATCTGTTTTTTAAACAGTTCCGAGTGTGTTCCTGCCCTGTAAAGCATCAGAACCAGCACATCATCGCGAATTTCATAAATAAGCAACCAGTCAGATTCAATATGACATTACCTTTATATCTGCCTGTAAGGCTATGATCTCTAAACTTTGGCTCCAGTATGCCTCCACCGGCAAGAACATCAATCACCTCAAACAGCTTATCAAGGTTTCTGTTTTGTTTTTTGGCAAGCTTTAAATCTTTCTTTAACTGAGTCGTAAACTGAATGTCATATTTTATAACTCAAGCGCCGCCTTAAGTGACTCCATACTTGAATATCTCGGAGCGGAAGGGTCTTCGGCAAGCTTTCTGCCCTCTTCAATGGCAGCAGCCGTCACTTCGTCCGGCATCTCCAGTTTTAACTCAAAAGGTATGCCATGCTCTCTGATAGCAGTTCTCAGAAACATATTTACCGCAGTTGTCATAGTAATACCGAGTTCATTAAAAATCCGCTCAGCCTGTTCCTTAACTGATTTATCTGTTCTGATATTCAGATTTGTCGTTGTCATAAATAACACCTCCACCTAAATATAGCATACTCAAAACTTCGGTTAATGTCAATACATTGTCATTATATATGTTCGATTTCATTCTATTATATTTCATCTCACCCTTTATTCTTATTGCCCCGCCGATGTTCTTGTGTTAAAATGTACTGACTTGAAAATCTATATAATATTTAGAGGTATACATAATGAGTAACAGACTGAAAGTAAATATTTTCGCATTCGTTACAGTCCTTTTGTGGGGCTCCGGATTTCCTTTCACAAGAGTAATCGGAGATCAGATTTCCTCATTTAATCTGGGACTTATCCGATGCGTGTTTGCCGCTGTGATACTCCTCATCATCGGAGCATTTACAGGCATGCGCAAGCCGTTTAACCTCAAGGACTGCGGCTGGTTCCTTATATCCGGCGCAACAGGCTATTCGGTGTATTTCATATTCTTTAATCTGGGACTTGAAACCCTCTCGTCTTCTGAGGGCAGCATCATATGTGCAACAGTTCCGATTATGACATCAATTGCCGTATACAAGCTCTACAAAGAAAAAATAAACGGCATCGGCTGGATAACCATAGTGACAGCTTTCGCAGGTGTTGTGCTTCTGCTGTTCTGGAACAACATATTCGGCACAGGCAGCGAGGCTTTCTCAATAGACATAGGTATTCTGTGGATGTTCCTGTGCGCGCTGGTATTTGCGGCATACAACGTACTTAACCGCATGCTCACAGAGAAAGGCTATACTGCTATGGAAATAGCAACATGGAGCGCTGTGTTTGGCGCAATTGAAATGCTGGGCTTTCTTCCGGGCACAATTCACGAGGTTGCAGCTGCTACAGCAGGCGCAAATATGGCTGCGATATATCTGGGAGTATTCCCAAGCGCTCTTGCATATTATCTGTGGAGCAAATCAATTTCTCTTACAGAGCGTACCAGCGAGGTTACAAACTACCTGTTTATAAACCCTCTGATTGCAACTATAATAGCTCTGATACTTCTCCACGAGGTTCCCGACATGGGCACATTCATCGGAGGCATAGTGATAATTATAAGCGTTATAATTTTCAGCACCAAGGGTAATCCCGACAATTAGCTTCAAATAAACAGAAACTGCTTCAGATGATTTAATCGTTTCATCTGCAAAGCAGTTTCTTTTTTGTCTTTATTACCAGGCTCCGCCGCCTCCGCCGCCAAAGCCGCCTCCCGAGAAGCCGCCTCCGCCGCCAAAGCTGCTGAAATCTGCGCCGCCTCCCGAATCCGGAAGCGTTGATACAATATGATTTGCCGCTGAATTGCAGGAGTTTCTCATAAGCGAGTTAAACATCCATACATTAAACAGAGTATTATCCGTACTGCTGCTGTACCATTCCGGCGCCTTTATATCTATCCTGTTGAAATTCTTCGCCCATTTATCAGACAGAGCCATAACATATGCATACGGCAGTATGTTATAGAAATAGTCGGGATTTTCATAAACCAGCTTTTCAAGCTTGGGAAGCTCTGCCGACTTTATAAATCGCTTGAGTCCCAGTATCTTGCCCAGCCACTGCGCTGATTTTTCCGTTCTTGCTTTCATAAGCATCACAGGTATCAGCGTTACAACCATAGATACAAACACACCTATTCCGTAAGCCATACTTATCATATACCATACAAATCCTGCGCCGATAGCTGCGCCTGCCAGAAGCAGTATGAAGCCGGTCAGGTATCTTGCGACTTTTTTTCCCTTTGAAAGTACATACATACGGTCAAAACTGCATGTTATAACAAGTCCGCCGCCGATTATCAGAAGCCCCGCCGGTACGGCAACAAGTGAAAGTATCATTTTAAGCCCGTAAAAAGCTGCGCATATTACGGCAATTACCGCAGGCAGACACATTATGAAATTGCCCGCTACTCTGAACACCTTGGACTTGACAGTAAACAGCTTTCTGTCCTTAACCTTATAATAATCTGCAAGCTGCTCTCTGGCGGTAAGATATTTTTCACCGAATTCCTCGCCCAGATCATCAAGCTTAACTTCATCGGATTTTGCAAACAGACCCTCAAACATTGTCTTTGCAAAGGATTTTTCGGTATCTTCAATGTCGCGCAGCTTAGTCAGCATAATCTTGTTTTTTTTGTATTCCGCAACCTTGAGATAACCCCTGTCGGCATAGTACATTATCATTGAGGTCATATCTTTCTGGTCGATTGTACCGTCAATAATATATCCGATTTCCGCAGGAGTCATTTTTTCAGGCGGATAAAATTCAACTGTTTCAACTATCTTAGGATCTCTTCCGAAAGCCGCCCACAGAGCTATCATAATAAGCGGTACGAGAATCAGAACAAACGGAATTATCCACTTCATATAGTCGTAGTTTATAGGGTCTACCCAGTAGCCCTCGTTTAAATCCATACGAACCGTTACACCCTCATAGGCTTTAAGTCCCGCCGCCGTAACCGTTATGGTGTTGCCGTCAGTCCTGTATGAAGTCTTGTTGCTTGAGTCCTCACCGTAGGTGCCGCTGTAAACCTGCAATTTATTGTCATTAAAGCTCTTAGGCATATTTATGGTACAGGACGCCTTATCTATCGGACTGTCCCAGCCTGTAGGTATCAGATCCAGATAGAAAAAATCCTTTGAGGTATCCTTATCATCGAACACTCTCATTCTGTAGGATATTCTGTAGGTGTTGCTTCCCCGAAGCTCCAGATCCTCACTGCCAATCTTTATAACCTTATTGCCGTTTTCAGTATAAACCTCGTATTCGTAATCCTCAACATTCACTCTGTCGATTTTTACCCCGTCTGTCGGTATATATCTGAATATGCCGTGCTGTGATGACGGGAAATGAACAGTAATCGTCTCCGTTATAATATAGCTGTTGCTTTCATCTACATTGACATTTACGTCATATTCCTCCGTCGTATAAGCACTGTCCGCATATCCTGCCGCCGCAAAGCCCGTTATAAAAACCGAGGCAAGAATAAATACAATTAAAATTCTGCTGCATATCTTTTTCATCTTATTGCCTGCTAAAACTGTACCCTGACATTCTGTCTTTCTTCTGCTGTTTCAACTTCATAAAGAGGTCTTGCCTTAAATCCGAACATTCCCGCAATAATATTTGACGGGAACACCTCTCTCTTGGTGTTAAACTCTCTTACAACCGCATTGTAGTACTTCCTTGCGTTGGCTATATCCTCTTCAATAGCCTTAAGCTGATTCTGAAGGTCTATGAAGTTTGTATTCGCCTTGAGGTCAGGATACCCCTCCGCCACTGCAAATAAAGATTTAAGAGTTCCCGAAAGCATATTGTCGGCTGCGATTTTCTCCTGATCGCTGCCTGCAGACTGCGCCATATTTCTTGCCTGCACCACTTTTTCGAGGGTGCCCGACTCGTGAGCCGCATATCCCTTGACTGTTTCAACAAGGTTAGGTATAAGGTCATATCTCTTCTTGAGATACACATCAATAGTGGCAAATGCCTCATCAACTCTGTTTTTGATTTTTACAAATCCGTTGTACATAGCTATAAACCAGATAACCAGTATAGCCACGATTACAATTACAACAATAAGTCCGATACTCATTTCAATAAATCCTCCCTGTTATTCTTTAATTGTCCAGTCAATTTCCTCTGTGCCGTTTGCCTTCAGAAATTCGTTGGCCTTTGAAAAGTATTTACCGTCCCAGAATCCCTTGTGCGCTCCCAGAGGGCTCGGATGAGCACCCTCCAGCACCAGATGAGCCGGATTTGTTATCATTTTTTTCTTTGCTTTTGCATTGTTTCCCCACAGTATGAAAACCATCGGCTTCTCTCTTTTGTTCAGAAGCTCTATCACATGATCTGTGAAAATCTCCCATCCTCTGCCAGCATGCGACATAGGCTGTCCCTCTCTTACTGTCAGCGTTGCATTGAGAAGCATCACTCCGTTTTCCGCCCAGTCGGTAAGGCAGCCGTGCGACGGCGGTTTAATGCCTGTATCGTTTTGAAGCTCCTTATATATATTTACCAGCGACGGCGGTATTCTGACTCCCTTTTTAACCGAAAAGCAGAGACCGTGAGCCTGCCCCGGCTGATGATAAGGGTCCTGTCCCAGTATGACAGCCTTTACATCACTGTATGACGTATATTTAAGAGCATTGAATATATCATACATATTAGGATATATTCTTCTGGATTTATATTCGCTTATCAGAAACTGCCTCAGCTTCTGATAATACTCCTTGTCAAACTCTCCGTCTAATATTTTGTCCCATTCATTGCCTATATTAACCATAATATTTCCCCCGGTACATTCTATATATTCTTCCTGTCTGAATTTATAGTATACTACAAATCATATGGCTTTTCCATAGATATAATGTATAATAGATAGTGCGGGAGGTGATTTTAATTTGATATACATATCCGAAAACGCAGAAGAGCCACTTAAAAAATACCTTAATACATTAGACGAGGTTCATATCGTGCGCGCAACAGAGCTTGTTTATCCTCAGATTGCCTCACACGCCGACATATATATGTGCAGACTGGGTGATGAGGTAATTCACGCAGAGCCGCATGAAATCGGCTGCAGCTATCCCGGCGACATAGCATTTAACGCCGCCTGCACCGGCAGATATTTCATACACAACACAGCGCATACCGCAAAGCGCCTGCTGGATGCCGCAAGGGCAAAGGGAATGCACATAATTGACGTGAAGCAGGGATATACCAAATGCAATACGGCAGTAATAGATGAAACCTCTGTAATCACATCGGATAAGGGCATCTGCAAGGCTGCCTCACCGCATCTTGATGTGCTGCTCATAAGACCCGGATACATAATACTGAAGGGCTTTGACTACGGCTTCATCGGAGGCACCTGCGGACGCATCGGAGATGAGATAATATTCAACGGCGATATATCCGCCCACCCCGATTATGACGCGATACAGGCCTTTATCAAAAGCAGAGGTCTTGATATAAAATACTTTGATTATCCACTGGAGGACATAGGCTCAATCATATGAAAAAACACGCAATAATACCCATCTTCATAAGTCATCGCGGCTGTCCCAACGACTGTGTTTTCTGCAATCAGAAAAAAATAACAGCAAGACAGGGCGATGTCACAGAGGAGGATGTAAGAAATACAATTAAAACATATCTTTCAACACTGAATGATATGAATATGGAAACAATAGAGCTGTCATTTTTCGGAGGCAGCTTCACAGGCATACCCATTGAGGAGCAAAGCAGATTTCTTGCCATAGCATACGAATACAAGCAGCGCGGCATAATAGACAAAATACATATGTCCACAAGGCCCGACTATATAGACAGAGAAATACTCGATAATCTGAAAAAGTATTCCGTAGATGTCATAGAGCTTGGAGTTCAGTCCTTTGATGATGCCGTACTTGAGAAATCAAACAGAGGACACAGTGCTGCCGCCGTATACGATGCCTGCAGGCTTATTAAGGAATACGGCTTCACACTGGGCATCCAGCTTATGATAGGGCTTCCCGGCGACAGCCTTGAAAGCTGCATATATTCTGCTCGCGAAACAGTAAAAACAGCCCCTGAAATAGCAAGGCTTTATCCGACAATAATAATCGAGGATACGGAGCTTCTTGAAATGTACCGTCGGGGAGAATACTCGCCTCTTACACTTGATGAGGCTGTGGCTGTAACAAAGGAAATGTACAGAATTCTCGATGCTGCGGGAATAAATATAATAAGGGTGGGGCTCAAATCAACAGACATAATAAATGAAGACGGCGCCATTACGGGAGGCACCTATCACCCTGCGTTCAGGCAGCTTGTCGAAAGCTCCATTGCGCGAGAGGAAATAGAAAAACAGCTTACAGACTTTGAGGGAAACCTAGCTGTTCTGTGCAATCCTCAAAACATATCAAACGCCGCAGGGCACAGCGGCTCCAACAGAAAATACTTTGCAGACAAATATCCAAAGCTTCATATATCATTTAAGGCAGAAGAAACCCTTGATAGAAACAAATATATTGTGATAAAATGTTAAGATAAATTCAAAAGGAGAAAACAAATGAAAGCAGTTGTAACAATAGGAAAAGACATGGTAGGTATTCTTGCCAAGGTTGCAGGAACCTGCGCAAAAGCAAACGCAAACGTGCTTGAGGTTACCCAGTCGGTTCTTCACGAGTACTTTGCAATGGTAATGTTAATAGATATAACAGGTATGTCATGTGAAATAGACACACTCAAAAAAAATATTATGGAAGAGGTTCCCGATATGCAGATACATGTAATGCATGAGGACATCTTCAATTCAATGCACAGAATTTAGGAGGCCGCAATGCTTAATATGACAGACATTATGGAAACCATAACTATGATACAGGAGGAGAACCTCGATATAAGGACTATAACTATGGGTATCTCACTTCTGGACTGCTGTGATTCCGACATAGATAAATCCTGTGAAAAGGTCTACAGCAAAATATACAGACTTGCAAAGGATCTTGTCGGTACGGGAGAGGCTATCGAGAAAAAATACGATATTCCTATCGTAAACAAGAGAATATCGGTAACGCCAATAGCAATGCTTGTCGCAGCTTCAGGCGGAGATCCCGTTAAATATGCGAAAACACTTGACCGTGTTGCCAAAGATATAGGCGTAAACTTCATCGGAGGATATTCTGCGCTGGTTCAGAAAGGATTTTCAGCAGGCGACAGAGAACTTATAGAATCAATACCGAGAGCACTTGCCGAAACAGACTTCGTATGTTCCTCCGTCAATGTTGGCTCAACCAAAACCGGCATCAATATGGACGCCGTAAAAATGATGGGAGAGGCAGTCAGAAAATCAGCAGAGCTTACAAAGGATAATCAGTGCGTAGGCGCTGCCAAGCTGGTTGTGTTCTGCAATGCACCTGAGGATAATCCGTTTATGGCGGG
>OLNZ01002760.1_pt1 | contig 10276 bp, 13 predicted proteins | sample 1672981 | NCBI WGS metagenome assembly OLNZ01 (sample SAMEA3136743, study PRJEB25190) | human gut metagenome | biome: human gut; feature: human-associated habitat; material: faeces | place: Austria | collected 2013
CTCCCTTTTGTTTATACTATATCGTATATAAGGGGCAAAATATTAAAAATAAATAATTTTTTGAGAAAATAACATTAGGTGATAAAAATGATAAATGAACGTCTTATTTTTATTAGAGAATCACTTGATATGTCACAAAGAGTTCTTGCAGAAGAACTTAATATATCCAAATCAACATTAGCTAGATGGGAAACTGGTGAAAGTATTATTCCTTTAGAGCATTTAGTTGATTTGTGCAATCTATCAAAACGTTCTCTAGATTATGCTTTTGGATTATCAAACAATAGAACTAATATCGATAAACCAATAAAAAATAATAGATCTAAATTAAGTAAAAAATTAAAACAATTAAGAGTTATTAATAATAATTCACAATCTGAGATAGCTGATTATTTACATACCTCTCAATCAACTGTATCTCAATATGAAAACAATGTTAATTTAATTCAAACTGCATTCTTATATCAATTATGTGTTCGATATAATTATTCTGCAGATGAATTATTATCATAAATACATCAAAGACTTAACTTAAGTCTTTTTTAATTTCATTATAAATTTCAACTTATCTTTATATGAATAATAAGGTTTAATATGCAAATCTAAAAATAAATTTTTACTATTATCTTTGTAATAGCACTCATGATATAACTTATTTACACTAGGGAAAAACCTACTTTTCATTTTGCATTCCTCCCTTCATATAAAATTACATTTTTATTATACCATAAATATCGTAATATAGGGGCAAAATTATATAATTATTTTTTTATTAAAAACAAATAATTATATAATCTTTCTCCATTTTCTTCAATTCTTTCACTTGCATAATAACTTCATCTATTACTTTACATTTTGTAATAATTATTAAATCATTTTTATCTAATATTTTTATCATATAAAAACTGCATCATTACTTTTATTTTTTATGCAATAACACAGCGTTAATTTATTTAATTCATCATAAAATTTTAATACATATTCTTTGCCAAAATTTCTTCTTACTGATTTTTCACATATTGCAAGATCAAACTATTTATCAGCAACATCAGTACAGCAACCGACTCAAAGTTCAACAAGAGTAGTAACATCATCAATTTATGAATCACAGTTATTGAAAATAGAATTTTTAAGTTTATTTTTTATATTAACTTCTTCGCATATTTTTTCATATTGTTTAAATAATTCTTCTTCAATTTGTTCAAGTTCCTCATTAATTTTCTTATTTTGAAATTTAAATAAACACATATTTAGATTATTAAATATATGTTTCCTTCTTTCTTCTAAAATTTTTATTTGACATTCTATCACTCTTAACCTAGCATTTGAATCTTCAATTTGATGCAAAATAAACAAATCAATAATTCTTTTTGATAATTTCATATCTTGGATTTTCTTATTATTATCTACTTCAATGTTTTTCTTCTTTGCTTCCATTTATAGAACACTCCTTCTAATACTTATATATGATATTATAGCACATTCTTCTCGTTATACTCCACAATTTCGCTATTTCCCACCTTTTTGTTAGACAATATAGATTATAAAGGTGGTATTTATGAAATTTGAAAAAATGAGAGAAATAAGAGAAGAAAAAGAAATTAAGCAAAGAGAAATAGCAAATATTTTAGGTGTTGATCGTTCTACATATGCTGGATGGGAAACAGGAAAGGATACTATTCCTTTAAGAAAACTTTTTGAGTTAAGTAATTATTATAAATTAAGTATTGATTATATAACAGGATTAAAAAATAGAAGTAATTATAATTACTCATCAGATAAAATAGACCCAGTTGTTGTAGGTCAAAATTTAAAAAAATTTAGGGCAAGTAGAAATCTAAAGCAAAGAGAAATATTTGAAATGTTAAATATTGCTTCCTCTAGTTATTCGGTATATGAAACTGGTAAGGTACTGATTCAAACATCATTTATTCATGAAATTGCTAAAAATTATAATATATCAATAGACGACTTATTAAAAAGCAACGATTAGTTGCTTTTTAATATAAAGGAGTGATAATTCTTTTATTTGATAACACTCTCGTTTTGTTATTTCCTACAAATAAAGTTGATAGACTATTAATTTTTTCTATTGGTAATTGTAACAAATTTGATATAATTATCTCCTCATCAGATGTACCAACTGCTGTAGTTATTCCTATTACAGTTTTAGGTGAACGATATTTTAATAATATGTTTTGTGCTAATATTAAGTTTTCTTTAGTTGGATTACATATACTATAAAATACAATGTTAAAATCTGTTTGAGCTAATGCACTAATTTTTTCAACAAGTAAAGCTTTATCAGCCAAATTATCACTTAGAGTCATTACTGCAAAATCTTGGGTTAAAGGAGAGCCTAATAATGCAGAACCTGATAAAGCATAAGTTATACCAGGTATAATTTCTACTTTTATTTGATTATATAAATAACTTCTCTCCAATATTATACTAGCAATACCATAAATTCCCGTATCTCCACTTCCTAAAATTGCAACCTTTTTTCCTTGCAATGCACACTGAATAGCATTATTACATCTATTTGAAGTTTCATTATATTTATTTCCAATAATTTTATCTTTACAAAAAAAATTTATAAAATTATTATAAATTTTTTCATCGCAATAAATAGCATCAACTTCATTTAAAATATTAATTGCTTTTAATGTTAAATCATCATAATTTCCATTTCCTACTCCAATAACATATAAACTTCCCATAATAACCTCAACTATATACTTTCATTAATAATTAAATCAATTTGTTGTATAATATTTGTATCTTTTTCTGCTTTTATTGTTGATATACCAATATTTTTTGCACTATCAATGTTTTCTTTATTATCATCAATAAATAACAATTCTCCCGGATTAATTTTATACTTATCCAATAAATATTGATAAAAATCTATGTTTGGTTTAATTCTATGAATTTCAGCAGATATAACTAAATCATCCAAATAATCAACATCAAACGATTCTCCTATAAAATTTCTAACAAACGATAAATGATTTGTTGCAATAATAATTTTGACATTTGGATACTTTTCTTTTACTTTTTTGAAAATATTTCTATCCTTAACTTTATATAATTTATCTATTAAATTTTCAGTAATATTCATTATAATTGAATCTTTTTCAATAATTTTTCTTGCTTCAATTAAATAATCAGAATCGTTTAAATTTGGTCCAAACATTCTTTCTAATTTGTTTTCAACATCCGTCAACTCTATATCTCTTTCATTTACAAGAACACCAACTAAATCAAATGCTATAAGTTTAATCATCTTTTTTCCTCCATAATTATAATTCTCCAAGCGCCATAATCTTTACATGCTTTTATTAAAAAATTTATATTCAATGTCTTTATTTCATACTTTTCTTTGATAGGATTAATAACCTTTACCTTATTACCTTTTCTACCATTTAAAATTACATAATGTCCTCCTACCATTGAAGTATCATTGTTAAAAACACTTGATTCAACGCATAAAATCATATATTTGCAACTATCTATTTCACTAGCAAAAGAATTAATTGAAATATTTTTTTCGACTATTTGTATATTTTGATTTTCTAACTCTTTTAAATACTTAAAGCCATCAAAACTCAAATTTATTTTTGCATTTATGAATTCAGTGTATAATTTACTATTGTAACAATATATATGTAAATTAGACAAACCATTTTGCTTTAAGCTCAATGCTAATTCTGATATCCATATCATATCACTTTTTATATTATCTGTATCAATTAAATTTTTTTCTAAAATATATTTTACACAAGAGCTACCACAATATAATTGTTTTTTCATTATTTTTTTCTCTCTAATTTTAATGTTTTTTGATTATAAACAGTTAGATTATGTTGTGCTCGTGTACAAACAACATAAAATAAATATTTATCTTTTTCTTCATATTCATTATTTTCATCAGTGTATGAAATTACACCATCAAATTCTAATCCTTTTGATATATATGATGGTAAAATCACCATATTTCCTATACCAACATTCGAATCTTGCTGAATTATGCTAATATCATCAAGTTGATTTTTCAATTTATCATACAATTCAATTGTTTCAGAATTATTCTTAGTAATTATTGCAATTCTTTTGATTCCTTTTTCTCGCATTATCTCTATATCTTTCATGATTTGATCAACCGCTTGTTCTTTTGGAACGCTACGCATAGTTACTGGAATTGTATTATTTTTTCTTACGGAACATGTATTATTTAAACCTAAAATTTGATTTGTAAATTCTATTATTTCTTGACTAGAGCGGTAAGTTTTATTCAATTCAATATATTTACCTTTATCTTCAAAAATTGAATTAACTTCATTTAAATTATTATATATATAATAAGGATTTATTGTTTGATGTATATCTCCCAATACTGTAAAAGATGCCGTATAAAATATTTTCTTTAACATATAAAATTGTAACAATGAATAATCTTGTGCTTCATCAATAATTACATGTCTTATAGAATTATTTTTAGGATAACCATTCATTTCAAAATAAATGTACATTAATGGCAATAGATCATCATATTTTAATTGTTTTATGACTTTAAAATCTGCATTTTCTTTTAGTCCAGCAGCATCTTTAAACTGTTCTGATGAAATTATGTCTTTATACATTTTTTTAACATCTAAATCTAAATTAATGATATTTTTAATTTTTTCTATAATTGTTTTCCCGTATTTTTTATAAGATATATTATTATGATCACAAATATATTCAGAAATTCTTTCTATTCTTTCTGATAAAGGAACTCTTTCAAATGTTGTTTTTAAAAGCCTATTTAAATCTGTAATTTCAATTACCTTGTTATCAATTATTATAGGTTTTGTAAAAGAAATATTTTTCTTATAATTATTAATATAATTGTCAATTAAATTTTTAAATTCATTTGACATTTTATATTTAGTAATTTTATATTCTTCATCTGAAATATTGTTATTCTTATAATATCTTTCTATAAATTGAGTAAAACTTTCTATTTCTTTAAAATCTCTTATATATGCACTTGCAAAATCACTAAAGGTCGTTTGTAAAACATTATCTTCACCTAATTCCGGTAAAACATCCGATATATATTGAGAAAAAACATCATTAGGAGAAAAAATTAATACATTATTTGAAGTTAAATTTTTCTCTTTATACAATAAATATGCAATTCTATGTAATGCTACGCTTGTTTTCCCAGAACCTGCAATACCTTGAACTATCAAATATTTATCAATAACATTTCTTATAATTTCGTTTTGTTCTTTTTGAATAGTATTTACAATATTTGTCATTTTTTCAGAAGAAGCATTAGCAAGAATTTCTTGTAAATATTCATCATCAATATTTAAATCACTATCAAAACATCTTTCTATTTTTTCATTTGAAATTTTATACTGTCTTTTTAAGGTAACATCTCCGGAGATTGTTCCATCAGGTGCTTCATAAGAAGCAGGTCCAGTTCCATAATTATAAAATAAACTTGCAATTGGAGTTCTCCAATCAAATACATAGAAATTAAAATCTTTTTCTATACCATTTATACCAATATAAATTGGTTCAGAATCTCCATCACATTCAAAATCTACTCTTCCAAAATAAGGATTTTCTAAAGATTTTTTTAACTTCATTAATTTCTTAATATTTTCATTAGTATAACTAACATCACAATTAACATTATACATTCCTGAAGCAATTTCAGCATCATCTAACATGGCATTATTTTCCCATAAATATTTTTTTACTTCTTGAATTTCAGTCATTCTATCTTTAATAGAATTATTATCATTTTCAATTAATTCTTTAATTACAGACAAAGTATTTTTTAAATATTCTTCTTCTTGTTTTAATTGTTCTGATTCTATATTCATACTTATTATTCCTTTCTTTTTTTATATGATATAAATTTTAATTTATCAAAAGTAGTATAAAAAGTTCCAAATGAATTTTCTGGATGAACTGATGCAATAAAAGACAAATCTTTTTGCAGTAAGCTTATATCATAGTTTACTATAGGAAATTCAATTTCATCCATCACAACAACAGTGTTATTAATTATACCATATTTTTCCATTAAAATTAAAGAAACAGCTATTTGTTGTGATAAATTATTATATAAAGTTCTATAATAATTATATACTTCTATTGAGTTTGTCATATCATATTCATCATGACCTTTTTCTAAAAAGTAAGATAAATCAAAACATATTGTTTTGTCTCTATTTTTTATGACTTCCGCAAATGGAAAATAATTCATAAAATTCTCTACAAAATGTTGAATACCAACTTTATCTATTACAATACTATCTGAATCTCTCATATCTATTACAGCAGTTTCTTTAATGTTCTTGCAAGTTTTTTTTAATAATGACTTTTCCTCGTGTTCAGTAGCAGAATCCATTACCACTATATTTACACCATCTTGATGTAATCTGCTAATTTCAGACCATAGATATGTTGTTTTACCAGTATCTCTTTCATTAATTATTATTTGATTATTTTGCATTAATTTCTTCCTCTTTTAAAGCATGTTCTTTTAACCAAGCTTGCATTAAATATATATACATTTGTCTTCTATCAACACATTGTGGATCTTCTCTATATATATTTCCAAACTTACCATAAGCTGAATAACAACAAGAGCAACACATTCCTCTAAATAAACATTTACTACATTTTTCAATATCTTTTGAAGTTCTGTCTCTTAATTTAAGAATTTCTGGTTTTTTTAACATGTCCTCTATTTTTTCATTCAAAACATTTCCCATAACAAATTTTTCTTCACCTTTAAATCCATCACAAGGGAATACATCGCCATTTGGATTTACAGAAACTAGTTCTCTCGCAGCTCCACATGGATATCTTAAACATATATAATCTCTTATAGGTGTGTAAACATTTTCTTCAAAAATATGAATAGAATAGTTTTCAACATCTACATCATCTTTCATTTGGTGCATTTTTTTGAAACATTCCGCCCATTCACCTGGTTTTGTTGTTAAATGATTTTCTTTTTCACGTCCAAGAATATTAACAGGTCTTGGTTTAAAATTCATTCCCATAGAATCAAAGTATTCCATTAATTGTTTAGGATAATGAACATTATGTTGTCCTACTGTACAAACAGCCCCATCTATATATATTCCATTATCTCTCAATTTTTTAATACCTCTTTCTATTCTATCATATGCACCTTTACCAGTAATATCAACTCTTGTTTGATCTGTCATTTCTTTAGGCCCATCCAAACTAACACCAACACTAACATTATATTCTTTTACTAAAGAAATTAAATCATCAGTAACTGATACACAGTTTATTTCAGTTCTATATTTTACTAATTTATCATATTTTGATTTTGCTTGTTCAACTTTTTCAATAAACTTTCTCATACCCGGAACATTTGTTGATGCTTCACCACCTTGAAATTCAAAAGTAATTACTTTTACTTGTGGCATTGATAACATACTATCAATCGTTGCATCCATAACATCTTCTGTCATATTTTCACCTTTAAATGGTCCACAATCTGCAAAACAATATTTACACCTTAAATTACAACCAGTAGTAATATTGACAACAATTACACTAGGATAATCTGCTGGTAATGGAAAATCAAAGTCAACTTCAGTTTTTCCCTCTTCATCCGCTAATCCCCTAATAAACAAACTTAACCATTCAGATTTAGATAGACTATCATTTTCATAATTTTCATATTCTTCTTCTGTCAAAGCCATCCACGATCCTAATTCAGGATTAATTAAAATTTTAAACATCACATTTTCAACTTTTAGTGGGAATACCTCGACTTTAGATGACTTTATAAATTTTTTCTTCATCAAATCAAAATTAGGATCAATTTCAAAGTCATCACAATTTTTATCAGATGCAAGTCCCATTAAAAATAACTTTTCCCACTCTATCTCATTAAATAAATTTTTATCATATTTTTCGTATTCTTTTTCAGATAAATTTATTTCTGCATCATTTGTTGTATTTCTTAACAAATATCCATTCTTTCTTTTTTTAACAACAACATTTTTTGATTTTTCATATTCGCGACTTAACCACGGACTTCTCATATTTACCTCCATCAATAAATACACAACATAGGATAAATTTAATTATTTATTTTTTTCTTTTAATAAATTATTTATGTGTGTGGGTTCCACAACCATCGTAACCCAATCCAATTTTATTTCCAAAAGAAATTTTAATTTTTTGGTCTGAAAGTTTTGTTTTTAGATTTTTTACAATATCATTTTTTAATTGTACTTTTTTCATTTAAAAATCCTCCTTTCATGAACTTTTTATATATTAACATAGTAATAAAACCTATGTTGTGCACAATAACTTTTCAAAAAAAGGGAACAAAAAACAAATAGTTTGCCTCATGTTCCCAATTTTTTCAACATATACAATTTTTCATCAGATGGGCAAACTTCCCAAAACTTGTAGTCTATTCTACATCATTTGACTTAATAAGTCAACAAATTTTATAAAAAATGTGGAACATATTAAGTTTTTTTGTTATCTTTAATCAACGATATATTTCCAACCATATTTATAACTCTCGTTATTTCTCCAATCGCTATTTTTAATAATTATTTCACCTGTTCAAACACCATCAATAATTTAAGTAACGATGTTTTTTTCTACTAATTTTTCTTGCGTAAGTTTTTCTTTATAGCTATAATATTTTACATTTTTACCTATGAGTATTTTTAAATTCATTAATAATATAATACGAATTTATTTAATTCATTACAACAACCTATTTAATAGTCGTTGGTATAGAACTATTTTTTTATTTAAAGAAGATTTTTTAGTATATAATATATAACATTTACAACAATTGAATTACCTGCTTGGTGATATAACTGGCTTTCAGAACAAACTACTTTTGCTCTTAAATAGTCAATATCATCAAATCCCATTAATCGAAAAGCTTCTAGTGCTGTTATCTTTCTTATTCTTAAATTCATATTCTTACCTACTAATATTTTGCAATTATCTGCAGTATTATTAGCAGTTAGTGTTGGACAATTTCCAAAAATCGAAAACACATGGCTGCTTTGATTGAACTTACTGTGTAAATCAACCCCACAAACTCCTCCATTATATACTTTTTTTAAGTCTATTTCATACAAAATATCACTATTATTATATTTTCTAAATAGCATATTCCCATTTGCTAATACTTTATAATCATTATTTGTTAAATAGTACTTATTATCCACAGTACTATCTAAATAATCCTTAAAAGATGTTTTTAATTCTTTTTTTTCTGGGAAATTAAATTCTTTATTATTATTATTTAAAATAGCAATTAAAAAATACCTCTTTCTTATTTGAGGTATTCCGTAATCTGATGCAATTAATATATCATCATATAACTTATATTCCAAATTTATTAAATCTTTCTTAAAAAGGCTTAAAGTATCTTTAAACCTTTTACTAGTTATCATTGCAACATTTTCAAATATAACATATTTCGGTTTGTTTTTTACTTCTTTAAGTAATCTTATCATTTCCCAACCTAAACTTGATCTAGTAGATGTATTAAAATCAAATCCTTTCATTTTCCCAGCACAGCTAATATCCTGGCATGGAAAACCTCCAATCCACAAATCAGAATCCGGTAAATCTTTTCCTTTAATATTAGTTATACTACCTAAATTTAATTTTTCATCTATATTATGTATTGCACAATAACTTTTAACAGCATATTTATCTATTTCCGAAAAAAATTTTAATTCATAATTACCTATTACTTTTTCTCTCTTCAATCTTTCTAAAGCTTTTTCTGGACTTCCTATTCCAGAAAAAAATGTTCCCACTTTAATTACATTATTATTATTCATATTATCATTCCTCCTTTTCAATTAAAATTTTGAAAAAGAAAAATGAAAAATACAATATAAAAAAACTAGGTTAAACCTAGTATTTTCCTTTTAAAATGGTGGCTCCGGACAGAATCGAACTGTCGACACCAGGATTTTCAGTCCTGTGCTCTACCGACTGAGCTACAGAGCCAAAGAGTTAATTTTATATTTAATTAAATTCAAATGAATCTAATTAAATCATATTATTTTTGCCCTTAGTTTGCCCTTTGAACAAAAAAAAGAATTTTTTTAGAAATTAAAATTTCTTTATATTATGGTGGCTCCAAAAGGTTTCGAACCTCTCTCCAAGACTTTTAAACCATGAGATTTTCAGTCCTCTGCTCTACCGACTGAGCTACAGAGCCAAAAAAAATAATGGC
>OLNZ01002763.1_pt1 | contig 10255 bp, 9 predicted proteins | sample 1672981 | NCBI WGS metagenome assembly OLNZ01 (sample SAMEA3136743, study PRJEB25190) | human gut metagenome | biome: human gut; feature: human-associated habitat; material: faeces | place: Austria | collected 2013
AACTACTGCTTTTTTATATTTACCTAGAAGAGCTCCCATAAAATAATATGACGCTCTTAATTTATTAGACATTTCATCTGTTATTGGTTTATTTTCTATATTACTAACATCAATCTTATATGATTCTTCTCCTAAATTTGTTATTTTAGCACCTAAATATGAAAGAATATCAAATAATGCTACTGTATCTGAAATATCAGGAACATTAAGTAAATTTACACTTTCATCACATAAAAGAGTTGCTGGTAATAATGCAACTGCACTATTTTTAGCACCACTTATTTTTACTCTTCCCTCTAATTCTTTTCCACCTTGCACTTTTAGTATGTTCATATGTACCTCCTATATATTTAGTATATGTGTCTATATTATTTTAGCACACTTTATTAAAGAACAAAATATAAAGTGTAAAGAAAAAGCAGACTTTTGTCTACTTATCCATTTATTGATATGCTATATCCATATGATTTAGAATTTATTTCATTTTCTACATTTGAACAAATGCTTTTATAAGAATCTTGTTTCATTTGTGATAATAAATTTTTCTTTGCTTCATACATATCTTTTAATTCTCTTCTTGATTGTGTTAAATTATTTTCTTGAATTTGTTTTATTATTGATGCTAATTCACTACAACATGTTTCAATATATTTTCCTTGTTCACACTTGGCAAGTAATTCTCTTAGTTCTTTACCATCTGAAAATGCAACATCATCTGTTCCAGTATAATCATATACTTTTTCTCCATTTTCATCTACTGATACAGATACATTAGATACTAAATATATAGTAAATCCTTCTGATGATTCCATTTCTGGTTGATTAACTGATATTGAATTTAACATTCCAATTATATTTTTTTCATAATTACTTGCAAGCATTCTCTTAGGTGATGATAATGTATTATCATTCATTATTGATTCATTATTTCTATATTGAATTGCTTCGTAATCCACTAATTTTGCAGCATCTTCTGTAGCCACTTTTCTATCTGTACCGACAGTATATGCATTATAAATTTCATCTCTTAAATTTTCTGTTCTAATTAAGAATTCTTTTAAATCTACATTATCATTTGATATAAATTCTGATATTCTTGGATGTGTATATACTGGTATATCAGTTGAATCTGACGAGAATATATATTTATCAATTTGATGATGCATATTATCTGATAAAATAATTTGATCTATTAATGCATATGCATCTCTTGCATCATCTGTAGTTATACCAGATAAATCCTCATTTAATATTTTTACTAATTTTTCTATTTGTGAAGAAGAAACACTAATATCATCATAGAATTCTTTATAAGTATTATATGAATTTTCTGCTAAAGTTTTATATTGTAATTCACGAGCTTTTGCTCTTTCTTCTTCTAAATCAACGGTTTCTGTTGTTAATACATTTTCTGTAGTAATTTCAGTTGTAATATCTTCTGTTAAATCAACTGTATTTGTTTTTTCTTTACAACCTGTAAGACCACTTGCTAACATCATAGCACCAAGTGACATAGTTGCAAGTCTTTTTTTATTTGATTTCATAAATTATACCCCCTTAAATTACATTCTATATGTAAGAACTTGTGATTCTTCCATGTTCTCAGTTTCTACATTATTTTGAGCTAATGCTGATGTTATAGCTTCTCTTAATGCAATATATTGTTCTTTTTCTTCTTCTATTTCTGTAGGTGTTTCAAATGAAGGAACTTCTTCATTTTCTTCTATAGTAGTTTTTTCTTCTTCTTTTGTATTTTCTATAGTTTCTTGAACTTTTGATGATGTTGTTTTTTCTTCTGTAGTTTCTTGAGATTTAGGTGAATTTGGTATTGTATATGAATTACCATGTTCATCAAAATAAATTATATCATCATCACCAGTTTCCTCTATTTTACTAGGATTATTTTCTTCTGGTTTTGGTGGAATTACAACATCTTCTGTTGTATTTGATTCATTATTATCGCTATTATTGTTGTTATTGTTATTATCATTTCCATTATTATTGCTATCATTTCCATTATTATTACTTGGATCTTCTTCTATTTTACTAGGATTATTTTCACTAGGATTTGGTACTTCTTCGTTTTCATCTATTGTTACTTTTTCTGTATTATCTTTATTTGTATTATTATCATTATTACCTGGCACTTCTGTTACTGAACCAGTTGTTTGATTATTTTCTGGTTGTTCTGGAACAATAACTGTTGATACTGTATCTGCTGGTTTTGGTGGTAATACAAGATTATCATTTGATTTTTCAGTAACTGTTGTTCCTGTTGAACCAACTGAACCACCTGCACCTACTCCACTTGTTTGTGCATAATTAGATACTGTTTTACCATTACCTGTATATTTTAAATTTTTATAAGATTCATCAACAGAAACATTGTCATTACTAAAATTATTTACATCTGTTTCTGGTATAATTATATCATTTTCTTCTTTTATTGAATCATCATTTATATCATCTTTATATTCTGTAGTTGTCTCAATTGGAACAATATTTTTTTGATGATTTTTCTTTTTAAAATGTGATACTAAACCTAAAGTACTTGCGCCTAAAGCCGCTGCTAATCCAAAGATTATGAATTGTTTTTTAAATTTTCTAAATACAAACTTTCTCTTTTTTTCTGGTTTATTTTCTAATACTTCTTTTGCTTCTTCCATTGTTCTAGAAGACATTAAATCATTATATAAGTCAGAATTTTTTTCATAACCCTTTTTACCAGCTAAAATATATTTTGCTTCTCTAACATTATCTATATCTGTATCATAATTTGCTTGCATTTTAATGTCATCTGTATCATATGAATCAAAATACTCTTTAGAATCTTCCATTAAAGCTTTTTGTTTATTAAAATAACCTTCTAATTTTATCATTGCATCTTCATTATTTTCTTCTTTTGCTTCTTCATATTCATCGAGTATTTCTAGCATTTTTTCCTTTATTACATCGATATTTCTATCTTTACGTTTGATATTAATCTCTTTCATTGAAATCCCCTCTCTTTCAAATAACGTGCTATATACTAACATAAAAGGTTTATTTTGTCAAATTATTTGAATAAAATTAAAAAACTCACAATACGGAGTTTTATTTAGTATATTTATCAATAATTTCTTTTATAAAAAATGTATATTCTGCATCACTTGTCGTGCTTTCATCTGCTTCTACTAAGCATAATGGTGGAAATAATACACACCACCAGTTATCTCCTTCACCAGTACCTAATGTTATAACTAATGATTCATACATTCCTTCTTTATATGTTACACTTTTATATTTCTTTTTTGGAAAATAATTATAACCATAATTTATCTTATAATCTTTATCATATCCTAAGTTTTTTAATGTTTCTTTTGTTAAATTATCTAATAAATCAATATTATCTTTTAATATTTTTCTTGTTTCTTCAATTGTTTCTGTTCCTTTTGTTAGTTCAAATATTTTATTTTGCACAACATTTTTAAGTTGAACTTTTATATTTTGATCATAAATTGTATTACTATTTGCGATTACTCTAAATCTTATTGCTTCATCTGGTATTATCGTGTCCTCTGCTTTAACACTTGTAAAAACATATATCATAGATATTATTGCTAGAATTAAAACTATATACTTTTTCATAAAAAAATCATCCTTTCACTCTATGTATGGACGATTATTTTAATTTTATTCAAAATTATGTATAAAAATCATTCTATCTCTTTTTTCTAAGTCTTTTTTTACTATGACTTTTGGATTATTCAAATATTTATATGCATATGATGTAACACTTTCTGCTTCACTTTCACCTATTTCAAAACATATTAAATATTTATCTTTTAATATATTTTTAGCATTTTTTATTATTTCTTCATAAAAATATAATCCATTGTTATCCGCAAATAATGCCAAATGTGGTTCATTATTATATACTATATCCATTATTTTCTCATCCTTAGAAATATAAGGTGGATTACTTATTATACAATCAAATTTTTTATTTATTCCTTTATAAATATCTGTATTTACAAAATTAATATCTGCATTATTTTCTTTTGCATTTGATAAAGCAACTTCTAATGCATCACTTGATATATCACTAGCAGTTATATTAACATTTTCTAATTTTTTTTTTAAAGTAATACTAATGCATCCAGATCCAGTTCCTACTTCTAATATATCTACTGGTAAACTAAAATAATTTTTTATATATTTTATAGTATTTTCAACAAGTTCCTCAGTTTCAAATCTTGGGATTAAAACTCTTTTATCAACATTTATTTTATATCCAAAAAAATCTACATTACCAACTATATATTGAACAGGTTCACCCATTTCTAATCTTTTTATTGCATTATTAATATCCCCATTATAATATTTTTTTAAATATTCTATATCTGTCATTATTCTCCTGCAAGTTTTCTTCTTTGGTCTTCATTAATTAGAGCTTCTATTATTTCATCTAATTTACCTTGCATAATTCTATCTAACTGCATTATTGTTAAATTAATTCTATGGTCAGTTACTCTATTTTGTGGATAGTTATATGTTCTTATTTTTTCTGCTCTATCTCCTGTACCAATTTTACTTCTTCTTTCGTCTTCTATTTCAGCATTTTGTTTCTTTTGTAAATCTTCATATATTTTACTTTTTAATACTTTCATAGCCTGTTCTTTATTTTTAAGCTGACTTCTTTCATTTTGACAAGTTACTACTGTATTTGTTGGTAAATATGTTATTCTAACTGCACTATCTGTTGTATTTACTCCTTGTCCTCCTGCACCACTACTTCTATATACATCTACTCTTATATCACTATCTTTTATTTCTATATCTATATCTTCTACTTCTGGAAGTACTGCAACTGTCGCAGTTGATGTATGAACTCTTCCTTGTGATTCTGTGCTTGGAACTCTTTGAACTCTATGTGTTCCTGATTCATATTTGAGTTTTGAGTATACATTTTCTCCCTTAACCATGAATTCTATTTGTGAATATCCACCACTTGTTCCTTCCACAGCATTTATTATTTCTATTTTCCATCCCATATTTTCTGCATATCTACTATACATTTCAAATAAGTCTCCTGCAAAAAGATTTGCTTCATCCCCACCTGCAGCACCTCTTATTTCAACTATAGTATTTTTGTCATCGTTAGGATCTTTTGGAAGTAATAGTACTTCAAGTTCTTTTTCTAAATTTTCTTTTTCTATTTCAAGTCTTGATATTTCTTCTTTTGCAAATGCAGCCATTTCTTTATCATCTAGCATTTCTTTTGCATCATTAATATCACTAACAACTTTTTTATATTCTTTATATTTTTCAATAATATCTGCAAGTGATGCTTGTTCTTTAGATAGTGAAGTCATCTTTTTTACATCACTTAAAACTTCTGGTTTACTAAGTTCTTCTGTTAAACTATTGTACTTTTCTAAAGTTGCTTCTAATCTATCTATCATTTTTTCACCTACTCTTCTATATCGTCTTCATCAACTATATTTAAATCTTCTAAATCATCTTCCATGTAATCATCATCTGATTCATCTGTATAATCATCTTCTATCGCGTCATCTTCATCAGTTGTTTCTTCTTCTTCATCTTCACTTTCTTCTTCATCGTCTACTACATCTACTGCATCATCTTCACCATCATCAACAACTACTTTTACAACATGATTTTCTTTTAAATCCCAATTAACACTATCTATTAAAATAAATCTTTTATCTGTTGTAAGTGCTGTAAAAAAGTCTCCTATTTTTGCTTCAAATTCAGCTTCTGATAATTCAAGTAAATTACATACTTCTCTAAATAAATTTGGAGTATTATACTGTTTTTTATCTTCCTTAATAATTTCATATGCTATATCAGTATAGCTCATTAATTCTAAATCTAACTTATCTTTTTCTCTTATGCTCATATTTTTACCTCTTTCTTATTATTTGCTATATTTATATTCTTAAAATTATTATTTGTTCACTACATTTTATTTGGCATTTCAATACCAAGCAAATAAGTTCCTTTCTTAAGTATATTTCCAACCATATTTACTAAATATAATCTTGAATCTCTTTCTTCAAGGTCATCAGATAATATTTTATTCTCATTATAGAATGAACTATATGCTTTTGCAAGGTCTATTAAGTATCTTGAAATAATATATGGTTCATTTTTACTTGCTGCTTCTTTAATGGTATCACTAAAATTATATATTATTTTTGCCATTCTATACGATAAATCATCATTTATTTTATTTATATTTACATTTTCTAGTAAAATTTTGCTATTTGACTTTTCTAAGACACTATTAATTCTTACAAACATATATTGAATATATGGACATGTTTCTCCTTGGAAATTAAGCATTATATCATAATCAAATAATTCATCTTTTATTCTACTATTATATAAATCATTAAATATAACTGCGCCTACTCCAACTTTTCTTGCTATTTCATCTATATTATCCAAATTAGGATTTTTTTCTTCTATTATAGATTTTGCTCTTTTGATTGCTTCATTTAATAAATCTTCTAATTTTATTATGTTACCTTTTCTTGTGGATAACTTACCACTTGCTACTTTTACCATTCCGAATGATACATGAATTAATCCATCAACATATTTTTCATCTAAATCAAGATATTTTGCTACTGCAAATATTTGTTTAAAATGTAAATCTTGTTCATAACTTGTAACATATATACATTTATCAAAATCATATGTTCTTGCTCTATAAAGTATAGCTGCTAAATCACGGGTTGCATATATTGATGAACCATTTGATTTTTGAATGATACATGGTGTATTTATTCCATCTTGCTCTAAGTCTACTACTTTAGCACCTTCTGAATTAGTTATTTTATTATTTTTTTCTAATATTTCTAATACTTCATTTGTTTTATCGCTATAAAATGCTTCTCCTTTATAACTATCAAAACTTGTTCCAAGTAAATCATATGTTTTCTTAAATTCTTCTAAGCTAAGTTCTTTAAATCTGTTCCAAAGATTCATACAATATTCATCTTTTTCTTCAAGTAATTTAAAATTATTTCTACATCTTTCTAATACTTCTGGATTTTCTTCACACAATTCATTTATTCTTATATACATTTTAGTTAATTCATCAATTGGATTTTCATCTATATTATATTCATCATGCCAAAGTTTATAAGCCTCTATTAACTTACCAAACTGTGTTCCATAATCACCTAAATGATTTATTCCAACCACATTGTATCCAAGTTCTTTATAAATTCTATATAATGATTGACCTATTACTGTTGATCTTAAATGACCAATATGAAAAGGTTTTGCAATATTTGGAGAAGAATAATCTATTAACACTGTTTTATCTTGTCCAATATTTGATGAACCAAATTTCTCTTTTTCTTCATCAAATGAATTTATTACTTCTCTTATTAAAACTTCTTTTTTGATATAAAAATTTAAATATCCACTTACTGATTCTATTTTATCTATAAAATCAGTATTATTTATTTTTTCTTTTAATTCGTCTGCAATCATCATTGGAGATTTTCTTAAAGTTTTTGCTAAACTAAAACATGGGAAAGAATAATCACCGTTTTTTTCGTCTTTAGTAAGCTGAATGAAAGAATATATTAAATCATCTTCCATATTCAATTCTTTACTTATTAGTTTAGATATTTCTTTTTTAAAATCAAGCATCTTTATACCTCCTTTAATATAATTTCATATTTAAAGTTACCAGAATATTCATCAGATAACCATAAGTCGTATTCAATTATAATTCTATCATCATCTATTTGTAAATGATTTGTTTTTACTTTTGTATCAATATAAAAGTTTAAGTTTTTAATAAAGTACTTTGATTCTGTTTCTTTATCTAATACAAAATTAAATAATAGATTTGATTCATTATTATCTCTTTCCATAATAATATTACCATTATTAAAAGAAATATTTATATTTTCATCTATATCTTTTATTTTTAAATATTCATTTACTTTATAAACTGCTTCTAAGTTTTCTTTTTTTAATATTTCATCATTATTTTTTATCTTATAATCAATATATACTTTTTTCAAAAAAAATCACCAATCTTTTTTTCAAGTAGCATTATATCATATATATAGTAAAAATGCACTCATATTTTTTCTTTTTTTTTACATAATAATAAAGGAAATATAGGTGAAATTATATGAAATGGAAAAGAATACTGCTAAAATCGTTTGTTTTTTTTAGTTTTTTTATATGTATATTATTTACATTTATTTACTTTTATATTAGTCTTTCGCCTAAAATGGACTTAAAAAAAACTAATAATATAATTATTTATGATAAAGATGATAATGTAATTTATAAGGGAAATGGTTCAAAAGAATGGATTAGTTTAAAGCTAATTGATAAAGATTTAATTAATGCAACTATTTCTATTGAAGATAAAAGATTTTATAAACATAATGGATTTGATTATGTGAGAATATTAAAATCAATGTATAAAAATGCTAAAAATGGCTCTATTATTGAAGGGGCATCTACTATATCACAACAATATGCAAGAAATTTATATCTTAATTTTGATAGAAATTGGAATAGAAAATTTAAAGAGGCATGGCTTGCATTAAAACTTGAAATTAATTATTCAAAAGATGAAATACTTGAAGGATATTTAAATACTATTAATTATGGTAATGGTGTTATGGGAATACAAAATGCTGCTAAATATTATTTTAATAAATCTGCAGAGGATTTATCTCTTGCTGAAAGTTCTATGCTCGCAGGTATTCCAGGCTCACCACAAGAATATTCACCTATTAATAATGAAACTAAAGCTAAGAAAAGACAAAGGGTTATACTTGATTCTATGGTTACAAATGGTTATATTACAAAGAAAGAAGCAGACGCTGCTTATAATGTTAAATTAACTTATCATGGAAAAAAGGATACATTAAATTTATCTACTTTAATGTATTATAAAGATGCTGTTATGAATGAACTTGATAAAATTGATATTATTCCAAATGATTATTTAGATACAAATGGAATAAAAATATATACTAATTTAGATGTTAATGCACAAACATATCTTGAAAATGCTGTTACTGGAAATATTAAATCTGATAGTGATATTCAAACATCTAGTGTAATGGTTGAAAATAAAACTGGTAAAGTGATTGCGCTTGTTGGTGGTAAAAACTATGAAAAAAGTCAGTATAATAGAGCAGTTTATTCAAAAAGACAGGTTGGATCTACTATGAAACCATTTCTTTATTATGCTGCACTTGAAGATGGTTTCACTGCTTCATCTACGTTTTTATCAGAACCTACTACTTTTTCTTTAGAAAATAATAAAACTTATAGTCCTGCAAATTTTGGAAATATATATCCATCTAAACCTATTCCTCTTTTACTTGCGATTGCTTATTCTGATAACATATACGCAGTTAAAACTCATTTATTTTTAGGCGAAGATAAAATTATTGATGTTGCTAAAAAAGCAGGTATTAAAACTAAAATGGAGAAAACTGTATCACTTCCGCTTGGAACAGAAGAATTAAATATTATGGAGATGACTAATGCATATTCTACTCTTGCAAATGAAGGAGTTAGAAATAATTTATATCTTATTAGAAAAGTGGAAGACTTAAAAGGAAATTCTTTATATAAACATAAAAGTATACCAAAGACAGTTTTTGACTATAATTATACTTTTGTACTTAGTACTCTTTTAAATAACTGTTATGATAGTACTTTAATAGATTATAATGCTCCTACATGTCTTACTATTAAACCTAAACTTACTAAAACTTACGCTATTAAAACTGGTTCTACTGATTCGGATTCATGGATTATGGGATATAATAGGAATTATACTTTGGGTGTATGGGTTGGATATGATAAAAATCAAAAGATAAAAAGTAGTGATTCAAAAATATCAAAAAATATATGGGCTGATACTATGGAAAATTATTTAAGGGATAAAAATGATTCTTGGTATGATAAGCCAGAAAATGTTGTATCAGTTTTAGTTAATCCTATTACTGGAAATCTTGCGAATAATACATCTAAAAAGAAAAAAATTGTTTACTATATTAAAGGTACACAACCTACAACTTATGATAAATAACAAAAGATAACGCGCGTGTTATCTTTTATTTTAAATTATTAATTTCTTCAATTGATAGACCTGTTGCTTTTGATATGTCTTCTACTTTCATATTCATTGACAATAAGTTTTTAGCAGTTTGTTTTATACCTTTATTTAATCCATGTTCTTCTGCATATTCTA
>OLNZ01002772.1_pt1 | contig 10220 bp, 7 predicted proteins | sample 1672981 | NCBI WGS metagenome assembly OLNZ01 (sample SAMEA3136743, study PRJEB25190) | human gut metagenome | biome: human gut; feature: human-associated habitat; material: faeces | place: Austria | collected 2013
GGGCCCTACACGATAACGGAACGGCCGGAATAGTCGACACGCTTGCCCAGCAGGTTCTGGCGGAAGCGGCCCTGCTTACCCTTGAGCATATCGCTCAGGGACTTGAGAGCACGGTTGTTGGGACCGGTCACGGGGCGTCCGCGGCGGCCGTTATCGATGAGGGCGTCCACCGCCTCCTGCAGCATCCGCTTCTCGTTGCGCACGATGATATCGGGGGCGTCCAGCTCCAGCAGCTTCTTCAGGCGGTTGTTGCGGTTGATAACCCGGCGATACAGGTCATTGAGGTCGCTGGTGGCAAAGCGGCCGCCATCCAGCTGTACCATGGGGCGGATATCGGGCGGAATGACAGGCAGTACATCCAGGATCATCCACTCGGGCTTGTTGCCGCTGGTGCGGAACGCTTCCACCACATTCAGGCGCTTGAGCAGCTTCGCCTTCTTCTGGCCGGTGGCCTTCTCCAGCTCTTCCTTAATCTCAACCGAGAGCGCCTCAATATCCAGCTGCTGCAGCAGCTTCTTTACCGCCTCGGCGCCCATACCGGCATCAAATTCATCCTCATAGGCTTCCCGGTACTCGTTATACTCCCGCTCACTCAGCAAGGCGTACTTCTTCAGCTTGGTGTTGCCGGGATCGATGACGATATAGGATGCGAAATACAGCACCTTTTCCAGCACACGGGGGCTCAAGTTCAGCAGCAGGCCCATGCGGCTGCTGGTGCCCTTAAAGTACCAGATGTGGGAAACGGGCGCAGCCAGCTCAATGTGGCCCATCCGTTCGCGGCGCACCTTGGCGCGGGTCACTTCCACGCCGCAGCGCTCGCAGATCTTGCCCTTAAAGCGGATACGCTTATACTTGCCGCAGTAGCATTCCCAGTCCTTAGTGGGTCCAAAAATGCGCTCGCAGAACAGGCCGTCGCGCTCCGGCTTTAGGGTGCGGTAATTGATGGTCTCAGGCTTTTTTACTTCGCCGTAGCTCCAGGAGCGAATGGCATCGGGGGAAGCCAGCCCGATCTTGATCGATTCAAAAGATTTATTATCCAAAGTTCTTCCCCTCCATCATTAAAAATCAAATCCGTCGTCGTCCTCATCTTCGCTGCCGTCAAAGTCGGCATCGTCATAGGAATCGCTGTCCTCATCGGGGTTTTCCATGGTGTAGTTGTCCTCGATCTCGGAATCCACGGCTACATCGCTTTCATCGTAGTAGTCGCTGGCCATGGGCATGTTCTCGTCCTCATCGTAGGTCTGCTTGATGTCGATCTCCTCGTTGTCCTTATCCAGGATCTTGACATCCAGGCCCAGGGACTGCAGCTCCTTCACCATTACGCGGAACGCCTCGGGGATGCCGGGCGCCGGAATGTTCTGGCCCTTCACAATGGACTCAAACGCCTTCACACGGCCCACCACATCATCGGATTTCACGGTTAGGATCTCCTGCAGGGTGTAGGCAGCGCCGTAAGCCTCCAGCGCCCAAACCTCCATCTCACCAAAGCGCTGGCCGCCGAACTGTGCCTTACCACCCAGGGGCTGCTGGGTGACTAAGCTGTACGGGCCAACGGAACGGGCATGGATCTTATCATCAACCAGGTGATGCAGCTTGAGGTAGTACATATAGCCGACGGTAACACGGTTATCAAATTTCTCACCGGTACGGCCATCATAGACGACGCTCTTGCCGTCCTCAGGCAGCCCGGCCATCCGGAAGCACTCCCGGATATCCTCTTCGTGGGCGCCGTCGAAGACTGGGGTCATCACATGCCAGCCCAGGCGGCTGGCGGCCATGCCCAGGTGCACCTCCAGCACCTGGCCGATGTTCATACGGGAAGGAACGCCCAGGGGGTTTAGCACGATATCCAGCGGGGTGCCGTCCTCCAGGAAGGGCATATCCTCCGGCGGCAGAATGCGGGAAACTACGCCCTTATTGCCGTGGCGGCCAGCCATCTTATCGCCGACGGAGATCTTTCTCTTCTGGGCGATGTAAACTCTTACCACCTCATTGACGCCGGGGGAAAGCTCGTCGCTGTTTTCTGGGGTGAACACCTTGATGTCCACCACGATGCCATACTCGCCGTGCGGCACCTTCAGCGAGGTATCGCGCACCTCTCTCGCCTTCTCGCCAAAGATGGCGCGCAGCAGGCGTTCCTCGGCGTTCAGCTCGGTCTCGCCCTTGGGGGTCACCTTACCGACAAGGATATCGCCGGAGTGTACCTCGGCGCCGACATGGATGATGCCTCGCTCATCCAGAGCGCCCAGCATATCATCGCCGACATTGGGGATCTCACGGGTGATCTCCTCCGGGCCCAGCTTGGTATCACGGGCTTCGGTCTCATATTCCTCGATGTGGATGGAGGTGAACAGGTCGTCCCGCACCAGCTTTTCGTTGATGAGAACGGCGTCCTCGTAGTTGTAGCCCTCCCAGGTCATAAAGCCGATGAGCATATTCCTGCCCAGCGAAACCTCGCCGTTGGCGGTGGCAGGGCCGTCGGCCAGCACATCGCCCTTCTTCACTTCCTCGCCCTTTACCACAATGGGCCGCTGGTTGATGCAGGTGCCCTGGTTGGAACGCAGCATCTTTACCAGCTCATATTCATGCTCCACGCCTTCCGCATCGGTCACAATGATGCGATCAGCATCGACATAGCTTACATGGCCGTCTTCCTTGGCAACCACTACTACGCCGCAGTCGTGGGCCGCCTTGTACTCCATACCGGTGCCGACATAGGGGGACTCGGTCTTGATGAGCGGGACGGCCTGACGCTGCATGTTGGCGCCCATCAGGGCACGGTTGGCATCGTCGTTCTCCAGGAAGGGGATCATAGCGGTGGCAACGGAAACCACCATCTTGGGGGAAACATCCATGTAGTCCACCTTGTCGCGGGGAACCTCCTGGACGCTGTCGCGGTACCGGACGGAAACCTTTTCGTTGACAAAATGGCCGTTTTCATCCAGCGGCTCATTGGCCTGCGCCACGATGTATTCATCTTCCACATCGGCGGTCATATACTGGACGGTATCCAGCACCTTGCCGGTGGCCTTGTCTACCGGGCGGTAGGGGGCCTCCACAAAGCCGTACTCATTGATGCGGGCAAAGGTGGCAAGGTACGAGATCAGACCAATGTTGGGACCTTCAGGGGTCTCGATGGAGCACATGCGGCCGTAGTGACTGTAATGCACATCGCGGACCTCAAATCCGGCACGGTCACGACTGAGGCCGCCGGGGCCCAGGGCGGAAAGACGGCGCTTGTGGGTCAGCTCGGCCAGGGGGTTGGTCTGGTCCATGAACTGGCTCAAGGGGGAGGAACCAAAGAATTCCTTGACTGCTGCCATAACGGGGCGGCTATTGATGATGGCCTGCAGGGTGATGGATTCAATATCCTGGGCCTGTGTGGTCATTCTCTCCCGGATGACGCGCTCCATGCGGGCAAAGCCGATGCGGAACTGGTTCTGCAGCAGCTCGCCCACGCTGCGGATGCGGCGGTTGCCCAGGTGGTCGATATCATCGGTGGTGCCGAGATCGTACCGGAGGCCGCACATGTAGTTGATGGAGGCGTAAATATCAAATTTGCGGATGTTCTTGGGGACCAGCTCATCGGCGCGGCGGGTCAGCTCTTCGGCCATTTCCTCGCGGTTAAGGCCCATATCCAGGATCTCGGAAAGGACGGCAAAGCGCACTCTTTCCCGGATGCCCATGGCCTTCAGCTCTTCGGCGGTGTAGTCGGTAAAGTCGGCCATATCCACCATACCGTTGGAGAAGATCTTCAGCTCCTCCACCCCATCGTCCTCGGCCATCTGCAGGCCGGCGGGGGTCAGGCCCTGGGTGGTGATCCAGACGGTATCAACGCCGTGGGACTCCAGCAGGCGGGCGTCGTCGCGGCTCAGCAGGGCGCCGGCCTCAAAGAGGATCTCGCCGGTGCGGGGATCGGCCACAGGGCGGGAAAGCACCTGGCCGGTGATGCGGGGCACCAGGGAGAGCTTTTTGTTGTACTTGTAGCGGCCCACCCGGGAAAGATCATAGCGGCGGGGATCGAACAGCAGCTGAGCGAGGTGCTTCACGGCCGATTCGATGGTGGGGGGCTCGCCGGGACGCAGCTTGCGGTAAACCTCCAGCAGGGCCTCATCGCCCAGCATTTCGGCATCCTTGCTTTCGGCGGTCTTTACCAGGTAGGCATAGCGGCCAAACACCTCGTAGATCTCCTCATCGGTGCCGCGCAGGTCGGTCAGGGCGTTATTCACATCGGCATTGATCTGCTCGACGGTGACATCATCCCGCAGGCGCAGCAGCGACCGGATAAAGGTGGTGATGGGCAGCTTGCGGTTTTTATCGATGCGGACGCTGAACACATCGGCGGAGTCGGTATCATACTCCAGCCAGGCGCCGCGGTTGGGGATCACGGTGGAATCAAACAGTTTTTTGCCGGCGGGATCGTGGTGCATGCCGTAGTACACACCGGGAGAACGCACCAGCTGGGAAACGATGACACGCTCGGCACCATTGATGATGAAGGTGCCGGCATCGGTCATCAGGGGGAAATCTCCCATGTAGATGTCGGACTCTTTGATCTCGCCGGTGACTTTGTTGATGAGCCTGGCGCGCACGCGCAGGGGGGCGGCATAGTTTACATCCCGCTCCTTGCACTCCAGCAGGGGGTACTTGGGTTTGTCATCCAGCGTAAAATCAATGAAATCCAGCTGCAGATTGCCCTGATAGTCGGTGATCGAGGAGATGTCCTTGAATACGGCCCGAAGACCCTCATCCAGGAACCACTGATAGGAATTTTTCTGTACTTCGATGAGGTTCGGCATCTCGGCCACTTCATCGATGTGGGCAAAGCTCTGGCGGATATTTTTGCCCAGTTTTACGGGTTTGGTGTTTACCATCCGATGTTCCACTCCATTCCATCATTTTTTCGCCATCACTTGGACATCAATGACTGCATAAATATTTGTTGATTATGCACAGTATCACGAGAGTATTATCGTGACTTATGCACACTTGACAATACCGTTTAGTCATAAAAAGCCATTATGATACAGTATATTATTGTAGTCCCGAAACGGGGCCTTGTCAAGCAAAAATTCCAAAAAAAATGGTGAAATTTTAGTGACGGAAATTTTGACCAGAAACGCCCCGAAAGACGGCGAAACGCCCCGGACGCTATCCCATAAATGGGACAGGCCCGGAGCGTGATGACGCAGAGGGGAAATTACTTGTAGAAGGCACGCATGGCACGATAGGTCATGTAGACATCGGCTTTGGCGACGACCTCGAACGGGGCGTGCATGGAAAGCACCGGAACGCCCAGATCGACGGTATCGATATTGTGCTGGGAGACATACATGGCAACGGTGCCGCCGCCGCCCTGATCTACCTTGCCCAGCTCGCCGGTCTGCCAGCCAACATGCTCGGCATCCAGAATACGGCGGGCGAAGCCCATCATCTCAGCGGTGGCGTCATTGGTGCCGGCCTTGCCGCGGGCACCGGTGTACTTGGTCACCACGACGCCGTAATTGATGTAGCTGGCGTTGCGGCGCTCATGCACCTCGCCGTAGATGGGATCGAAGGCGGCGTTGACATCGGCGCTGAAGCAGTGGCTGTTAGCGGCCACATGGCGCACCTTGCAGCCGGCCATATCGGCCAGATCCTCAATGAAATCCTTGAGAAAGTAGGAGTTCATGCCGGTGGGGCCGTTGCTGCCGGTTTCCTCTTTATCCGCCAGAATGGTAACGGAGGTATACTCGGGGGATTTCTCATCGATCTCCGCCATGAGGATGGGATAGGCGCAGACGCGGTCATCGTGGCCGTAGGCACCGATCATGGAACGATCGAGACCGAGATCGCGGGCCTTGAAGGCGGGAACGGCGCACAGCTCGGCGGAGAGGAAGTCCTCTTCCACGATGCCGTATTTTTCGAACAGCAACTTGGCAATGGCGACCTTGACCTTCTCGGAGCCGGTGTCATCCCGCAGAGCGGCGCTGCCGATGAGGATATTGAGCTTTTCGCCCTCGATGCCTTCGGCCAGGGTCTTGCGCATCTGGTCGGCGGCGAGATGCGGCAGCAGATCGGTGACGCAGAATACGGGATCGCCCGCCTCCTCGCCGATGGCAACGGACAGCGTAGAGCCGTCCTTACGAACGACAGTGCCGTGCAGCGCCAGCGGGATGGCGGTCCACTGGTATTTCTTGATGCCGCCGTAATAGTGGGTCTTGAGGAAGCACTGCTCGCCCTCCTCATACAGGGGCCGGGGCTTGAGGTCCAGACGGGGACTGTCGATATGAGCCACACCGATGCGGACGCCTTCGGCGACGCTGCGGCGGCCGAGGGTAGCGGCGATGAGGGCCTTGCCGCGGTTATTGAGGTAGACCTTATCCCCTGCCTTGTACTGCTTGGCGTGGTCAAAGGGGACATAGCCGGCCTTTTCCAGCATGGCTACGGCAGTGGTAACAGCCTCGCGCTCGGTCTTGGCGGCATCCAGGAAGGTCTTGTAGCCCTCGCAAAAATCGTAAGCAGCCTTCAGCTCTTCCTCGGACATGGTCTCGGTGAGATTCTTGGGGTTCATCAGCAGCTCCTCGCGCAGCTGCTCGCCCTTGGTTTTTTCACTCATGGGTATTTTACTCCTTTCGGTTTTTTGATAATTTTATGGATTTATAGGCACAAAAACCGGCGGCAGCGCTCCACCTCTTTTTCCAGGTGGGCAAGATCCGACGAATTTGTGATGACAAAGTGGGAGCGGCGGGTGTAATACTCGTCCTCGTGTTGGTTGCTCATACGGGCTTCGGCGGCTTCCCTGGTGATGCCGTCCCGTTCCAGCACCCGGCGCAGGCGCTCCTCCCGCGGGGTCACCACGCTGACAATAACATCGCAGAGTTTATCGCCGCCGCTTTCAAACAGGGTGGGGGCGTCCAGCACGCAGGCGCGGCAGCCGGCCGCTTCAGCGGCATCCATGCGGGCTTCGCACTCCGCCAGGATAAGCGGAAAAGTGATGCCGACCAGCCGGCTCAGTTCCTCCGGCCGGGAGAAAACAATGGCGCCCAGTGCTTTGCGGTCGATGGTGCCATCCGGCAGGCGGGTGCCGGGGAAGGTCGCCGCGATGGCCGCGGTGCAGGCGGGGCTGTTATTCACCCCGTGGGCGATGGTATCGGCATCCAAAATCTCGATGCCGCCCCAGCGGCGCATGAGGGCGGTAACGGTGGATTTGCCGCTGCCGGTGGGGCCGGTCAGGCCGATACGGAGCATGGGATCACCTCGGTTCTGGTTTGAGTGGGAAAAAGCCGGTGGCTGCCAAGACGGGCGCCCGCAGGGCGCTCCGGCGCAGCCGGAGCCGGCGGCTCAGCCGCCGAAACCGCCGCAGGCGGTTTGCCCTGCGGGCGTCCCGCCGACGGCAGCGGGGCAAAGCAAATAATCAGAGGTGGACCACCCGGAAAGCGGCGGCGCGCAGCAGGCGGTTGTAGACGGCAAGGCCCATTTCCTCCGGTTCCGGGGCGTGGACATACACCTCGGTGGCCTGCAGCTTATCCAGCTGCCGCAGCACATCAAAGAGGTTCTGTGCCTGGGAGGGATAATCGTAGGCCACGCCGTAGCTGATGGTGGGAGCCTCCAGCAGGGAAACATCCTCATCGAAGCACATGGCGTAGAAGCCGTCCTCCTCCCCTGCCCGCTGCAGGGTCTCGTAGTATTCGTTCACCCGGGCGGCGTAGTCCTCCCGGCTGCCGCACAGCAGCGTAAGGGTGGCGGCAGGGGCGTAGTGTTTATATTTCATGCCGGGGCTGGGGGCCGCGGCATCCTGCGGGAGCATATGTAGGACGGCCTCGGCGACCGAGACGCATCCGCACCGCCGCTGGATCTCCTCCGGGGTGACGGCGCCGGGGCGCAGGATCTGCGGGGTCCCGTCCGGCAGGAAGCAGAGAACGGTGGATTCCACCCCGACGGTGCAGTCGTCGCTTTCCACTATGGCATCCACCAACCCCCACAGGTCATCCACACAGTGGCGGAAGGTGGTGGGGCTGGGGCTGCCGCTGCGGTTGGCGCTGGGGGCAGCCAGCGGCACACCTGCCGCCCGGATGACGGCACGGGCCACCGGGTGACTGGGCATCCGGATGGCAACAGTTTCCAGACCGCCGGTGGTGGTCAGGGGGATCTTGGACGAGCGTGGCAGCACCATGGTGAGGGGTCCGGGCCAAAAGGCCTCCGCCAGAATTTTGGCGTTTTCCGGGATGGCGGTCACCAGCTCCGGCAGGGCGGAAAGCTCCGCGATGTGGACGATCATGGGGTTATCGCTGGGGCGGCCCTTGGCGGCGTATACCGCCTTGACAGCCGCTTCATCATAGGCATTGGCGGCCAGGCCGTACACCGTTTCGGTGGGAATGGCGACCAGTCCGCCGTGCGCGAGGATATCCCCGGCGCGCAGCACGCCCTCGGCGTCCTCAGCGGGGTCATATATTCGGATGAGTTCGGTTTTCATCATAATTCGGGATACTCCCTGTTCTGCAGTTTTTCGGCCTGCTCGTGCGCCAGCAGCGGCTCGATGAGCAGGTCCAGTTCGCCGTTCATCACGGCATCCAGCCGGTACACCGTCAGCTCGATGCGGTGATCGCTGACCCGGTTCTGGGGAAAATTGTAGGTGCGGATGCGCCCGCTGCGGTCGCCGGAACCGACCTGGCGGCGGCGGTCGGCGGCGATGGAGTCATTCTGCTCCTGCTCGGCCTGCTCCAGCAGGCGGCTGCGCAGGATCTTCATGGCGCGGTCTTTATTTTTATACTGGCTTCGCTCGTCCTGGCATTCCACCACCAGCCCGGTGGGCAGGTGGGTGATGCGGATGGCGGACTCGGTTTTATTGATGTGCTGGCCGCCCGCCCCGCTGGAACGGAAGGTATCTATCTTCAGGTCCTTTGGGTCAATACGGATCTCGACCTCATCGGCCTCCGGCAGCACCGCTACGGTCACAGCGGAGGTCTGTATCTTACCCTGGCTATCGGTGACGGGCACCCGCTGCACCCGGTGGATGCCGCTTTCAAACTTTAAGCGGGAGAAAACCTTTTCCCCCTCGATGGAGAAAACGATCTCCCGGTAGCCGCCCAGCTCCGTTTCACCCGCGTTCATCAGCTCCACCTGCCAGCCGCGGGCAGCCGCATACAGATTGTACATGCGGTACAGGTCTGCCGCAAAAAGAGCGGCCTCCTCCCCGCCGGTGCCGGCACGCAGCTCCATAATGACGCTGCGGTCATCCCGCGGGTCATGGGGCAGCAGCATCAGCCGGGCTTCCTCGGTCAGGCGGGTGATCTCCGCTTCCGCTTCCGCTTTTTGCTCGGCGGCCATAGCCGAAAGCTCGGCATCGTGGGAATAGAGCAGCTCCTTGGCTTCGGCCAGCGCTTCCTCGGCAGCGGCCAGCGCCAGGTACTGGCGGGAGAGCGGCTCCAGCTCCTTATATTCCTTCATCAAGGCCCGGTAGCGGCCGATATCCGACGCGGCATCAGGCTGGGAAAGCTGGGCGGAAAGTTCATCGTAGCGGCGGTGCGCCGCCAAAAGTCCTTCGAGCATGGCAAAAACTCCTTATGCGAATTTAGTGGCATAAGGCACCGCTACTGCTCCTCCGGGTGGGTGATTTTTTTGATATGGCGTTCGGCCTTGGCACGGGGGATCATGATCTCCCGGCCGCAGGTGCGGCATACCAGCTTAAAATCCATGCCGCTGCGGGTGACGGTGAATTCCTCCCCGCCGCAGGGGTGCTTTTTCTTCATCAGCAGAATATCGCCGACGCGGACATCCATGGGAGTCCCTCCTTTGCCATTAAGTCGATTTTATATTATACCACGGGGGGAAAGTTTTTGCAATGAGGGGGCAGGGGCTACTTTTCTGTGAAGAAAAGTAGGCAAAAAGTGTTCAAGCTAAGATTGTGGTCGCCTATCGGCGGCGAAAGCCTTTTACAAAGGTCTAAACTGTTCGCCTGCCCCCCTAAAGCCTCCCCTGTGTAAGGGGAGGTGGCACGGCGCAGCCGTGACGGAGGGATTGTCGACACAAATTATGCCAAAGTTTCCTTTCGCCTTCGGCGTCGCTGAGTCACCAAAAGGTGACAGCCCGTACGGTGCCGCAGATACGCTTTCAAGGGGCCTGCGGCGCATTTTATGTGGGGGTACCTGCAAACCGATAGCAGGAAATCACGCTGCCGAGCCTATGGGTTGGATAAGCAGCTATTTGGATAGACGGCCCCTCCCCCGCCACGGGGGAGG
>OLNZ01002778.1_pt1 | contig 10199 bp, 7 predicted proteins | sample 1672981 | NCBI WGS metagenome assembly OLNZ01 (sample SAMEA3136743, study PRJEB25190) | human gut metagenome | biome: human gut; feature: human-associated habitat; material: faeces | place: Austria | collected 2013
CGCAGAGCATCGACGACCAGCGCCGCGCCGCTGCGGAGATCCGCGCCACGGCCCCCGCCGAAATGCAGCAGAGCGTGAACGCCTTTTACTATGAAAAGCTCGTCTATCTGGCCAGCATGATCCTGCGCCGTGCCAACGCCGCAGACTACCGCGTCCAGCTGAACGAGCTGAAGATCGGCATTGCCGCGGGGGCCGACGACCCGCAGCTGGGGCGCAATCCGCTGCTGCCCCGGAGCATCCGTTTTTCGGCCTGGCTGACGCTGCACATGCCGCGGCTCTGGCAGTGGGCGTGCCGAAATTTCTTGAAGGACCGACAATAATGCGCATTTTACTTGCACTGGACCGGGTGGAGAACCCCGCCAGCGCCAACGCCCTGATGGGCTTTCGGCTGGCGGAGCAGCTGCTCCGCCGCGACCATACCGTACATATTTTGACCCTCTGGGACGGCCTGCACACCCCGCCCGCCCCGCCGGAGGGGGCCATGCAGCACCTGCTGGCCTTTGCCGACGAGCGCCAGATGAACGAGGCGCTGGAAAACGGCCAAAAGGGCGGCACGCCGGTGCCGCTGCGGCTGGCCCAGCTGGCTGCACACCCCGCGGCAGCGGCGGCAGCGTTCCGCCAGCTGGTGCTGAAGCAGCCCCGCCGTACCGTGGACAGCCGGCGGGAAATCGAGCGGCTGGACGCGGAATTTCACTTTGACGCAGTCTGTGCCGTCTGTGCGCCCTACCGCACGGCGTTTGCGCTGGAAGCTGCCGCAATCCGCGGAAAGAAATTTTTGTGGCAGCTGGACCCCTATGCCTCCAACCGGGACTACACAGCCCCGGGCGGCTTTGCGCGGGAGGGGCAGCTGCTGGACGCGCTGGACGGGACCTTCGTCACGCCGCAGGCCCTGCCCGACTACGCCGACGGCGCACCGCTGGCCCCGTGGCGGGAAAAGGTACACGTTCTGGGCTTTCCAACGCTGCTGCCGCGGGTCATGGAGCCGGTGGAACACGACGATATACAGTGTGTTTTCTGCGGCAGCCTGCACCCCGGCATGCGGGAGCCCGGCTTTGCACTGGCGCTGTTCCGCGCACTGCACGACGACGCTGTAACACTGACGATGGCGGGCGGCGGCTGGGAGCGCTTTGAAGCCGATGCCGACGAGACAGCCCGTGTTCTGGGCGCAAAATTTGTGCGCCCCGGCCTGCTGCCGCCCGACGAGGCCGCCGCGCTGGAAAACCGCGCCGACGTGCTCGTCAGTCTGGGCAACACCTATGACAACCAGATGCCCAGCAAGCTGTTTGGCTATTTTGCCACCGGCAAGCCGGTACTGCATCTGGCTGTGAGCGAGAACGACTCCACCCTGCCCTATCTGGCGCGCTACCCGCTGGCGCTGGTTCTGTACCGGAAGGACGGCGTCACGCCGGGCACCGTGGCAAAGCTGCACAGCTGGCTGCACAATGTACAGGGTCATGCCCTGCCCTTTGCCCAGACGGCAAGGCTCTACCCCGAGTTCACCCCGGAGAAGGTCGCGGAGGAGTTTTTAAAGTGGTTGTGAGCGGTCAGCTGCGGCCATTCAAGAGAAAATAAAGGAGTCCCTATGCACATTCTTTGGCTTGTCAGAACCACCCTGCCGCAGGCTGCGGCTGCCTGCGGGCTGGCCGGAGCCAGCGATGTCAGCGGCAGCTGGCTGACCGGGCAGCTGGCCGCGCTGCGCGCCTGCCCCGATCTGCACCTGACCGTGCTTTGCGTGGGCAAAGAGGATGCCGACGGCACCGCGGACGGCGTGCATTACCGCGTCGTGCGCGACACTGCCGCCTTTGCGCCGCTTTTGCAGGCCGAGCGCCCCGACCTTGTGCATATATGGGGCACCGAGTTTGACCCCGCCGCCGTCATGGCCGACGCTGCCCGCGCATCAGGCTTGCCCGTGCTGTTCAGCGTACAGGGCGTTATGCGGGACTGCGCCGCGCACCTCTGCGACGGCGTGCCCGAAAAATACCGCCGTTCCGGTGCGCTGTGGCACGCCATTGATAAAATCATTCCCGGCGAGCTGCTCGACAATATGCAGGCGAGCTTTGACGCACTGGCCGCAAAGGAGGCCGCAGCACTGGCCGACGCCCGCTTTGTGACGGTCCGTACGGCGTTTGACCGCGCCGCCTGCGCCGCGCTGGCCCCCCACGCCCGCTACTACCCCTGCAACGAGACACTGCGTCCGCTGTTTTATACGGGTACGCTGTGGCATGCGCGGGACTTTGCCGCCGCGCCGGTGCTGCTGCTGCCCCAGGGCAACTACCCGCTGAAAAACCTGCACACCGTCATCAAGGCGCTGCCTGCCGTGCTGGCCGAGTACGGTGACGCCGAGCTGCGCATTGCGGGCTGGCCGCCGCTGGACAAGGGCCCGCTGCTGCGCCCGGTCGTTGACCGAATGTTCCCCTACAAGCTCTACTGCAAGCGGCTGGCCGCACAGCTGGGCGTGACGGAGCACATCCGCTACACCGGGCCGCTGGATGCCGCGGCCATGCGGCAGGCGTATCTGGAGGCAGACGTCTTTTTGCTGCCGTCCGGCTGCGAGAACAGCCCCAACAGCTTAGGCGAGGCCATGCTGCTGGGCCTGCCCTGCGTCGCCAGCGCCGTGGGCGGTATTCCTTCGATGCTGGCGAACGGCACCGAGGGTCTTTTGTACGGCGATGCGCTGGACGCCGACGCGCTGGCCCGCGCCGTTTTGCAGGTGCTGCACAGCCCCGACGGCGGTACGGCCATGGGCCGGGCGGCCCGTGCCCGCGCACTGCAGACCCATGATGCGGCCCGCAACGCCGCTGATTTACGGCACATCTACGAAAGCATTTTGCAGGAGGAGCACCCGTGAGCATTTCCGTCATCATCCCCTGCTACAGGGCCGCGGCCACGCTGCGCCGCGCGGTGGACAGCGCCCTGACCGGTGCGCCCGCCGATTTGGAGGTCCTGCTCGTCGACGACGGCAGCCCCGACGACACGGGCGCCCTCTGTGACGAATTGGCAGCCGCTGACCCGCGCGTCAGGGCGCTGCATCGTGCAAACGGCGGCGCGGGTGCGGCCCGCAATACCGGGCTGGACGCCGCGCACGGGGACTGGGTGCTGTTTTTGGATGCCGACGATACGCTTTTACCCGGTCTGTGGGCCGCGCTGGATGCCCTGACCACCGACGCCGACATGATTTTGTTCGGCCTTACGCGGGAAAGCAGCGGTGCGGTCAAGCCCACCGACTACCTGCCCGCGGGGTTCTGCCCGGACTTACAGGCTCTCGGCAGTGCGCTCTCCCCCCTGCTGTTTGACACGGGGCTGCTGGCCGCGCCCTACCCCAAGCTGTTCCGCCGCGCGGCCATCGGGGCGGTGCGGTTTGATGCGCGCCTTGCCATCAACGAGGACGTGCTGTTTAACATACAATTTTTACAGAATACCTCTGCCATTTATTGTCTGGATGGTGTATACTATAAGCAGTATGATACCGAGGCCGGCAGTCTGTCCCGCCGCCTGCGGGGGGACTTGCTGGACGCCGAGCGCGTGACCCGCCCGGCGCTGGCCGATTTGCTGCGGCAAAACGGCATCGACCCGGCCCCCTATGAGGCCGCAAGCCGTCTGCGGGCCTGCCTGAACCAGTACGGTCTTCTGACCGGCTGTAAGGGCACGCTGTCCTATGCAGAGCGCCGCGCGCTGTTTGCTGAAATTTTAGCCGACCCCGCCGCCCGCAAAGCCCTGCGGGAACGCCTGCGGAATGACCCGAACAGGCTTCTGGCCGTGCCGTACCGCATTGGCGTGGCGTGCAATTGGCCGGGGCTGCTGGCGGGGTATACGATGGCGAAGCAACGGCTGCTGTAAGGCGGGCGGATATGGAATCCGCCCCTACGGATGCCTCCGCGTAGGGGCCGGACATGTCCGGCCCTCCACCTCGCCAAAACGACCATCTTCCGCTGTGCTGCGGGCCGGGCATGTCGGCCCCTACAAAGTTGCTCTAGAAGGAAAAGCCTATGTCCGACCATCCCAAAATCAGCATAATCTCCACAGTCTACAACACGGGGCCGTACCTGCGTCCGGCTGTGGAGAGCATTCTGGCCCAGACGTTCACCGACTTTGAGCTGCTGCTCGTCGATGACGGCAGCCACGACGGCTCCGCTGCGGTCTGCGACGCACTGGCACAGGAGGATGCCCGCATCCGGGTGTTCCACCAGCCGAACGGCGGCCCGGCCCACGCCCGCAACACCGGGCTGGACAACGCCCGCGGCGACTACATCGGCATGGTCGATTCCGATGATTTGATAGAACCGACCATGTTTGCAACGCTGTACAGCGCCGTGCAGGTCGATGGCGTGCGGCTGGCCGCCTGCGCGGGCGACTGCATCGACGCCGACGGCAAAAAAATCGAAGGCCGCATGGTCACGATTCGTCAGAGCGGCGTGCGCGATGCGCAGGAGCTTTTGCTCGAGGCGTTCCAGACCGGCAGCTTTTACGGACCTTTAAGCTGGAACAAGCTGTTCGACGCGCGGTTGTTTAAGGAAAAGGGCATTCATTACGATGAGACGATGCTTTTCGGTGACGATGCCAGCGTGCTGCACCGTGTATTTGAGGGTGAGCGCTGCAACTGCCTGACCGATGTGCTTTACCATTACCGCACCCGCGCCGGGCAGATCACAACGGCGGGCTTTCCGCCGCGCAAGACCGACGACCTGCGGATGTACTGGGAATGGCTGCAATACTTCTCGGCCCGTCCCGGGCGCGAGGAGTACTACGACTGGGCCGTTGTGCGGTACTGGAAGATCTTTTACCAGTTCTGGTGCCAGTCCGATGCGGCGGGCAACCTGCCCGAGGTCAGGCCAAAGTTTATGGCGCACAAAAAGCATTTGGATGCCATTTTGCCCGACATACTGGCAAGCAAATACCTGCCGCTGGGCGAGAAGCTGCGGGCTGCCGCGTTCTGCGCCAGCCCCACGCTGACCTACGGCGCGGCGGCTGCCTGGGGACGCCTGCATACGAGGAAGGGGAAATAAATTATGGAACATATCGCGATCAGTGTAATCGTGCCGATCTACAACACGAAGCCCTACCTGGCCGAGTGCATCGAGAGCATTCTGGCCCAGAAGATCAATGTGCCCATCGAGGTGCTTCTCATCGACGACGGCTCCACCGACGGCTGCGGAGAGGTCTGCGACAAGTACGCCGCCCGTGATGAGCGCGTGCGGGTCATCCATCAGGAGAACCAGGGCCTGTCCGCCGCGCGCAACGCCGGTATCGACGCCGCCAAGGGCCGCTATTATTCCTTTATTGACTCCGATGATGTCGTTCTGCCGCGCTTTTTGCAGACGCTGTACGACGCCTGCGAGGAGCACGACGCCTATATGTCCCTCTGCTCTGTCGAGGACGTGCAGGAGGACGGCAAGAGCTGCGACCCGGCCTACTTCACACGCCCCACGCAGGAGGGTGTTTTCTGCGGCAAGGACCTGCTGAACGAGTTTTACACCCCCTACGGCACGGTCTACACCGTCGCGTGGAACAAGATGTACCGCGCCGAGGTCTGGAAACTGCTGCATTACCCCGAAGGCCGCCTGCATGAGGATGATTTCGTCGCACACCGCCTGTTCTGGCGCTGCGACAAGGTCGTCTGCATCGACAAGCCGCTCTATCACTACCGCCTGCGCAACGGCAGCATCTGCCGCACGAACATACGCCCGGAGGCGTTCGACGCCGTAGACGGTCTGGCGGACCGCTATCGCTTTTATGTTGAGAACCACGCGGACCGCGCGGTCATCGACGCGGCCTATGCGGCCTGCTGGCGGCGGTATCTGTTCCTCTGCGCGAAGGTGCGCCAGTACCCGACGCCCGAGCTGGTCAAGGCCATCAGCAAGGAGCAGTTTTTGATGCAGGGGCTCATCAGCTACCTGCCCAACTGCCGCAACATGAAGATGACCGAAAAGCTGAGCGCCGCCCGCTGGTCGATGATGAGCGCACAGAGTTTGTGCCCGATTAAATAAGTCCATTGCTCTGTAGGGGCCGGACATGTCCGGCCCGCAGCCTGCCCAAAAGCGCCCTCTGACGTGAAGCCGCGGGCCGGGCATGCCCGGCCCCTACGTGCGCGGCGGTATTTTGTTCAAAATCCACATTCTAAGGAGCCCACATTGGCGTTATTGAAGCTAGACAAGGAAAGACGTCCCCGCGTGCTGCTGGTGCCGCCGCCGGATCTGCCGGTCCCCGCGGTGCAGGGCGGCGCGGTGGAGACGCTGCTGACCCACCTGATCCGCGAGAACGAGAAGCAGGGGCAGCTTGATTTGCTGTGCGCCAGTGTCACCGACGATGCCGCCCGCCGCGCCGCCGAGGGCTGGCAGCATACGAAGATGCTCTACATAAACCGCCCGGGCGGCCACCGCCGCTATTGGCCGATGGTCTTTCTGGAGCGGTGCGCCGGGATCGCCGCGCCCTATGACCCGTGGTACCAGAAGGTCCAGCTCTCGCTGGCACTGGAGCTGCCGCCGCCCGACCTGATCGTGGCCGAGGGCGGAAACCTGACCCAGTGCAGCGCCATCAGCCGCATGTTTGGCCGCAAACGCTGTCTGGCGCACCTGCACGGCCAAACGACCTGCACCCCCGTGATGGACGACATCTACGGCGGCGTACTGGCGCTGAGCGATTTTATCCGCGAGGATTACCTGCAATCCAGCACCCTTGACCCGCAGCGGGCCTACATTCTGCACAACTGCATTGACACGGCCCGCTTCTGCCCCGGCCCGGCATCCAAAACGCTGCGCGCGCAGCTCGGCTTTACCGACGAGGATTTCGTCGTGCTCTACTGCGGACGGCTCGACCCGGACAAGGGCATCCATAAGCTGATGGAGGCCATTGCCGCGCTGCATGAACCGCACATCAAGCTGCTGATCGTGGGCAGCCCCTTCTTCGCCCGCACCCAGCAAAGCGCGTTCCAGCGCAAATTGGAGCAGCAGGCCAAGAGTCTGGGCAACCGCGTACAGTTCACGGGCTACATCCCCAATGAGGACCTGCCCGACTACTACCGCCTGGCCGACCTGTGCTGCGTGCCCACGCTGGTGGAGGAGGCCGCGGGCCTTGTTGCCGTAGAGGCGATGGCCTGCGGACGCCCCGTGCTGGCGACCCGCAGCGGCGGTATGCCGGAGTATCTGGCCGGCAGTCAGGCCGTGCTGGTGGAGCGCGGCGACACTGTGACCGACCAGCTTGCGTGGAGCATCCGTATGCTGTACGAGCACCCGGCCCTCTGCACCGAGATGGGCGCGGCAGGCGCGGCGCGCGGCAGGGAGTTTTCCACCGCGCATTACTATCAGGAATTTGTGCGCATCGTGCGCGATGTGACGGAAAACGGAGGTGCCCAGTGAGCAAGCCGACCCTCTGCGTGATCGTGCCGGTCTACAAGGCCGCTGCGACACTGGACCGCTGTGTGGCCAGCGTTCTGGCCCAGCAGGTCACAGGCGGGCTGCACTGTATTCTCGTGGACGACGGCAGCCCCGACGAAAGCGGCGGTCTGTGCGACGCCTGGGCCGCCAGAGACCCCCGCGTGACGGTTTTGCATCAGGAGAACCGCGGCGTGTCCGCCGCGCGCAACGCCGGACTGGCTGCGGCGGACAGCGAGTACCTTGTCTTTCTCGACGCAGATGACGCGCTGCGCCCCGGCGCTTTGCAGGCGGCGCTTGACGCCCAGAACACTGCGCCGCAGAGCTTTGTGCTCTGGCACTACACCACTGACGAGCAGGACGCTGCAACGGTAACTTCGGATACTGCCACCCGCCCGCAGAATATGCTGGCGCGGCTTTGGCTTGACTGTCTGCTGGCTATGCCGTGGAATAAGCTCTACCGCACCACGCCGGCTCAGCAGCTGACATTTGACAGACAGTATACTTTAGGTGAAGATTTACAATTTGTATTGGATTATATCGACCTGCTGGGCAGGACTGCCCCCGATTTTGCCTACACTATCCTGACCGCACCGCTGACGTTTTACGATTGCAGCCGCGAGGGAACACTCTCGACGAAATACCACGCCGACTACTGTAAGATCTGGCCCGAGCATTTTGCCCGGCTGAACAAGGCGTGCTACGCGGCGCACTGCCCGCAGGAGGATATGCGCCCCCTGCACCGCGCCGAGCTGACCGTTTACGCCGAGGGCGTGGCGGACATCCTGCGCCGCGACCCCGCCAAGCGCAGGGCCGTGCGCCGGGACAAGGCTTATGCCGCCCTGCACAGCCCGTGGCTGCACGCCCTTTTGGAGCGGATGCGCATTGAGGGCTGCTACAGCGCCTACTACCTGCCCTGCCGCTGGCGCAGCATCCGCCTTGTCTGGGTCATGGCCGAGGCCAGGCGGACCGGCTCTCCCCTGTTCGGCAAGCTGGACTGGGCCGGATATTATCTGCTGGGCGGGAGGCTGCGCAGGGATTGATGTGCCGTACCTATCGGAAACGGCGTGCAGGTGCGACGCAATCACTGCCCCCTGCAATCTCTACACCGCATAACTTCAAGCGCGGCCTTTTTAATGGGCCGCGCTTTTCTTTGCGCACCAATCGTGCAGACTGCGCACAAATGTCCATGCGTTTTGCTCTGCTTTCCACTGTAAACCGCGCACTTCTTCGTACAGAACGGGTATTCTGTCCTTTTTGCGGATTGGTTCGTTGACTATGTTAAATTATTGTCGTATAATACAATCATACGCAAAGCGTGTAATGTTTAACATAGAGAAGGGTTCCTCATGGAGAAAAAACTCATCCTTGTCACCTCCCCGCCCGCCTGCGGCAAGACCTACGTGGCAAAGGCGCTGGCTAAAAATTTAAAGCACGTTGTCTACCTCGACAAGGACACGCTCATCGTCCTCTCCAAGCAGATCTTCAAGGTTGCCGGGCAGCCGTATGACCGCAGCAGCGCGTTTTTCCAGCAGAACATCCGCGATTATGAGTATGACTGCGTTCTGGCCCTGGCCATGGAGGCATTGGACTACGACGATATTGTCCTGATCAATGCGCCGTTCACCCAGGAGGTGCGCGACAACGCCTTTATCGCAGACCTGAAGGCCAAGCTGGCCGCCAAGGGCGCGACGCTGGCCGTCATCTGGGTCGAAACCTCGCCCGAGGTCGTCCACCAGCGAATGATCGAGCGCAACTCGGACCGCGACACTTGGAAGCTGGCTCACTGGGATGAGTATCTGCGCCGGTGCAACTTTGCCATCCCGGAGAACCTCGCCGACCCGCAGCACAAGGACAATCTGATTTTGTTCCAGAATAATAACGACGACGAATTTGACGCTTCGATGAAGCGCTGTGTTGCCATCTTAGAGGAATCCCTCGAGGATTGACTTTCCTGCCCGGCTCCCGCCTGCTGCGGATGCCGGGTCTTTTTTGTGCCGTCCTCTGCCAGAGCGCACAGAATTTTCCTGTTTTATAAATCAATGGTAAAACACACCGTCGACCTCTAACTCATGCAGCAGCGGCGCGTAGGCCGTACACTCAACCTTGCCGCCCGGGTAGAAGATCAGACCGGCACGGGCAGGTGTGATCTGCGGGGCAAAAAGCCAGCCGCCAGCATAGCCCTAACGATGGTCATAGGCTTCAGAGCGAAGCGCTGCTTTTTCAAAATGGTATGTTCCCGGTACATTAGAATGTAGATTAGAATATGACACGAGATTTTTCAAGAAAACATTTGCATTTTGCTCCCGGATTTGGTATACTATAAAGGCATTCGGGGCCTTGGCTCTGTTTGACAGTAATTCATAAACCTGCGTCCGTAGCTCAGCTGGATAGAGCGTCCGGCTCTGGCAACTGCGACATGGTAGGTTTTAGGCTCGTTTTTGTTCGATACAGCGTTATTTGTGCTCGCAAAAACGCGGTGGTCAACGGTAGTCAGACCACGAATTGACCACTATTGAAAATTGACTACTTTACAAGATTGAAATACGCTGTAACGGCGTTTTTCATATATAAGCGATCGTAGCTCAGCTGGATAGAGCGTTCGGCTCCGACAACTGCGACATGGCAGGTTTTAGGCTTGCTTTTGCTCGATACAGCGTGATTCGCACTTGCAAAAACGCGGTGGTCAACGGTAGTCAGACCACGAATTGACCACTATTGGAAATTGACTACTTTACAAGATTGAAATACGCTGTAACGGCGTTTTTCATATATAAGCGATCGTAGCTCAGCTGGATAGAGCGTTCGGCTCCGACCCGGAAGGCCAGAGGT
>OLNZ01002785.1_pt1 | contig 10177 bp, 7 predicted proteins | sample 1672981 | NCBI WGS metagenome assembly OLNZ01 (sample SAMEA3136743, study PRJEB25190) | human gut metagenome | biome: human gut; feature: human-associated habitat; material: faeces | place: Austria | collected 2013
GCGTAAGTCATCCGGCTCCACCCCAGGCTGACGGCGTCCATACCCTGGGTCAGGCCGATCTGGCTGTAAGACGAGATGGCATAGAAGGCGTGGAGCCAGCTGGTCTTGGCCGTGTATTTTTCATAGATGCGGACCAGCATCGTGGCCGCCTGCTCCCTGGTGGCGGAAGCGGCGGGGGCAAACTGGGTGGCGGAAACACCGTTGGTTAGGCCGATGTCATAGGCCACGGTGACATAGCCCTTGTTGTTCTTCACATCGGTGAAGGGGAGCGCATAGCTGGCGGCCTTTTCCGCCACGGATCGGTAGCCCAAGGCGCGGACCAGGATCACCGCCATGTCCTCGCGGCTGATGGCAGCATCGGGGCGGAAGCTCCCCCCTTTGTCCAGGGCACCGTGCTGGACGGCGGCGGAAATGGCCCCTTCCGCCCAGTGGCCCTTGGTGTCCGTAAAGCCGGAGGCGGTCGTCGTCTTCGTGTCCCAGCCCAGCATCCGGGCAGTCACGGTGACGAACTGGGCGCGGGTGATCGTCTGGCCCAGGCCGAAGGTCTTGCTCGTCATGCCGGACATGAGGCCATAGGTCTTGGCCGACTGAATGGAGGCCGCTGCCCAGTGGCTGTCGGGCACGTCAGTGTAACCCCCTGCCGCCAGCGCTGCGCCAGAGGAGGCCAGTAGGACTAAGGTCAAAAGCAAAGCAAAGATACGTTTCATCGGATCTCCTTTCCAGGGTTTGACAGCTTGGAACATTTCCCCCAAAGAATAGCAGACACCCGAAAAAAAGGCAAGGGATGACCCCTATAAAAATGACGAATTTCCTGCAAGATGCCTGGGATTTCGGTTGACAAAAATTCCGGGCATCTCTATAATAAGGAATGGCCTTGGAAGGAAAAGGCCCAACGACAACGAATCCAACGGACAAGTGAGGTGAAACACAATGGACGCAGGCGGTAGTAACGGCACTTTGGCAGGCCGAAGTTGCACCCAGACAGAGGGGCCGGAACGACCGGCGTCCCCTTGTCCGCTCTAAATGAGATACCGGTCTGCCGCGTGTCTTACTCCTGCTCAGAAACTGGGCGCTGTGCCAGCGCCTTGAAACGCAAGGGAGGAGATGCCAATGGCAGAGAGAACCATTGTCACGCTGGGGGATACCCTGGCGGCCCTGGTGGAGGGCAAAAAATACACCACCCTGCGGGACATTCTCGTGACGATGAACGCGGTGGACGTAGCCGCCATCTTCGAGGATATGCCCCAGGACAAGCTGCCCCTGCTCTTTCGGCTGCTGCCCAAAGAGCTGGCCGCAGAGACGTTCGTTGAGATGGACCCGGAGACGCAGGAGCTGCTGATCCAGGGCTTTTCCGACAACGAGCTGAAGGACGTCGTCGACGAGCTATACGTCGACGACGCCGTGGACATCGTGGAAGAGATGCCCGCCAACGTCGTCAAGCGCATCTTAAAGCAGGCTGACCCTGAGATGCGCAAGATGATCAACTAAAGTATCCCGACGACAGCGCCGGGAGCATCATGACCACGGAGTACGTAAGTCTCCGGCCCAACATGACCGTGGAGGAGGCCATCAAGCGCATCCGCCGCGTGGGTGTGGACAAGGAGACGATCTACACCTGCTACGTCACCGAGACCAACCGAAAGCTCATCGGTATGATCTCCATGCGGACCCTGATCCTGGCCGACGACGACGACGTCATCGAGGACATCATGGAGTCCAACGTCATCTCCGCCAACACCCTGGAGGACCAGGAGAGCGTGGCCCAGATGTTCACCAAGTACGACTTCAGCGCCCTGCCCGTGGTGGACCAGGAAAATCGGCTCGTCGGGATCGTCACCGTCGGCGACGCCATCGACGTCTTGCAGGAAGAGACCACGGAGGACTTTGAAAAGATGGCCGGTATGGCCCCCTCCGACAAGCCCTACCTGCGGACGGGCATTTTAGAAACCTGGAAGTCCCGCGTGCCCTGGCTGCTGGTGCTGATGCTCTCCGCCACCCTGACCAGCATGGTCCTGACTAGCTACGAGACGTCCCTGGCCGCCTGCACCGCCCTGACCGCCTTCATCCCCATGCTGACGGGTACCGGCGGTAACAGCGGTACCCAGGCTTCCACCGCCGTGATCCGTGGCCTGTCCCTGGGTGAGGTCGAGTTTTCCGACACGTTACAAGTCATCTGGAAAGAGATCCGGGTGGCGGTGATGTGCGGCGTCACCCTGGCCGCCTGCAACTTTGTGAAGCTCATGACCGTGGACCGCATCCTGCTGCACAACACCGGCGTGACCGCAACGGTCGCCTTCGTCATCTGCCTGACCATGGTCTTCACCGTCCTGTGCGCCAAGACCGTCGGCAGCCTGCTGCCCCTGCTGGCCGAGCGGATCCATTTGGACCCGGCGGTGATGGCCAGCCCCTTCATTTCCACCGTGGTGGACGTGGTGACCCTGATCATCTATCTCCAGGTCGCCCGCGCCATCCTGCATATTTGATCTCATACTCTGGCAAACAAAGACCGCTTCGGCAAGCACCGTCCAAACCCGGTGCTGACCCAAGCGGTCTTTTTCATGGCAGTAATATAGAAACGTCGGTCCTATTTCGTAGGGGCCGCAGACCCCTGCGGCCCGCCCGTACCACCTCAGCCTTTATACGCCTTGCCCGTGGTAGAGATGGGGTCGATCCGCAGCAGCGCGGTCTTGTCGAACATCTTCTCGATCATCTTGAAGCCGACTTCCTCATACCCATGGTGCTTCTGGGTGACAAAGGCCTCCAGGGCCGCCTGTTTTTCGGCGCGGTCCTCCACGAAAACGGCGGTGCCGGTCATGACCACGCTCTCAAAGGCCGCCGTGATCTTGCTGGGGATGATCTCGGCGGAGATGATGGCGGAGAAGCAGCACTTGGGGTCCCGCTTCAGGCACTCGATCTTGTACCCATAGGGCGCGGAGTGGATGTACAGCTTATCGTCCACGATGATGTAGTTGATGGGGGTGGCATAGGGGTAGCCGTCGTCGCCCTGGACGGACAGGGTACCGTGGTCGCCCTTCTTCAGAATGGCCATGGTATCGGCGTCGGAAAGCTGCCGCTCGGCCTTGTGCATCTTGTGTTCCATGAAAAAGTTCCTCCTTTGTTCCGTGTTTGAATAAGCTTAGTATAACAAAAATCCGAAAAATCGACTGTTGCAGTTGCATCATTTCTCAAACTATTTTACAATGAACACAATGGGAGGTGTACACCATGGACGTAAACGCACTGCGGCAGAGCTGCCCCCTCTTCCGGGGCATCTCGGAGGAAGACCTGACGGCCATGCTGGGCTGTCTCAGCGCCCGGGAAATTTCTCCCCGCCGGGGGGATTTCATCATGCGCACGCCGGAGGTCCATCCCCTCATGGGGGTGGTGCTGGAGGGCGAGGTGGAGATGATCAGCGAAGACCTCTTCGGCAAGAAATCCCTGCTCAGCGTCTTACCGGTGGGGAGCCTCTTCGGGGAGAGCTACACCTGCGTCAAGGCCCGCCGCCGGACCATCGCCTACCAGGCCCGGACCCACTGCCGGGTGCTGCTGCTGGACTACGACCGCATCTTGCACGCCTGCAAGCTGGTCTGCCGCTTCCACCACCGGATGATCGAGAACATGGTGGAGCTGATCGCAGAGAAAAACCTGGCCCTGGTGGAAAAGCTGGAGGTGGTCTCCCGCTCCACCATCCGGGAAAAGCTCCTGACCTACCTCTCCCGCCAGGCCGAGGCCGCAGGCAGCAGGACCTTCACCATCCCCATGGGCCGCGTGGCCCTGGCCGAATACCTCTGCGCCGACCGCTCCGCCATGACCCGCGAGCTGGCCCACATGAAGGCGGAGGGCCTCATCGACTACGACAAACGAACCTTTACCCTGCTTTACAAATCCGCAGGTTGGTGCTAGGATAAGAAAGAAATTCGCGCACAGAAAGGAAGATACCCATGAAGCACGGATTGGTGATGGAAGGCGGCGCCATGCGGGGCTTGTTCACCGCGGGCGTCATCGACGTAATGATGGAGCAGAACATCGTCTTTGACGGGGCCGTCGGCGTCTCGGCGGGGGCCGTGTTCGGCTGCAACTATAAATCCCACCAGATCGGGCGGGTGCTGCGCTACAACCTGGCCTTTTGCCAGGACCCAAGATATTGCAGCATGCGCTCTCGGATCAAGACCGGTGATCTCTTCGGGGCGGACTTCTGCTACCGGCAGATCCCGGACGAGCTGGATGTCTTTGACAGGGAGGCCTATGCCAACTCCCCCATGGACTTCTACGTTGTGGGGACTGACGTCCGCTCCGGCCGGGCCGTCTACCACAACTGCTTGACGGGTGACCACGAGGACCTGGACTGGCTTCGGGCCTCCGCCTCCATGCCCCTGGCGTCTCAGATCGTCTCCGTGGGCAACCGGAACCTGCTCGACGGCGGCATCGCCGACTCGATCCCCCTGAAATTCATCCAGACCCAGGGCTATGCCAAAAACGTGGTCATCCTGACCCAGCCCCTGGACTATGTCAAGAAAAAGAACAAGCTCATGCCCCTGATGAACCTGGTCTACCGCCAGTACCCCAACCTGCTGGGCACCATGGCCAGGCGCCATGCGGTCTACAACGAGGCCACCGCCTACGTCCGGGCGCAGGAAGAAGCGGGCAAGGTCTTCGTGATCCGGCCGGAGGCCCCCCTGGACATCCACCGGGTCGAGCACGACAAAGAAAAGATCCAGGCCGTCTACGACCTGGGCCGGGCCACGGCAGAGGAACACTTAGACGCCCTCCGGGCCTTTTTGCAGGACGACACCACACAGCCCGCTGGGGCAGACCCCACGGCGGCAGAATCAGCAGACTAAAAGGAGGAGACCATGGCAGAAAACACACGGGAGACCCAGCTCCGGGGCCTGGCCACGGAATGGCGCACCATGACCTACAACTGGCGGGACTGCGCCCTCTACGCCCTGGCCGTGGGTGCCAAGGGCGACGAGCCGCAATACACCTATGAAAACGGGATGCAGGCCATCCCCACCTTCGGGGCCACCCCCTATTGGGGCACGGTGAACGTGACCCCCAAGTTCCCCCGCCCCCGCGCCATCCCGGTGCTGGTGGAGGAGCTGCTCCGGCCGGAGCGCTCTTACGTCAACCTGGACTATGAGTTCCTGTACCACCGCCCCATCCCGGCGGGCAAAGGCTCCTTTGTCTACCGGGATGTGCTGACCGACCTCTTCGACCGGGGCGAGGGCCGGGGCATGGCCGTGCGCTCCCAGGTCGAGGTCTTTGACGAGGGCGGCACCCTGCTCTGCACCAACCGCTGCACCACCCTCTTCCCCACCCTGGGCGGCTACGGCGGCCAGCCCATGCCCCGCGGGGCCAGCCCGATCCCGGAGCGGGAAGCAGATATTGTGGTCGAGGATCACATCGGCGCGGCGCAAAACCTGCTCTACCGCCTCACCGGCGACACGAACCTCGTCCACGTGGACCGGGACGTTGCCGTGAGCCGGGGCCTGGACGGGCCGTTCGTCCATGATCTGTGCGCCTACGGCTACGTCTGCCGCCTGGCCACCGCCCAGCTCTTCCCCGGCCACCCGGAGAAGCTGACCCGGATGTTCGCGGCCATGAAGACCGTCCTCTACCCCGACACCCCCGTCCAGCTCCACCTCTGGAAGCTGGAAGAGGGCAAAGCGGCCTTCCGCTTCGTCAACGCCCAAACAGGCAAACCCATCCTGGACCGCGGCGAACTGGAGTGGCAGTAAGGCACCCCGAAAAAAGAACCACGCAAAATCAAAGCCCGGCTCTGCATGAGAGCCGGGCTTTGCTGTTTTCACAGAAAATCTTTCAATCTTTGCGTTGTCGCTCACACGACTTCGCCCTCACCGGGTGCGGAGTTGGCGTTGGACCATTCCTTCTCCAAAGCCTCCCAATCCCGGATGGGGAGCATCTTGCCCCAATACTCCTTGTCGGCCGTGGACTTATTCTTGTCCGGCTCGTGGGAGTTGGTGGCTTCCTGCATATCGGCGTAGTACCACTTGCTGGTGTCCATGTTGTCGGGCCAGACCAGCATGTCTTTGTGCAGACCGTCGTTATGCGGGTGACGGTTCAGGGTCCGGTTGACCAGCGTCACGGCCTCGGCACGGGTGATATACCGGTCGGGTCCGAAGGTCCCGTCCTCGTAGCCCTTCACCAGGCCCTTGTTGGCCGCGTTGTTGATGTAGTCCTCTGCCCAGTGACCCTTAATATCCGGGAACAGGTCCTCCCCTTCATACACGCCGCTGAAGAAGCGGATCGCGATGGTCGCAAACTCGGCGCGGGTGATATACCCGTTGGGCTGGAACGTACCGTCCTCATACCCCTTCAAGATGCCGGCCTTGGTCAAAGTAGAGATCGCATTGTTATACCAAGCGCTGCTCTTCACATCGGAGAAGCCGCTGACCTGGTTCCAGTTCGCCGCCCGGTTCTCGTCGGTCAGCATCCGGAAGTAGATCGTCGCCACCTCCGCGCGGGTGATCTTCCCCTCCGGCCGCACGGGCTTCTTCGTCTGGTCGGTCGTCGGCTGACCGGTGTAGTAGTCCACAGGATAGCCGATGATGTAACCATAGTGATCCTTCGTGTTCAGGGAGGGTTTGGAGTTGCCGCCGTTATTACCACCGCTATTGCCGCCGCTGACAGTGTAAGAAACGGTGGGTTTCTGGAAGTTTTCAGGTATACCACAAACTCCATCAGAATCTACGGGATACAGTGTTGCGCTCTTGTTCGTGTATAGGCTGTCCTTGTTCTGGCTGCCGTTCTTATCATACGTACCATACGTGCCAGAAGCAGTCTGTGCGTTGGTCAGCTTGACCTGATAGGTCAAAGAGACCGGTGCAAATTTACTGACCGGTACGTTAATATCCCAGACAAAGCATTCGTCAGACTTTCCATCTTTGCCGTTCTGATAATAGTGCAGAACATAGTCGTAGCTGTACGGATCCCGTTCTGGAATATTGCTCTGATCCGTATCTGTTGTTATCTGCACTCGTTTGGGAGCGAAACCGTAGCGGGCCGTTTCATTCGCATCATCATACGAAAGATCTAAAGACAGATCCGTTGCTTCCAGAGTCTCAGTCCCGACTTTCAGCGTCAGCTTAGAAATGTCATTCACAAAGTCGAAGTTGTAAGCGTTGCCACGGTTATCCGTACCATAGCCAATGACATCTTCTACTGTGCTGCCCTCGCTGAGCAGGTAGTAAATATCATTGTGGATGTCTTCAAAAGAAACCTCTTTGCCACCCGCAAGATAGCTCATAAAAGAGGGACCCCAAAGGTATTCCTGTCCTTCATTTTGCGTTGCCGTCATAGCATAGCAGTGATAACCAGCGGTTTTTGCGCTTTGATAGGTCTCATTTGTCAGGTACAACGCCTTATCCACAGAGTTTGCTGTCGTTTTAGATTCAGAACTGCTGGTAATTTCTGTTGGTGTTTCTCCATACGGGTACTCATATTTACTATCTAGGCCCTGAATTTGTTGACCAACACTTGTCAGCCACTCCGACCAATTTGCTGGGGGAACATTACTTCCGTACTTAGACGTATAGTTATCAGGGCCTGCAAAATGCTTTTCTGCGTCAGCGAAAAATCCCCAAGCAATCGCGGTCGGCTTTTTGTTGTACATGTAAGTAATGCCATCACTGACAAAAATCAGATACTTATGGTCAGCTGTAACATTCTTATCATTATCCAGCAGTTCTTTTCCTGCTAAAAGTCCAGCATGGGTATTTGTTCCGCTCTCAATTTCTTCCTTGATGGCTTTCTCAATTTGTGCATACTCAGTGGTTAGGTTTTTCAGCTCCGTAACATGCGCTTCTTTATTGAAAATAACCACACCAACTTTGATCGTTGTCTGGGTTCCTTCTATCTGATCTTGTAATTGCTCCAACATATCCAGTGCATTTTGCTCAAGCTCTGCACTGGTAGACTTGTCCAGCACAAACACCACATCATAAACAGGAGCTTCTTCCACAGAGGGCAAAGTCAGCGTTACATCAGAAGTATAGGTGCCATCAGATTGCTTGACCAAGGTTGTTGCTTCCTTGGATTTAGAATGAGCGCGGTCATTGTCAGGCTGAATCGGGTCCTCCTGAATAACATCATGAGCCGCTTTCAATGCTACTTCATAGTCTAAAGTTGCCAGTCCAGTTTCCTCGTCAAACTCGCTAAACTGGGAGATATAAGATGGATAGGTATGGGCTGCCCAACGGGAATACGTCCCATCGCTATATCCGCTGCCATCATCATACCAGCCGTTGATGTCATGGTCACAATCGTCTAATACCCATCCTTCTCCAACATCACCGAAAGTAATCGTACCAGTGTTGTAAATATCGTCGCCAGCATTTTGAGCGTGGTTATTATACAGCTCTACATTTTTAGAAATATTCGCTGTACCATTCACATAGATACCGCCACCAAAGCCAAGCTTTTCCGCCTTATTCTTCATAATACTAACTGTAGCATTATCCGCTATTGTTAATGTTCCCTTCGTATTTTTTTGGTAAATACCACTGCCAAGGTTATCCTGAATTACAAGTGTGCTATCTTCGATCTTAGATTCTGTTCCACCCATATAAAAAGCGCCAGGCTTTGTCCATTGGCTGGAAATTGAACATTTATTGTTTTTTATCTCTACATTGGACTTATTGCAAATATTCAATGTACCTATCGTATGAATTCCATTCGCTCCATTTCCATTTGCAGTCACGTTGGAGTTGTCAATCGTTAAGTTTCCTGCTGAAAGTCCATGACTTCCATTATCATTAAACTTAACATTTGACCGATTCTTTATGTCAAAATGAGAACCGTTCGATCCATTCCCTCTGCTGTTGATAACATTTACTGTACTATTATCAATCCTTGCACAGAACGTGCCCGTGAAACCGGAACGGTTATGGTCAGAAATAAATGTAGAGTTTGTAATATTTACATTATAACCACCATCGCCATCGTCCCACTCCAAGGCATCGTCCTTGTAGTTCTTGATTTCTAACGTAGAACCGTTAGACAAGTTCAACTTATTATTAGAACAGAAATAAATCGCATGCGTATTTCCCGCGCCTGTCCCATCCATCGCCATAGTAGCTCCATCCAAAGTAAGGGAAGCATTCTTGCTTGCACAAATAGTTTGCCAGTTCCACTCTGCAGTGTAGGGCGTGGAGCCGATGCCATTCATCACCACATTGCAGTTTTTGAAGGTCAACGCCTTGCCCCAGAGCGCAATTCCCTCCTTGTTGAATGTGATTGTCGGTTTAGATTCTAAACCTTCTGCTCCTTGAATAGTAAGGTTTTTACTCAAATTCAAGCCTGCTGTCGTACAGTCTGCAAGCACATCAATGACTGCATCGTCCGTATCCTTAGCTGCTTCAACCGCAGCATCTAGTGATGTATAGGTTACATCTCCTACCTTCGCAACAGGCTTGTTCTCTTCCGCCAACACCGTAACGGGCACTAGGGAAAACGCCATTGCCACGGCCATTAGCATGGCCACGATCTTCTTGCTCATGTCTTTCCTCCTTAGTTTTTTGATTTTTTGGGTCTCGTGTGGTCCAACGCATCCCTCCTAAAACGTGCCAAAAGGTATACATTTTGGCAAAGCGGATCGTTTGGGAAAAACTGGGCTATCTACCGTGATTTTGACGGAAATTCATAGGGAACCGCTCTTGCTTTTTAGGAATATTCGCTGTACTATGTTGTTATAAAGGCGAGTCTCAAAAGGTATATCTTTTGGCACAGGGCGTTTGTGGTTTTTGTGCAAAATCATGGAAGATTTTCCTGGCGGGTTGGGCGCAGGGCGAGGGGGCCTAAAAAACTGCACAAAAAAAGAGCCGGGAAGACGGGGCGTTGTCTGCTCGGCTCTGGGGATGGGCTGTAAAATTTTATGAAAAATACCGGTGGTTTTTCGAGTTCTTTTTTCCGACAATATTTTTGTGTTTGTCGGGCGCAGGGAGCGCCGCGCTGCCAAAATCATCCACCGCAGACCAGGCGGGAATAACTGGGCAGAAAATGGTGGACAATATGGGTGCAAAGACAGGATATTGCATCTTTGGATATAAAATCGCAGGAAAGGTTTGAACGACTATGAAAGCTACTGGTATCGTGCGCCGCATCGACGATTAGGTTATAATAGGAGCAAGGTCAGAAAGCCTTGAAAACACTGGTGTTT
>OLNZ01002795.1_pt1 | contig 10135 bp, 6 predicted proteins | sample 1672981 | NCBI WGS metagenome assembly OLNZ01 (sample SAMEA3136743, study PRJEB25190) | human gut metagenome | biome: human gut; feature: human-associated habitat; material: faeces | place: Austria | collected 2013
CGCTCCTGGATGATCTCCATGTGGAGCATGCCCAAAAAGCCGCACCGGAAGCCGAAGCCCAGGGCCACGGAGCTCTCCGGCTCGAAGGTCAGGGAGGCGTCATTGAGCTGGAGCTTTTCCAGGGCGTCCCGCAGGTCGGGATATTTGCTGCCGTCCTCGGTGTAAATGCCGCAGTAGACCATGGACTGGGCGGGCCGGTAGCCGGGCAGAGGCTGGGCGGCGGGGTTCTCCGCGTCGGTGATGGTGTCGCCCACCTGGGTGTCCTTCACGTTCTTGATGGAGGCGGTGAAATAGCCCACCTCGCCGGCCTGGAGGGCGTCCGTGGGCTCGTTGCCCAGGGGCTTCAGGTAGCCGCACTCCAGAATGGTATACTGGGCTCCGGTGGCCATCATGCGCACCGTCTGGCCCCGGCGGATGGTGCCCTGCTTGATGCGGAACAGCACCACCACGCCTACATAGGGGTCGTACTGGCTGTCGAAGATCAGCGCCTGAAGGGGGGCGTTGGGGTCGCCGTCGGGGGCGGGCACATTGCGGACCACGTCCTCCAGCACCGCCTCCACGTTAAGTCCCAGCTTGGCGGAGATCTCCGGCGCGTCCATGGCGGGCAGGCCGATGATGTCCTCCACCTCCTGCTTGGCCTTCATGGGATCGGCGGCAGGCAGATCGATCTTGTTGAATACAGGCAGGATCTCCAGCTCGTGCTCCATGGCCAGATAGGTGTTGGCCAGGGTCTGGGCCTCCACCCCCTGAGTGGCGTCCACCACCAGCACAGCGCCCTCGCAGGCGGCCAGGGACCGGGAGACCTCATAGTTGAAGTCCACATGGCCCGGGGTATCGATCAGGTTCAGAGCATAAATTTCGCCGTCCTGAGCCTTGTAAAAAAGATGGACGGCACGGGACTTGATGGTGATGCCCCGCTCCCGTTCCAGGTCCATATTGTCCAGGATCTGGTTTTCCATCTCCCGCTGAGGCACGGCGTCGCACAGCTCCAGCAGCCGGTCCGCCAGCGTGGACTTGCCGTGGTCGATGTGGGCGATAATGGAAAAGTTGCGGATATGGGATTGTTCAAACATTTGCGTTCCTCCTGTAGGTAAGTCCACGCTGACGCGCCAAGTGGCGCGTAACAAGCGTTTTGCGCAGCAAAACCTTGCCGCAGGCGGAATTCATTTCCGCCGAAGGACATTAAATGAAAAGGGCTCCCGGTTTGCCGTCAGGCAAACTGGGAATGGGACTTGCCGTGGTCAATATGGGCAATAATGGAAAAGTTGCGGATATGGGATTGGTCAAACATGTATGGTTTCCTCCTTGGGGAGATGTATCGGATGATCTTTGCTTATTATACCGGATATTCCGGCAAAATGCAATTCCTGTTGCCGCCGCCGGGAAAAAGTGTTACAATAAGGTCACCAACTTTTTGAGAGGAAAGGACGAATGCCATGAAGCTGAGTTTTTTCGGCGCTGACCAGTGTGTCACCGGCAGCTGCCATTGTCTGGAGGTAGGCGGCAAGCGCATCCTCATCGACTGCGGATTGCAGCAGGGCCGGGACGAGGTGGACAACCGCTCCCTGCCCTTTGCCCCGGGCAGCATCGACTATGCGCTTATCACCCACGCTCACATCGACCACTCCGGCCGGGTGCCTATGCTCATCAAAAACGGCTTTCAGGGCCGTATTCTCACCACCCGGCTCACCGCCCAGCTCATGAGCATCATGCTCCAGGACTCCGCCCACATTCAGGAGAGCGATGCCGAGTATAAAAACCGCAAGAACCGCCGGGCCGGCCGGCCCGAGGAGGAGCCGCTGTATACCGTGGCCGACGCCCAGCGGGTGCCGGAATTCATCGACACCTGCGAGTATGGCCAGCCCGTTCACCTGTGCGATGGGGTGGACGCGGTGTTTATCGACGCAGGCCATCTGCTGGGCTCCGCCTCCATCCGCCTGACCCTCACCGAGGGAGGCCAGACGAAAACCATCGTGTTCTCCGGCGATATCGGCAACGTGGACCAGCCCATCATCCGGGATCCCCAGTTTTTCACCGGGGCGGACTATGTGGTCATGGAAAGCACCTACGGTGACCGCAACCACACAGAGGTGTGGAGCTATACCGGCCAGCTGGCCCAGATCATCGACGAGACTCTGGGCAAGGGCGGCAACGTGGTGATTCCCTCCTTTGCCGTGGGCCGCACTCAGGAGCTGCTGTATTTCATCCGGGAGATCAAGGATCAGGGCCTGGTGACCTCCGTGCCGGATTTCCCCGTGTATGTGGACAGTCCCCTGGCCAAGAGCGCCACCACCATTTTCTGCGGCGATCTGCGGGGCTATCTGGACGAGGACGCTCTGGAGCTGGTGAAGGACGGCACCCATATGTTCAATTTCCCGGGTCTGCATCTGACGGAGACTGTGGACGAGTCCAAATCGCTGAACGAGGACCATACCCCCAAGGTCATCATCTCCGCCTCCGGCATGTGCGACGCGGGCCGCATCCGCCACCATCTGAAGTATAACCTGTGGCGGGCGGACAGTGCCGTGGTGTTCGTGGGCTTCCAGTCTCCGGGCACCCTGGGCCGGACCCTGCTGGACGGGGTGACCTCCGTGAAGCTGTTCGGCGAGGACGTGGCGGTCCGGGCCAAGGTGGTGAATTTCCAGGGCCTCAGCTCCCACGCCGACCACGACCATCTGCTGGACTGGATCAGCCATTTCAAGGAGCCCCTGCCCCAGCACGTTTTCGTGGTCCACGGCGACCGGGAGGTGGCGCCGGTGTTTGCCCAGGCCGTGAGTCAGCTGGGCTTTACGGCCCATGCGCCCCAGTATACCGAGGAGTATGACCTGCTGACCTGCACCCAGCTGGCAGCGGGCTATCTGCCCCAGCGCAAGACCCGTACCTTCGACGGCGCGCCCCGGGTCACCGCAGCGTATCAGAAGCTGGTGCAGCTGGGCGATTCCCTGGTGGGCCTTATCCGCCGCAGCAAGGGCCGGGACAACAAGACCCTGGCCGCCTTTGCCGAGGCGCTGCGTAAGATCCTGGACAAGTTCGAATTCTAAGCGGACGGGATGTGATATTCCATCGCTTGCAGGGGCGGGACCCGTGTGCCCCGCCCCTGTGCTTTACCGGAAAGGAGGGCACTTATGCCCGCATTGGAGAAAAACCGCATTTACCGCGCCCATATCGACGGCTATTCCAGCGAGGGCCTGGGCATTGCCCGGATAGACGGCCAGGTGGTGTTCGTCCACGGGGCCGTCCGGGGCGAGACCTGCGATGTTCTGGTGATGAAGGTGCTGAAAAACGCCGCCTTCGGCAAGATCGCCGCCCTGGCGGAGCCGTCTCCCGCCCGGCGGCAGCCGGACTGTCCGTATTATGGCCGCTGCGGCGGCTGCGATTTCCGGCATATGTCCTATGAGGAGGAGCTGTGGGCCAAGCGTGCCCGGGTCCAGGATGCCCTGACCCGCATCGGCGGCGCGGAGGTGACGGTGGAGGAAATTCTGGGTGCGGAGCAGCCCCTGCACTACCGCAATAAGAGCATCTATCCCATCTCCCCGGCGGGGGAGGTGGGCTTTTACCGGGCCCGCAGCCACCAGGTGGTGCATGTGGAGCACTGTCTCATCCAAAAGCCGGAGGCCGATGCCCTGGCTCAGGCGGTGCGGGACTATATCGCTCGGTTTCAGGTGGAGCCGTATAACGAGGCCACTGGCCGGGGCCTGCTGCGGCACCTGTACGTCCGCACCAGCTGCCGGGGGGAGTCCCTGGCGTGCCTGCTGGTCAACGGCTCCCGCCTGCCCCATGAGCAGGAGCTGGTGGATATGCTCCGGGCCGCCGCGCCCGGAGTCTGCGGCGTGGTGCTGGGGGAGAATACCCGCCGGGGCAACGCCATTTTAGGGGATCGGTACCGGACCCTCTGGGGCCGGGACTATCTGACGGATACCCTCTGCGGACTGGAGCTGCGGCTGTCGGTGCCGTCGTTTTACCAGGTGAACCACGACCAGGCCCAGCGTCTGTACGAAAAGGCTCTGGAGTACGCCGGACTCACCGGCCGGGAGCTGGCGGTGGACCTGTACTGCGGTGCGGGTACCATCACCCAGGTGCTGGCTCGCCGGGCCCGGCACGTCATCGGCGGCGAGATCGTGCCGGAGGCCATCCGGGACGCGGAGGAAAGCGCCCGCCGCAACGGCGTGGAGAACGTGGAGTTCCTGTGCGGCGATGCCTCCCGGCTGGCGGCGGAGCTGCGGCAGCGGGGCCTGCGGCCCGACGTGATCTGCGTGGACCCGCCCCGGAAGGGCCTGGCGCCCGATGTGGTAGAGGCTGCCGCCTCTATGACACCCGGCCGCATCGTCTATGTCTCCTGCGACCCGGCCACCCTGGCCCGGGATGTGGCCCGCTTTGCCCCCTTGGGCTATTGCCCCGTCCGCGCCTGCGCCGTGGATCTTTTCCCTGGCACGGCCCATGTCGAGACGGTATGCTTATTGTCCAAACTTCAAAGTAAGGAACATATCGAGATCGAAGTGAAGATGGACGAGTTGGATTTGACTGCTGCGGAGAAAAAGGCAACCTATGAGGAAATCAAGACATATGTTCTGGAGCATACCGGATTGAAGGTCAGCAGTCTGTATATCGCACAGGTAAAGCAGAAATGCGGTATTATTGAACGTGAGAATTATAATAAACCGAAGTCGGAGAATGCCAAACAGCTCCAATGCCCACCGGAGAAGGAAAAGGCGATCACGGAGGCATTACATCACTTTGGGATGATTTGAGGCGGATGTCTTAATCATTAAAGGAACGGTGAGGGTATGAATTACAAAATCGCAATCTGCGACGACTCCGATGCGGACAGACAGTTTGTTTTGAATATGGTGCGCGCGTGGGCCTCGTCCGCCGGTCACACGGTGCATATCGACGAATTTCCCTCCGCCGAGAGCTTCCTGTTCCGCTACGCAGAAGAAAGCGACTACGACATTCTCCTGCTGGATATCGAAATGGGCGCGATGGACGGCGTCACGATGGCAAAAGAGCTTCGCAAGAGCAACGACACGGTGCAGATCATTTTCATCACCGGCTATTCCGATTATATTTCAGAGGGCTACGAGGTGGCAGCGCTCCACTATCTGATGAAGCCCGTGAAGGAAGAAAAGCTCCGGTCGGTGCTGAACCGCGCCGTGGAAAAGATAACGAAAAACGAACGGGTCCTGCATTTCGAGGCCGGCGGAGAAATGGTGCGTGTGCCGATTTATCAGATTCGATATGCAGATGTGCTCGGCAACTATGTGACCGTTCACGCGCGAACGGATGTGACGGTGAAAATGACATTGGGCGAGCTTGAAAAGCAGCTCGACGAGTGCTTCTACCGCGTGGGGCGCTCTGTGCTCGTGAATCTGACGCAGATCAGCCGCGTCACCAAGACGGAGATCCGGCTCAGCGACGGAACCGCCATCCCACTGCCACGGGGCGCGTATGAGGGCGTCAACCGTGCCATTATCAACATGAGGTAAGGCGTATGGAATTGTTTGCAAAGAAAATCGAAAAGCAGCTCGCCTCCTATCAGCAGGAGCTGATCGAAACGCATTACCGGGAGGTAGACAATATGTACCGCCAGATCCGCGGCTGGCGGCATGACTACCGCAACCATATTCAGACCATGAAGGCTTACGCTGCCGCGGGAGATTGGGACGCCATCCAAAACTACCTCGACCTGCTGGACACCGATCTGCAAACCGTGGACACGGTCATCAAGACCGGCAATCCCATGACCGACGCCATCTTGAACTCCAAAATCTCCCTTGCAAAGGCAAAGGGCATCGAGGTAGCGGCGGATGCCCACATCCCCGTCCGGCTGAAGTCCTCGGAGATCGATCTCTGCTGCATCCTCGGCAATCTCTTCGACAACGCCATTGAGGCCAGCATGAAGCTGCCGGAGGACAAGCGCCTCATCCGGGTCTATATGGATATGAAAAACACCCAGCTCTACATCTCCTTCACCAATTTTACCGCCGGGAAGAAAATGCAGAAGGAGGGAGGGCTGTTCCGCAGCACCAAGGGCGCGGGGCATGGCTTTGGTCTTGTCCGCATCGACGCCATCGTGGAGCGGCTGGACGGATACATCAGCCGCAACAGCGAGGACGGTGCATTCACCACTGAAATACTGCTTCCGCAGGAGTGAGAGCTGCAATTCATCCCCCGGAAAAAGCGATTCGTCCCCGGAGTCAACCGGGGACGATTTTTTCTGCTATGCTATGCGCGTGAGGTGAAACGACATGAAACACAGAGAAAAACCGAAGTACAGCGTCCGGCAAAATGTCTGCTTTATGGTGCGGACCGCTTGGGAGAAGCGCAGGAGAGTGCTGCTCCTTTGCGTTGTGGTCGCGGCCATCAAAGTGGCGTTGGATTTGGCGCAGCTCTATGTCACACCGGAAATTCTTACGAGGGTGGAGCAGGGCGTTCCCGTGGGGGAGTTGCTGACAACTATCGGATTTTTCACAGCGGCACTTCTTCTCTTACAGGGGGCTGCGGCGTATTGCGATGCCATCCGGATGCCCGGTGAGGTCGATGTTCGCTGTGCCATCATCCGCATGATCTCCCGGAAAAGCGGCGAGACCTCCTACCCAAATGTCCACGACTCCAAAATTCTGAAGCTGGAGGAGCAGGCGCAGCGGGCCACCAGCGGCAACGACGATGCGGCGGAGCATATTTGGCGAACGCTGACGGAGCTGCTGGCAAATCTCGGCGGCTTTGCCGTATATCTGCTGCTGTTCTCCCGTTTGAGCCGCTTTTTGATCCTGCTGGTGGTGCTGACCGCCGCAGCAGACTTCTTCGTTTCCCACTACATCAGTGAGTGGGAGTACCGCCACCGGGATGAACGGGAACAGTATGACAAGGAACTGCACTATTTTCTGACGCAGCCTCGGCAGATACAGCTTGCCAAGGACATCCGCGTCTTTGGTTTAGTCCCTTGGCTGCGGGAATTGCGGGAAAAATCCATGAAGGCACTCTCCGCCTTCATCGCCCGCCGGGAAAGGACTTATCTCTGGGCTAATGTGGCTGACGTGGCGCTGACGCTTCTTCGCAACGGCATCGCGTATGCGTATCTGATTCGGCAAACTCTGGTACATGGCTGGCCTGCATCGACATTTTTGCTCTACTTTACAGCCGTCAGCGGCGCTGCATCGTGGGTGACCGGCATCCTGACCCAGTGCAGCCAACTGCATAAGGAGAGCATCGACCTGTCCAAAATACAGGAATATCTGAACATTCCGGAGCCGTTTCAGTTTGAGGGCGGAGCGCAGCCGCCCGCAGCCGACGGATATGAGCTGCGGCTGGAGAACGTGTCCTTCCACTATCCGGGCACGGAGAGGGATATTCTCAGGCACATAGACCTGACCATCCATCCCGGCGAAAAGCTGGCGGTGGTGGGCTTGAACGGTGCGGGCAAGACCACCATGGTGATGCTGCTTTGCGGCTTCTACGACCCCACCGAGGGGCGCGTGCTGCTAAACGGGCAGGATATTCGTGAATTTGACCGCAGCGCGTATTACCGCCTGTTTTCCGCTGTATTTCAGGGGTTTTCCATTTTGGATACCACCATTGCGGAATGTGTTGCCCAGACCACCGAGCATATCGACAGAGTAAAAGTCGATCACTGCCTTGCACAGGCCGGCTTGACAGAGGCTATTGCCAAATTCCCCCAAGGGGTGGATACCCACTTTGGCCGGGAGGTGTATCTGGACGGCGTACAGCTCTCCGGCGGCCAGACCCAGCGGCTGATGCTGGCGAGAGCGCTTTATAAGGACGGGCCCATCCTCGTTCTGGACGAGCCTACGGCGGCGCTGGATCCCATTGCAGAAAACGATATTTACCAAAAGTACAGCGATATGACGGCGGGTAAGACCTCCGTGTTCATCTCCCACCGGCTGGCGTCTACCCGCTTCTGTGACCGCATCCTCTTTATAGCAGACGGCGGCATCGCCGAGGAGGGCACCCACAAGGAGTTACTGGCAAAGGGCGGTGCTTATGCGGAGCTATTTGCCGTGCAGAGCCGCTATTATCAGGAAGGAGGTGTGCAGGATGAAGAAGAAAGCTGAGGGCATGAGCCTGCGGGAGACCTTTGCCATCCACCGCCGGGCGGCACGAGATATGCGCCGGATCGCACCGGGCTGCTTTACGCCGTTTATCCTCTGTGCTGTTGTGGAGGCAGCATCGCCCTATGCGGTCATCTGGCTCTCCGCCCGGCTTGTCGATGAACTATCCACCCTTCGCAGACCGGAGATTCTGGCCAAATGGGTCCTTTGGATCGTAGCGGTCAGTGCTGCGGCAGAGCTGCTCAAGGCCGTGCTGGAGAGGTGGAAAAATGTCCGGAGCGAACTGCTTGACAGACAGAAAGAAGTTCTGTATACCGAGAAATTTCTGCGGATGGATTATGCCGACTGTGACAGGCAGGAAACACGTGATCTGTTCTCTCAGATCCGGCAGAATGCCGACTGGTCCGGTTGGGGCTTTGCCCATCTCAAGCTGTACTATACGCAGGCAGTCCAAGGCATCACCGGCATTTTAGGGGCTGCCGCCTTGACGGTGAGCCTGTTCACCCGGCAAGTCCCGATCTCGGCGGGAAAATTGACCGCTCTCAATCACCCGCTTTTCCTTGTGGGCATCCTTCTGCTGATTGCCGCCGTTACCTGCCTTGGTCCGGCGCTGGCCGGCAGAGCCTATTCTGCCTGGAACACGCTGGCAGAGCAGGTATGCTTCGGCAATCGCGTGTTCAGCCACTTCGTTTTCATGCAGCCGGGGGACAAGGAAAAAGACATGGATCGCAGGATGTACCGCCAGAGCGAACTGGCGGAGCATTATGTCCGCACAGTGAATATCTTCGGCGTCGGCTCTCCCGTGGCAAAGGCGTCCCAAACCACTGTGGGACTGAGCAAGGCGCTGGCCGCCTCTCTATCCGCTGTTCTCTCCGGCGTTGTGTATGTGTTCGTATGCTTGAAGGCGCTGGGCGGTGCCTTCGGCATCGGCAGCGTGACCCAGTATGTCAGCGCTGTGACCACATTTTCCGGCAACGCCGCCCTGCTACTGAGCACCGTCAGTCATATGCGGGCCAATGCTGAGTTCCTCAAGGCCATCTATACGTTTCTCGACATTCCCAATTCCATGTATCAGGGGAGTCTCACCACCGAAAAGAGGCCGGATCGTCAGTATGACGTGGAGTTTCGGGATGTATCCTTCCGTTATCCCGGCTCGGACATCTGGGCGCTGCGCCATGTGAATATGAGGTTCAAGGTCGGAAAAAGGCTTGCCATCGTGGGCGAAAACGGCAGCGGCAAGACCACCTTCATCAAGCTCTTGTGCCGCCTGTACGACCCGCAGGAGGGGCAGATTTTGCTCAACGGCATCGACATCCGCAAGTACCGCTATGACGATTACATGGGAATATTTTCCGTGGTATTTCAGGATTTCCAGCTCATCTGCCAGCCTTTGGGCGCGAATGTGGCGGGCAGCATGGAATATGACCGTGACCGGGCAAAGAAGGCTCTGATCGATGCAGGCTTCGCAGACCGTCTTGCAGCGATGGAAAAGGGTCTGGACACCATGCTTTACAAAAATCTCTCCGAGGACGGTGTCGAGGTTTCCGGCGGCGAGGCGCAGAAGATCGCCATTGCCCGCGCACTCTATAAGGACGCGCCCTTCATCATCCTCGACGAGCCAACGGCGGCGCTGGACCCCATCGCCGAGGCAGAGATCTACAGTAAGTTCGATGAGATCGCAGGCAATAAGACTGCCATCTATATCTCCCACCGCCTGTCCTCCTGCAAATTCTGCGACGAGATCGCCGTGTTCCACGAGGGCGCGGTCATTCAGCAGGGCAGCCACGCCGAATTGCTCGCCGATCGGGGCGGCAAATATTACGCGCTCTGGAACGCACAGGCGCAGTATTATACGGAGTGAAGCTGCTCTGTGCGTCAGAAAGAAACCGCTGTAATTCCCATACCGTGCAGGATGGAAATTACAGCGGTTTTGCATTTTCAGAGCAGGCAATGCAAGCTGCCTTTTGCAGTTTGTATATGCGCCTGCGAAGAAAATGAGGGATTGCAAAGGGAGGTCTCGCCTGTCGGCTCGGTCAGCGCTTCAAAGCGTTTCACGCTTTGAGGTCTCC
>OLNZ01002798.1_pt1 | contig 10130 bp, 7 predicted proteins | sample 1672981 | NCBI WGS metagenome assembly OLNZ01 (sample SAMEA3136743, study PRJEB25190) | human gut metagenome | biome: human gut; feature: human-associated habitat; material: faeces | place: Austria | collected 2013
TTATCCATGAACAGATCATAGACCTGTGCAAACTTCTCATATGCACTCATAGTTTTTCTCCTTTATCCGTGATTTTGTACCTGTTTCTTCCAAACTCCTGTGGTGTCCAAAAAGGCAGATGATCTCTCACCTGCCTTTTTTAATACATATTTTTGCAAGCAGCCAGTTTATGCTTTCCGCTTACTGTACAGGCATATAATATACGTCTGCTGCTTCTCCATGCCAGTAATAGCTGTTGCCTTCTGCATCATATGCATCCTGTTCATCGATGAAGTTGTAAACATTTCCATCAGAATCAACCCAGTTTCCATTTCCATCCGGTGTGATAACAAACGGATGTCCGTCAGAGTTACGATACAGGGTTCTTGTCTCATCTGTATTGGTCAGCTGTTCCTCTGTGAATCCACCGGAATTTGTTGCTGTTCCGGAGCTATCACTGTTGTCTGTTGCTGCTGCATTTGCCGTTCCATCTGTTGCTGCTGCGTCCGTAGAACCATTTGCTGCTGCATCACCGGTATTTGCATCTGCTGCCGGCTGAGCTGCTGCATCACCGTTATTTGCATCTGTCTGTGCTGTATTCTCTATCGGGGCCTGCTGTGGAGCTGCTTCCTTCAGTGTGGAATCCCCAAGGATCTGGAAAGATTCTACTGCGGCTTTAACAGAAGCAAGTGCATCCTCTGTTTTTACTCCGGCGTCGATCGTATAGTACTCTGTATCATTTGCGAATACTTTATGAACAACATAAAGATTTCCATTGCTCTTGTCTGTATTCAGCATTTTTGTTGTATAGCTGTATACACCGATTCCATTGACATCATTGGCACTGTATTCCTGAATCTCAAAATCTGTTCCGTTGACTTTGTCTCCATCTGCCTGTTCCAGAGATACTGCCATATCCTGTGTACTTGGGACAACCGTTGCTGCCATCGTATCCTCGCCCTGTCCATGCAGAATCAGGATATTTCCCTGCTCTGGTGATTCGAAGCTAAGCATATCTGTTTCGTCTGTCTTATTTGCCCATGTAGCATCCGGCAGATTGATTGCAATGCTCTTATCTGCTGATGTATAAGTTGTACTCTGTACATTTGGTGCGATCGTCGGTACCGGTGTCTCTGTCGGTGCTTGCGTCACCTCCGGTGTCGGTGTATCAGTAACCTCCACAGTTTCTGTTTTATCTGTTTTGCCGTCTCCGCCAAAGCTGCATGCTGTCATAAAAACAGATGCAGATATCGCTATTGCCGAAATTGCAAGTAATCTTTTATTTCTCATAGTATCCTCCTTAATATGGTTATCTCTGTAACCACGCATCTGTGCATATCTGTATTCCTGTGCACTTCATTCACAGCAGTCTATATTTTACATTTTTATTACAAAATTGTCAACAAATTTCAAATTTAGTCTTCTACATCATACATATGCAGTTCATGCAATGCTCTTGTCGCTGTGATGTATCTGGCCTGTGCCGCAAGACCGCTGTTGTCCTCTGCATGAAACACCCCAAAAACCTGGTCAAACTCAAGTCCCTTGGCAAGATAAAAGGTCGTTACTGTCAGTCCTTTTTTGAAATTCTGGCTGTCACGATTCATGTAAGTAAGCTGATATTCACCATCTGGATCAAGTGTTCTGAGTTTTTCTTCCAGATAAAGAAACGCATGCTCTGCTTCTCTTTCTGTAAAAAGAACCAGTGCTTCTGTTTCATAATCCTCTCGTTTCTGTTCCCATTTCTCAAGAACCCTGTCCAACGCTGTATGCAGATTTTTGAACTGCATCTCTTCCACTGCATCACCATGTCGGTCAAACAGCTCTATATCCGAGACACCGGTAAGACGATTCGCATATTGTGCAATTTCCATCGTATTACGGTAACTGCGGTTCATCACGATCTTACGGATATCTCTTCCGAAGATTTTCGGCAGAAACTTAAGCACATCCTGCTGCTGTTCTTCCATGGTCTGTGCCTTGTCCCCCAGGATCGTCATCTTACATGGAAACAGTTTCTTCAGAAGCACAAACTGAATCCAGGAATAATCCTGCATTTCATCCACTACCACATGCTTGATTCCGTGATGTCCCTTGCATCTGAACAGAGAATATTTCAGATAAAGTATCGGATATACATCTTCATAACGAAGTTTTCTTTTTTCAAGCGGAAGCCGTGGAAGTGCTTTATAACCTTCCTGTTCCAGAAAACGGCTGTACAGTATATAGCAGTCTCTTGTCTCATACATCCGCTGGAAACGCTCGGTCAGCTCTTCCTTTTCTTCATCTGCAAGATCTCTGTCCCTCAGTGTTTCCACCTGGTCAATGAAATATTCTGCTACTGCTTCCATTCTGGAAAGAAGCGGGATATCCAGGAATTTGAAATAAAAAAGATCTATGATTTCTTTTTCTTTCAGAATGCAGCCTTTGTACTCTACATCCTTGAAATTCATCAGGTCATCTTCCATGCCAAGCATAAAAGCATCCAGCTTGCCGGCAAATTCTGCTGACTGTTTTTTCCTGCACAGTTCCTGCGATTCTGGACAGATGATTACCCGTTCGATCTGATCATAGCGGTCTTCACAGTCTGCAGCAATTCCCTTCAGTTCTCTATACGCAAACAGGTCAAAACTCATTTCACGAATGTTTTCTTCTCCCAACTCCGGCAGAATGTGTGAAATATAGTCCGCAAATACCCCGTTTGGTGAAAGTACCAGTATATTGGAAGATTTCAGATTTTCTCTGTCATGATAGAGAAGATATGCAATTCTGTGAAGTGCTACGGAAGTCTTACCACTTCCGGCAGCTCCCTGGATCACCATGATCCGGTCCTTGGTATTACGGATGATCGCATTCTGCTCCTTCTGAATCGTGCGTACAATATTTTTCAGCTGGACTTCTCCCTTACTTCCAAGCTCCGCGCCAAGAATCTCATCATCGATCTTTACATCACTCTCAAACTCGTAGATCATCTTACCGCGTCGGATCTTGTATTGCCACTTGGAGACCACTTCCCCGGAAAAGGTTCCGGAAGGTGCCACATAAGCCGCCGGTCCTTTATCATAATCATAAAACAGACCGCTGACCGGAGCTCTCCAGTCATATACCAACGGACGATGTCCGGCTGTCTCGGACAGGTTTCCAATTCCTATATAAAAGATTTCCGGCTCATCATCTCCATCATACACAAAATCTACCCGCCCAAAGAACGGTGAATCCAGCATTTTCTTAAAACGTTTTCTTAGAAGAAACTGTTCTTCATTCGCATGCATCTGGTGAAACAGTGCCTGCTGGTTATCATAGTTCTCATAACCATACTCGTCCATCTCTGTATAGTTTTCCCAGTAATATTCATGCATATCCTCGACTTCTTTTTCACCTTCGAGAATTGCCTGATCGATCTGTGCAAGCCTTGTACAGAGACAGTTCAGCACATGCTGCAGATAATCTCTGCCATTTTCCATATTTGTCATAACTCATCAACCAATCATTATTTATTTTGCTGTGATTCTGCTTATCTTATCACATACACTACAGTCATCTGTAACCTGTTTATTTTCAGCTTATTTTACCAACTGTAAAAAATTATTATACCGAAAAAGGCGACTGCTGACAAGAGGTCTCCTGTCCGGCAGCCGCCCGGTGTCCTATTAATTATTTGTCAAACTGGCTGTTGTAAAGATCCGCATAGAATCCATTTGCTGCCAGGAGTTCTTTGTGATTTCCCTGCTCGATGATATCGCCATCCTTCATAACAAGGATCAGATCTGCATCTTTGATCGTAGAAAGTCTGTGTGCAATAACGAAGCTTGTTCTGCCCTTCATCAGGTTGTCCATTGCTTTCTGGATCTGCATTTCTGTTCGGGTATCGACAGAAGATGTTGCCTCATCAAGGATCAGGATCTTGTTGTCTGCAAGAATTGCTCTTGCAATGGTAAGAAGCTGTTTCTGTCCCTGAGAGATATTGCTTGTCTCCTCATCCAGCACCATCTGGTATCCGCCAGGCTGCTGCATGATGAAGTTATGGATATGAGCAGCCTTTGCCGCTGCAATAACTTCTTCATCGGTTGCATCCAGACGTCCGTAACGGATGTTTTCCATGATCGTTCCTGAGAAAAGCCAGGTGTCCTGAAGAACCATTCCGAACATTTCATGGAGCTCACTTCTGTTGAAGTTTCTGACATCATGGCCATCAACCTTGATCGCGCCTTTGTTTACATCATAGAAACGCATCAGAAGTTTTACCATGGTCGTTTTTCCCGCTCCGGTCGGACCTACGATAGCTACCTTCTGGCCATCATGCACATCTGCTGAAAAATCATGCACGATGATCTTATCCGGATTATAGCCAAACTCTACATGCTCAAACTGTACATTTCCGTTGAGTCCTTCGATAGAATCCGGATTTTCCGGCTGCTGTACTTCTTCCTCTTCATCTAGGAATTCAAACACACGCTCGGATGCTGCAGCTGAAGACTGAAGAAGGTTTGTAACCTGAGCGATCTGCTGGATTGGCTGTGTAAAGTTACGGATATACTGGAAGAAGGACTGGATATCACCAACTTCGATGGAACCTTTGATAACAAAAACGCCACCAAGAAGTGCAACCATCACATATCCAAGGTTTCCTACAAACTGCATGATCGGCATCATCATTCCTGAGAAGAACTGAGATTTCCATGCTGATTCATAAAGCTTTTTGTTGTCCTTTTCAAATTCCTCCAGAACATCTTTTTCTTTATTAAATACTCTTACCACATCATGCCCGCCGAAGTTTTCTTCAATCTGACCATTGACTGCACCAAGATAATTCTGCTGTGCCTGGAAATATTTCTGTGAGTGCTTCATCACTGTCTGAATGATAAACATAGATACCGGCAGGATCAGAAGTGCTGCCAGTGTCATCCACACATTGATGGACAGCATCATAATAAATACACCGATCAGTGTTGTTACGGATGTGATCAGCTGGGTCAGACTCTGGTTCAGACTCATTTGCAGAGTATCGACATCGTTTGTTACTCTTGAGAGGATCTCACCGTTTGTTCTGCTTTCAAAATAATTGAGCGGCAGTTTATTGATCTTCTTTGAAATATCTTTTCTTAAATTATAGGTTACATCATTGGAGATTCCTGTCATGATCCATCCCTGGATAAAGGAAAAACATGCACTTGCCAGATATAATCCCAATGTCCATAGCAGGATCATTCCGATCTTGCCAAAATTAATGCTTCCTGTTCCGTTTACCTTGGCAACCAGGCCGTTGAAAAGCTCTGTTGTTGCTTTACCAAGGATCTTAGGTCCTGCAATATTAAAAACAGTTCCTGCAACCGCAAAGATAAATACCATTACAAAACGTAATTTATAACGGCTCATATAACGGAACAGTTTTCCCATTGAACCTTTGAAATCTTTTGCTTTTTCTGTCGGGCGCATTCCAGGTCCATGACCGCCCATCGGTCCGCGTCGTCTCTGTCCACTCATGCCAATTCCTCCTCTGACAGCTGACTCATTGCAATCTGACGATAAACTTCACAGTTTTTCATCAGTTCTCCATGAGTACCAATTCCTGCCATATGTCCGTCATCCAGTACAATAATCTTGTCTGCATTCAGGATCGTGCTGATACGCTGTGCAACAATGATCGTTGTAGCATCTTTGGTATGTTCTTTCAGAGCCTTACGCAGAGTACTGTCTGTCTTGAAGTCCAGAGCGGAAAAGCTGTCGTCAAAAATGAATATCTCTGGTTTCTTGGCGATTGCTCTTGCAATTGAAAGTCGCTGCTTCTGTCCGCCGGATACGTTTGTTCCGCCCTGAGCGATCGGAGAAGCATATTTCTCTGGTTTCGCATCAATAAATTCTGTTGCCTGAGCAACCTCTGCTGCTTCTTTTACTTCTGCTTCAGAAATATCGGTCTTACCGTAGCGGATGTTGGAATCGATCGTACCGGAGAAAAGGACTCCCTTCTGTGGAACATATCCAAGTCTGGATCGTACTTCTTTCTGAGTCATTTCACGAACATCCACTCCGTCGACAAGAACACGGCCTTCTGTCACATCATAGAAACGAGGAATCAGATTGATCAGTGTGCTCTTTCCGCTTCCGGTACTTCCGATCACGGCAATCGTTTCGCCCTTTTCTGCCTTAAAGGAAATGTCGCTGATGACGTTTTCGCCTGCTTCCGGATATGCAAAACTTACATGGTCGAATTCAACGGTTCCTTTGACATTCGCATCTGGCTGAACCGGATTTTCCGGATCTGTTACGCTGACTTTTGTCTTGAGTACATCGTTGATACGAAGTGCTGCAACATTTGCTCTTGGGAGCATGATAGACATTGCTGTGATCATCAGGAAGGACATGATGATCTGCATTGCATACTGAATGAATGCCATAACATTACCAACCTGCATGGTTCCATTGTCTACTGCATAAGATCCACTGTAGATAATCAGCACAGAGACACCATTCATAATGAGCATCATCGTCGGCATCATAAAAGTCATACATCTGTTAACAAACAGGTTTGTCTTTGTAAGTCTTAGGTTTGCCTCTTCAAAACGTTCTTCTTCGTGTTTTTCACGGCTGAATGCGCGGATAACCGGGATACCTGTCAGGATCTCACGTGTTACCAGGTTCAGTTTGTCAACCAGAGTCTGCAGTATTGTAAACTTAGGCATTGCCACCTGGAACAGAACAACGATCACAACAAGGATCAGGCCTACTGCAAGACCAAGGATCCATGTCATAGAAGAATCCGTCTTCAATACACGGATCACGCCACCGATACCAAGGATCGGCGCATATAGTACGATACGGAAAAACATTGCCATTACCTGCTGCACCTGCTGAATATCGTTCGTGCAACGGGTGATCAGAGATGCTGTTGAGAATTTATGGTATTCACGGCTTGAGAATGAAATAACTTTATTGTACACAGCATTTCTCAGGTCATGACCAAGTGCTGCTGCCACTCTGGATGAAAGGAATACCACGCAGATTGCACAGAGCATGGTGATAAGTGCCATTCCCAGCATCTTGACTCCTGAGATCTTGATGTAATGCATCTGGATCGCATCGACATCTTCGCCCATTGCCTCATATTCACTCTTTACATAAGCTACGCCAGCCTGTGTAAGGATGGATGGCTGCATCTTGTCAATCTTCTCGCTGATCTTCTCGATCATTGAGGTCAGAGCTTCCTCTGGCAGCTGAGCGATCGCCTGCATCGGATCTGTTCCTTCCGGAACTCCCATCTTTGCAAGCATCTCATTTACTTCGTCACTGCCGGATGAAAAGCTTGCAGCTATCATCATCGGTTTTGCTAAAATATCATTGAGTACATCCCGTTCATCAGATTTTACATCATCTTTGAGTACGAGATTGTCCCCATCTTCTTCATAATAGGAATCTATGGTTTCTTTGTCCTCTTCATCCATAAACAATTTCAGATTATCCATGGATGTTTTTCTGATCTTTTCAGGTACACTGTCTTCGATACCGCTTTGCTGGATTCCCACATTAACGATCTTGGATGTGTAATCCGGCAGTGACAGATCGCAGTAAGCCTGAAGAAACAGAAGTGCTATGATCAGTACTACATAGCCAGCTGATTTTTTCAGATATTTCATCAGTTTGATCACTTTTGCTGCCTCTCTTTCCTGGTGTTGTTCTTACCGGATGCAACCGGTATTTTTTCAATGTTCTCTGTGATCTGGTCCAGAAATCTACGCAGAAGGCAAAGATCTTCTTCACTGAAACCATCGAGAAGGATTTTCTCGTTGTCCTGCACTTTTTTCATGCCGCTTTCTTTTGTCTGCTTGCCTTTTTCTGTCAGATAGATTCTTGAGATACGCTGATCTTTTTCATCGGCTTCTCTGTAAAGGAATCCCGCTTTTTCCAGGCGTTGGACAGTTACGTTGACAGTCGGTGGTTTGATGTGCAGTTTTTCTGCGATCTCGCGCTGGCTCAGTCCGTCTTTGTGTGCCAATAGACCGAGCACCGGGATCTGCCCCGGGTAGATTCCCAGTTCCTGCATCTGTCCAAAGCATTTGGCCATAAAACGCCGGTCAATCCGCATAAACATTGTGAGAATACTGGATTTATACTCTCTCTGACAAAAGTCCGGTTCTTCATCTGTAAACAAGTCTTCACCTCCATGTGATGTCTGTTGTTTTGATTAGTCGGCTATTGATTAGTCGGCTAATTGTTTATTATATGCATTTGTGGAGAAAATGCAACTGTTTTTGTAGATTTCACAAAAAAATCAGATTTAACGCCGGGTGTAAAGGCTTCTGAAAATATATAGTTCACGCCGGGTATCAAAGATTCCTGGCGTAGAAACGATATTTATATCTCACGCCGAGTATTAAAGACTCCTGGCGTGGAAACGATATTTATATCTCACGCCGAGTATTAAAGACTCCTGGCGTGGAAACGGCTTCGGAATTCAGAAATACTAGGGATATTCTCAGCCTGTTAAATTCATGGATTAAAAGTGCATAACTCGCTAACGCTCAGACAATGCACTTTTGAATCCATAACACAGTCTGATACTATCCTGAGTATTTCTAAGAATTCCTGCAGATGTTTCCCTCTCAGGAGTCTTTAATACTCGGCTGTGAGTTGTATTTATCTGCGTGTGGAGTAACCATTCAGGAGGCTTGATACTCGGCTGTTAATCTGAGTTTTTTGTTCACGGTGGGTACCACACCCAGAGACGCGCTGCCGCGCTGAGAATATGAGTTAAAGCAAAGAGTATTCCTGGTTCTAGTTAGGTGAGAATCCCTCCCCACTGCCACACTAACAAGTATAAAGTACGGTGCTGGGGAAATAAAAAAAGACTTCTGTCAGGGACGGACGTGATTATCCTCTGTGTTTGTTTCGTCTGAAGAACTTCGTTTAGATACCGGATTATACAGGTTTTTGCGTTGATGCAGAAAATGCTGCTGTTTGAGCATCTTTAGATGCGAGTTCAGCATTTTCTGTATCGGTTTTAGCAAAGGCATGTATATCCTGGTATCTCAGAAGTTCTGAATTGAAACACACACAGAGATAATTCACGGGGTGTCCACTTAACAGAGTCTTCTTTCAATTTCCCATCACCGGGAATTCTTTATACAAACTGATTAAGTTCTGCATCGTATTTGTAATCAATCGACGCGAGTTTCTTTATCAGCCCTTCCCCGGACAACTCCTTATCTTTAAGGAAATCGTCCAGGGAATCATAATAATCTCTAAGCTGTGTATTGACATAGCTCAACAGCATCACTGGATCCTTTGGTATCATAGGTACCTCCTGTTACTTCCTGTGACTGCGCGCCATATCCACAGCCACATTATTTCGTATTGATCACAAACTCTCCGTCTTTGACATCCAGTACCAGTGTATCGCCTGCATGAACATCCCCGGAAAGGATCTTCTTGGCCGCAAGTGTTTCCACATAGTTCTGCAGATAACGTTTCAGTGGACGAGCTCCGTAAACCGGATCATATCCATTTTCGATTACCTGTGTTCTGGCTGCATCTGTCAGTTCAAGAGAAAGTTCCTGGTCTGCCAGACGGTTGCTGAGTTCTTTGACCATAAGGTCGACTATGCCACCAATATTGTCTTTTGTCAATGGTTTGAAGAGAATAATCTCATCCAGACGGTTCAGAAATTCCGGACGGAAGTGTCCACGCAGGTCATTCATAACCTGTTCCTGCGCTTCTGGTTTGATCTCGCCGTTTTCATCAATTCCCTCAAGAAGATACGGGGAACCAATGTTGGAGGTCATGATCAGAATGGTATTCTTAAAGTCTACCGTTCTGCCCTGAGAATCTGTGATCCGTCCATCGTCCAGTACCTGAAGAAGTACATTGAATACATCCGGATGTGCTTTTTCAATCTCATCAAACAGTACTACACTGTATGGTTTACGACGAACAGCTTCTGTCAGCTGGCCGCCTTCTTCGTATCCAACATATCCCGGAGGCGCTCCGATCAGACGAGATACAGAATATTTCTCCATGTACTCACTCATATCGATTCGTACCATATTCTGTTCGTCATCAAACAGCGTTGCTGCCAGAGTCTTGGCAAGTTCTGTCTTACCAACACCGGTAGGTCCAAGGAAAAGGAATGAACCGATTGGTTTGGTCGGATCTTTGAT
>OLNZ01002805.1_pt1 | contig 10099 bp, 3 predicted proteins | sample 1672981 | NCBI WGS metagenome assembly OLNZ01 (sample SAMEA3136743, study PRJEB25190) | human gut metagenome | biome: human gut; feature: human-associated habitat; material: faeces | place: Austria | collected 2013
TGTTCTTATCCGAGGAATCCGACTTGTTCGAATCGGTTTTGTCGGAATCGGACTTATTCGAATCGGACTTATTCGAGTCGTTCTTACCCGAATCGTTCTTGCCGTCGTCCGTCTTGCCGGAATCGCCGTTATCGCCGTTGCTGTTGCCGTTGCCGCTGTTGTCGGATTTGTCGGATTTGTCGGTATCGTCCGTAGTTTTTTCCGGTCCGACCGCAATGACTTTGTCGATGGCGATTTTCGTGGTCTTCTCTCCGGTCAGCGTCTCGCTTTCCTTCACGCCATCCACGTAGGTGACGGCGTACGTCTGCTGGATTTCGCCGTTTTCGCCTTCCTGCCGTACCGTGACTTCGCCCGGCTGCAGGTTCGGGTCGATGATGGTCTGCGTGCCGAACGGCACTTCCTTCGTGCGGGTCTCCTCACCATGCGTCACGCGGCGGACGCGCAGAATGGTCGTCTTGCCGTCCTTTTCGACACTGACGCGATCCTCCTTGCCCAACGTGATGCCTTTGGCGTCAAGAATGGAGGCAGCGGGCAGCTTGCCGTTCGGCGCCACCGAGCTTTTCCCGTCCGCGATGACGGTGACGGGCCCCTTCTGGTTGATGATGAGACCGCCGGTGAGCTTGTTGTAGACGTTGCTGATATTGACGGTGATTTTCGCCGCTTCGGTTTCGTTTTGGTTGAAGAAGTCCAGCAACTGCTCGGCGCTGGACGCGACCGTCCAGAACGGCACTTCCTGGCCGTCGATGGTGATGGTGGTCTGGTATGCGCTCTGCACGTTCACCACATCATGGTTCTTCAGCATGCTGGTCGGGCTGGTCGATTCCACCAGGTCGTGCGTTTTGACTTTCACGCCCTGCTCCTGCAGCAGACGGTCCACGCTCATCGCATATGTGGTCACCGTGGTGGTCTCCCCATTGACGGTCAACGCCACGGATTTGCGCGCGCCCACACCAAACGCCAACGCCGAAGTCAAAGTCAATGAGGCCACGCATGCCATGACGCGGACACGACGAAGCGTCACGAATCTCCGAGGGGTCCACCTTCTCGTCATTTATCCTCTTTTCAGCGCTGCCTACAACGCCGTTATTGTAACGGCTCAGCTGGAACGGTCGCCGTGCTTTCCGATGGTTTTATCCATACCGCCACATTTTTGAAAGCAGGTGCGAAAAGCGAAAAATAAAAAGGGGGCAGGAGAGAAGGGGATGTCCTGCCCCCGGTCGGACGAGACAGGTTGGGGGACGTCTCGTCCGCTTTGCCAGAAGTCTCAAGTTGGGGGAAGACTTCTGGAGCACTTACCCATGGTAAGAGGTCCAAGCCCGTCATACGGGTTCGAGCCTCCTGTCGGGATCGAACCGACGACCTGCCGCTTACAAGGCGGCCGCTCTGGCCATCTGAGCTAAGGAGGCATGTCCTCTTTTGCTATGAAAACAACAGAGGAACGATGAATAGCATAACCAGCGCTTCCACCGCAGTCAACTTAGCATTGCGGGTTGAGACGCGCCGGCTGCCCGTAAGGGGTTATTCGCCCGTGGTGACGGAAATCGGCCCCTTCTTGGCTCCGATGGACGGCATCTTGCCGGCAACGCCGACTTCGCTGTCCTTCAGGCCGATTGATTCCAACAGACCGTCCTTAACCGTCGTCTGGGCGGTGGTCAGCTGGTCCATATCCCAATACTTGCCGTTGATGATCACGGTCGGCGTGGTCATGCTGCCCTTGTAGCTGCCGGACTGATGCCACAGTTCGGAACGCTTCGGCGTGTAAGTGTCGATCGCATCAAGCCATTCCTGATAATCGCGGCCAAACGCCTTGTCCGCAACATCCTTGGAAACACCCGCGGCGATCATCTGCTCCTTGATCTTGGCGTCGCTCACCGACTTGTATGCGGAGCCTTCCTCCGGCTGGAAATCCTCGGCGTAGACCTTCTCCAGGAAGGAGATCAGATGGTTCGGGTCGCTGTCATGCTCGGCCAGGTAGATGGCCGCGTTCGCCGCGCGACTGGAATACTCGTCGGTGGACCAACGGTCCATGAACGCCATGAAATGCAGGTCCAGATTGATCTGGCCGGCATCGACCATCTTCTGCAGGTCGGCGTCCAACTGGCGGTGCAGGTTGCCGCAGCCCGGGCACAGGAAATCCATGTAGAGCTCGACGGTCGGCGCGCCCTCCACAGCCTTGCCGTAGCCGTTCTTGGAAATCAGCAGGCCGCCCTTCTTATCGACGAGCTTCGGAGTGTTCTTCACTTTCTGCAACGCCGTGTACGCTTCCTGCACGGTTTCGGTGGAAGCCTTCGTTTCGGCCTTCTTATGCATGTTGTGGTACACGGTGAACGCGCCGATCGCCACCAGAATCACCAGCACCGCCACCACGATGCCGCCGATGATCGTCTGCTGCTTGCGTTCCTTCTCCATCTGCTCGGCGCGCGCTTTCATCGCTGCGGCCTCAGCGGCCCTACGCTCGGCGCGGCTGGTACGCTTCTGCGCATCCTTGCTGTTCTGGGCCATCGATATTCCTTTCGACCTCACGTTGTTATGCTGGGCACCATACTAGCGATGCCTTGCTATCGATTCGCCGGGAATTCCGTATTGCCTTGCGATTGCGTCGGCAGCTCGCTCAAGTGGCGCAGATACGGCTGTTTACGCAGTGCGCCGCCGCCCAATCGCAGTACGATCGCGCCCGGAGCGGCCACGGCCACAAGCCAGCCGATCGCGCAGAACGCAGCCTGCGCCAGCCCGCTTTCGGAAAGCGGACCGCCAAGCAGCGTCGGCATCGGAATCGTCAATCCAAATATCCACGTATCCATCACGGCATACGGAAGCTGCAGCACGACCGTGGTGAGCGACAAACCCAGCGCGGCCACGGCCAACATGATCAGCGTCCGCACGATGGCGACGCCGAAGCCCTTCACGATGTGCCAGGGCAGTCCCGCCAATCGCAGCAGCCAGTCGGAACTTTTCTTCTCGCCGCCACGTTTGCCTTCGCGCTCGAGCTGCGCCTCCGTGTTGAATCCGATAGTGGCCAGCGCACAGGCGAACAGCAACGCGGCTGCCATCGCCGTCCACAGTGAGAACAGTCCGCAGACGGCCACGGGAATCGCCATCAGCGCGCAGGGGAGCATGCCCCGGCCCAACATCGCGCCACGCTTCACATCGGCGGGATTGGGTGCTTCCGCAACGTTCGGCCCATCCATACCGGGTACCGGCGGGAATGACATTGCGGGCGATTGCTGCGCCGCGGCCACCGTGGCCTGCGGTATGACGGACGGTGGCTGCCGCATGGCGATGCGTTGCAACGCGGGTTTGATGGTCGGGTCGACTTGCGTCGGCGCTTCCGCTGGATTCCATGCGTTCTGGGCCGGCAGCATTTGTGTTGACGGCATGGATTGCGGCATTACCTGCGTGCCTGTCGGCATCGCCCGCGTGCTGCCCACGTTGGGAAGTGCGTCGGAAAGCACGCTGGTCTCGGCATCGTCAACAGGTGCGATCACCTGCGTTGCGCTCGCGTCGGATTGGCTGGTCACTTGTTTCCCGATTACTTGAGTTGCGCTCACATCGGGCTGCCCGATCGCCTGCGTTGCTTCGCTGAGCCTTGGCATCGTGCGCGTGCCGATGGCGTTTTCGCCGGTTATGTCGTCCTGCGATTGCCACAACGTGCGCGGATTGTCGGGCGATTCAACAAAAGGGGGCATCGCCTCCGTATCGCCATCCGCTGCGCCACCATTGTCGGCCGCAACCCACGCCTGCGGATTCAACGCATCCACGGCGATCGCCTGCAGCAAATCGTCCGGCGTGCACCGCTTCGTCCGATCCGGATTGAGCGCCGAACGGAACGCGGCCATCGTGCCCGCGGGAAGTCCCGCAAGATTGGCGCTGCCTGCCGCCGCACGTTCCAACACGGTCATCATCGGCTTCGTGCCGAACACCGGCTCACCCGTAGCGGCGAACGCCAATACGCTCGCCACCGACCACCAATCGGTCATTTCATCCGATTCCGCGCCATCAATGATTTCCGGCGCGATGAACCCCGGCGTGCCCATCACCAGACCGGTACGCGTCACATGGCTTTCGCCTTCGCCCATAGCGATGCCGAAATCCACCAATACCGGGCCGGTGCTCGACACCATCACATTCGTCGGCTTGATATCGCGGTGCACGATGCCGGCCGCATGCACGGCACGCACCGCCTCAATCAGCTTGCGTGCCAGCCGTTCCAAATCGTCGCCCACATATCGGCCATTGACGCGCACATCCTCACGCAGATTCTTGCCTTCGATCAACTCGGTCACAATAAAAGCCAACGCGTCGTCAAGTTCCATATCCACAATGCCGCACACGCCCGGATGCCGCACCTTCTGCAACGCCATCGCCTCCCTGCGCAGGCGCTCGCGTGCGGTCAACTCGTCGCGCTGCTGCTGCGGGGAATCGTCGTCGGAGAGGGAATCACGCAAAATCTTCATCGCATATTGATGGCCGCCATCGTCCCGCACACGCCATACCGAGCCCATGGCACCCGAACCAAGCCGGGAAATCAACGTGTAGCCGCCAACCAGGCTGCCTGCTTCCAGATTCAATGCGCTTAAGTCGCTCATACTTCCATCGTACTTGGCGTGCAGATTATGCACGCGAATTGACAGGCTGGGGAAAACGCCATGTGCCGCACGTTGAAGTCTGATGAAATCGAATCATCGACATGAAGAAGTGTCTTCACTTGCCGCACGCATCTGCAGCCACTTCACCGAAACCATGAGATGCGGGGCAGTGTTGAATGGTTTCGCGGTTCCGATAAAGGCATCGGAGCCTACGTGTCGTTTGGTTATGAGAATCAAGGAGGAGGCAGACCATGCTGCAAATCAACATGGCTGACGTTATGAACGTCATCGGCTCATTGACGCCGTACCTTATTGCGATTGGCGTGCTGTTCGCGCTCGCGCTGATTATCACTTTTGCCGTCAACAAGAAGACGGTCAAGGAAGTGGCGACCCGTAAGATCGTCCATTCCGAATCCTGGCTGGTGGCGCTTGTCGGCATCGTCGTGGCCGTGTCCATGATGCTGACCGGTCCGCTTTCCACGTTGCTCAACAACGCGACCACCACCAAGTACATGCTGTCCGACACCACCGTTTCCAAAGCCAACGAGCTGGCCAAGGAAGTGCAGTCGGAAGCCATCACCATGCTGAAGAACGACGATTCCAACCTGCCGCTGTCCAACAAGAAGGTCAACGTGTTCGGTTGGGGCTCCACCAACCCGGTTTACGGCGGCACCGGCTCCGGCTCCATGTCCGACCAGTACGAGACCGTTTCCATGCTTGACGGCATGAAGCAGGCCGGCATCGAAACCAATTCCGAGCTGACCAAGCTGTACACCGACTACCGCAAGGACCGCCCGGTCGTGGCTATGTGGTCGCAGGATTGGACCCTGCCTGAGGTTCCGGCCAAGCAGTATTCCGACAAGCTGATCTCCGACGCCAAGGACTTCTCCGACGAAGCCGTCATCACCATCACCCGCGTCGGCGGCGAAGGCGCTGACCTGCCGACGAACATGAAGGCGAAGGGCATCACCTACAACAACAATTCCAAGGACTACGAAGATTTCAAGGATGGCGAGCACTTCCTGCAGCTGTCCCAGACCGAGCGCGACATGATCGACCTGGTCACCAAGAACTTCAAGAAGGTGACGCTCGTCTACAACGGCGCCAACGCGTTCCAGTTCGACTTCCTGTCCCAGTATCCGCAGATCAAGTCCGTGCTGTGGTGCCCGCCGGCCGGCCAGACCGGCTTCTCCGCACTGGGTGAGGTGCTCGCCGGCGATGTGAATCCGTCCGGCAAGACCTCCGACACGTTCGCGAAGGACCTGACCAAGACCGCTGTGTTCAACAACACCGATGGCACTGCCGCCGGCAACGCTTCGTCCGTCGGCACGAACGGCAAGTTCACTTACGACAATGCGGATGATCTCGCTGCTTCCTACATGGGCTTCAGTGGCGACAAGGTCACGGTGACCCCGACGTTCGTCAACTACGTCGAAGGCATCTACGTTGGCTACAAGTTCTATGAGACCGCCGCTGACGAAGGTCTGATCAACTACGACGACACCGTCATGTTCCCGTTCGGCTACGGCCTGTCCTACACGACGTTCAAGCAGGAGATGGGCAAGGTCTCCTACAAGAACGGCAAGATCTCGTTCGATGTGACCGTCACCAACACCGGCGATAAGGCCGGCAAGGACGTGGTCGAGGTCTACTACAACCCGCCGTACACCGATGGCGGCATCGAGAAGGCCTCCAAGAACCTGGTTGCGTTCGAAAAGACCAAGAAGCTCGAGCCGGGCGCTTCCCAGACCGTGAAGATCGAGTTCGACGATGACGACATGGCCTCCTACGACCAGAAGGACGCTAAGGCGTACGTGCTGGAGCAGGGCGATTACGACATCTCCATCCAGTCCGATTCGCACCACGTGATCGACCATCAGAAGGTCACCGTGAAGGACACCGTCACCTACAATTCCGACTCAAACACCCATAACGGCGATGCCGTGGCCGCCACCAACGAGTTCGATTACGCCGCCGGCGACGTGACGTACCTGTCTCGCGCGGGCCACTTCGCGAACTATGCCAAGGCCACCGCCGCTCCGACCAACTTCTCGATGAGCGACGAAGCCAAGGCCGAATTCACCAACAACAGCAACTACGATCCGAAGAAGTATGACAACGATTCGGACGAGATGCCGACCACCGGTGCCAAGAATGGCCTGAAGCTGTACCAGATGTATGGCAAGGATTATGACGACGCCGATTGGGACAAGCTGCTCGACCAGCTCACCTTCGACGATATGGACAACCTGATCGCCAATGGTGGTTACGGCACTCCGGCTGTGAAGTCCGTCGGCAAGATCCAGCTGACCGACGCCGACGGCCCGGCCTCGCTGAACAACAACTTCACCGGTGTTGGCTCCATCGGCTTCCCGGCCTCCACCGCGTTCGCCTGCACCTGGAACCGTGATCTCGCCAAGCAGTTCGGTGAGATGATCGGCGACATGGCTCACGACATGCACGTGGCTGGTTGGTACGCTCCGGCCATGAACATCCACCGTTCGGCATTCTCCGGTCGTACCTTCGAGTACTTCTCCGAGGACTCCCTGCTCTCCGGTGCGATGGCCTCCAACGAAATCGCCGGCGCCAAGTCCAAGGGCGTGTACTCCTTCATGAAGCACTTCGCACTCAACGACCAGGAGACCAACCGCACCAACATGGTGTGCACGTGGGCCAACGAGCAGTCCATCCGCGAAACCTATCTGAAGCCGTTCGAGATGAGCGTGAAGGAAGGCGGCGCCCAGGCCGTGATGAGCTCCTTCAACTACATCGGCTACACCTACGCCGGCGCTTCCAGCAACCTGCTGCAGACCGTGCTGCGTGACGAGTGGGGCTTCAAGGGCTTCGTCCTGACCGATTACTTCGGCGGCTACGGCTACCAGAACGCCGATCAGGAAGTGCGTGCGGGCAACGATTCGATGCTTGCCACCACCAAGATCACCAACCACATCACCGATAAGTCCGCCACTTCCGTGAAGGCCATGCGTCAGGCCGCGCACAACATCCTGTACACGGCCGCCAACAGCTGGCAGTACGCGAATGGCGAGCCGAAGGTCGCCACCCCGATCTGGAAGACCGCCATGTACGTGGCTTGGGGCGTGGTTGCGGTGCTCGTGATCGGCCTGGAGATTGTGGCCATCAAGCGGTACCTGAACCGCAAGAAGGCTGTCGCCACGGTCGAGTCGGCTGCAGAACCGGTTGCCGCCGGCCCGGCCAATGCCGAGTGAGCTGCCTGATCAGCGATAACTGAAAACAGTCGGCTACAGGCAGCATTAGCAATGGTCAGCGATTCGAATGACCAAAGCTGAATATCCAGTAGCCGAACAACAAAGCCGGGAGCCTCCGCTAACCACGGAGCTTCCGGCTTTTGTTATGCGAGAACCGTGGTTGGACCGCAAAATGCGGATGTGGTTGACCATGTTGATGGTCGACACGCCGACAGCTATTGGTTTTGCGTTCACCTGGTTGTGGTTTTCAGGGTCTATTCTGATGGTATCGGCGCTTTCCGGACGCATTTTCCCGGTTTTCGACACGCCGATGGAACGTTGGATTTCCAACGGTTCCGTGCTTCATTGCGCCCTGCGGGTTGCGCGATTGCGGGTTCTCGTGTAAGTTTATCTCTTGCTGCTCAGCACGGCGGCCTCGCTCCTGGAGATTGGGGCGGCTTGCTGGTGCGGTGGTGGTTTGAGAACTCAAGAGCGTATTTGTACTACTTCTTTATAGTCAATGATTGCCAGTTCGTTGCCGGCCACGCTGACGCGTGGTGCCGAGGGATCGGTCAAACGGCGGCGAGGTTTTTGTGCGATGCGCCTTTCCTTATAAGGCGATCGTCAATTTTCTTATTTCGAGAGTCATCGTGTCGATGTCTCTTCATGAAAAGGTTTTTTTGTGGAGGGTTCGATTCTGGCTCAGGATGAACGCTGGCGGCGTGCTTAACACATGCAAGTCGAACGGGATCCCAGGAGCTTGCTCCTGGGTGAGAGTGGCGAACGGGTGAGTAATGCGTGACCGACCTGCCCCATACACCGGAATAGCTCCTGGAAACGGGTGGTAATGCCGGATGCTCCAGTTGGACGCATGTCCTTCTGGGAAAGATTCATCGGTATGGGATGGGGTCGCGTCCTATCAGCTTGATGGCGGGGTAACGGCCCACCATGGCTTCGACGGGTAGCCGGCCTGAGAGGGCGACCGGCCACATTGGGACTGAGATACGGCCCAGACTCCTACGGGAGGCAGCAGTGGGGAATATTGCACAATGGGCGCAAGCCTGATGCAGCGACGCCGCGTGCGGGATGACGGCCTTCGGGTTGTAAACCGCTTTTGACTGGGAGCAAGCCCTTCGGGGTGAGTGTACCTTTCGAATAAGCACCGGCTAACTACGTGCCAGCAGCCGCGGTAATACGTAGGGTGCAAGCGTTATCCGGAATTATTGGGCGTAAAGGGCTCGTAGGCGGTTCGTCGCGTCCGGTGTGAAAGTCCATCGCTTAACGGTGGATCCGCGCCGGGTACGGGCGGGCTTGAGTGCGGTAGGGGAGACTGGAATTCCCGGTGTAACGGTGGAATGTGTAGATATCGGGAAGAACACCAATGGCGAAGGCAGGTCTCTGGGCCGTCACTGACGCTGAGGAGCGAAAGCGTGGGGAGCGAACAGGATTAGATACCCTGGTAGTCCACGCCGTAAACGGTGGATGCTGGATGTGGGGACCATTCCACGGTCTCCGTGTCGGAGCCAACGCGTTAAGCATCCCGCCTGGGGAGTACGGCCGCAAGGCTAAAACTCAAAGAAATTGACGGGGGCCCGCACAAGCGGCGGAGCATGCGGATTAATTCGATGCAACGCGAAGAACCTTACCTGGGCTTGACATGTTCCCGACAGCCGTAGAGATACGGTCTCCCTTCGGGGCGGGTTCACAGGTGGTGCATGGTCGTCGTCAGCTCGTGTCGTGAGATGTTGGGTTAAGTCCCGCAACGAGCGCAACCCTCGCCCTGTGTTGCCAGCACGTCGTGGTGGGAACTCACGGGGGACCGCCGGGGTCAACTCGGAGGAAGGTGGGGATGACGTCAGATCATCATGCCCCTTACGTCCAGGGCTTCACGCATGCTACAATGGCCGGTACAACGGGATGCGACCTCGTGAGGGGGAGCGGATCCCTTAAAACCGGTCTCAGTTCGGATTGGAGTCTGCAACCCGACTCCATGAAGGCGGAGTCGCTAGTAATCGCGGATCAGCAACGCCGCGGTGAATGCGTTCCCGGGCCTTGTACACACCGCCCGTCAAGTCATGAAAGTGGGTAGCACCCGAAGCCGGTGGCCCAACCTTTTGGGGGGAGCCGTCTAAGGTGAGACTCGTGATTGGGACTAAGTCGTAACAAGGTAGCCGTACCGGAAGGTGCGGCTGGATCACCTCCTTTCTACGGAGAATTTCAGGACACGGTTCCGTGTCCGGTGTGAGCCCCGTGCCCGTGGAATGGTTCCACGGTCTCGCATGGGGATGCTGGTGTGGAAGAGATCAT
>OLNZ01002806.1_pt1 | contig 10098 bp, 9 predicted proteins | sample 1672981 | NCBI WGS metagenome assembly OLNZ01 (sample SAMEA3136743, study PRJEB25190) | human gut metagenome | biome: human gut; feature: human-associated habitat; material: faeces | place: Austria | collected 2013
GATCTGGTTTTCAAGCCGAATATCAAACAAGAAGAGATATTTCTGATTGCATTTTAGAAACGACACATAATGGTTTGGGACCTGTTCATATAAATATTTCTATTGATAATATTTCAATCGGCGCAAATATGGGGAGAGAATATTGGAAGTTGTTGCCATTTATTAATCCGCATATTAGACGTATTAGTGCTTGCGATGATAAAAAAACTTTAATGAAATGGGTTGATTGTCTAAAAGTATCAAATAGAATTCTCATTGTATATGGACAGAATTGTAAACCGAATACAGAACAACTTAATAATATTAATCGATTTGCAAGTAAATATAATTGTGTTATTGTTACAGATTTTATATCAAATTTAAATAGTGAGTATTGTGTAAAACCATATAATATGTTAAACGCGATTACACAAGATACTTTTAATAAAGAGCTTTCACCAGATATTATTATTAGTGTTGGAGGCAAATCACTTATGAATGATCCGATTACATTTAAAATTAGAGGGGGAGTAGCAGGTATTCGTCATTGGAGTGTTACGCCGAATGGAAATGTTAAAGATTTCTTTTTTAGACTTACTTCTGTATTAGAAATGTCTCAGGATTTTTTCTTTGAATGGTTTGCTGATAATGCAGGAAATATACAAAATAATAGAGAATATTATGATGTTTGGAGATCAATGACGGAAAAATTTCATGCTCCTAAAATTGAAAAATGGAATGCTCATTATGTGCAAAGCAAATTTATCCCAGCAATTCCGGCAGACTCAATTTTACATCTAGGAGTTGGACAAAGTTTTTATGATTGTAGAAGATATAAGCTTGATCCAAGTATATCTGTATTTTGTAATATGGGAACAAATGGAATTGATGGTTGTGCATCAACCTTTATGGGACAGTGTTCTGTTGAAAAAAATAAATTGTGTTTTTTACTTATAGGTGATTTGGCATTTTTTTATGATATGAATTCTATTTGGAACAAAGAGTTACAAAATAATATTAGAATTCTTTTAGTAAATAATAATGGAACCGACCTTTTAAGAAGTCATAATTTAAAAGCAATTAGTTCGGTTCACAATACATCTGCAAAAGGATGGGTTGAATCAGTCGGATTTGAATATCTTGAAGCTCATACAAAGGAGGAGTTCCATGAAAAATTAAACTATTTTTTGAGCCGAGATGCAGAAAGAGCCCTGTTTTTTGAAATATTTTGTGAATAATATTAGACTAAATATTAAGTGGAGAGAAAATATATGATTAGACCAAAAAACATAGTTATAATTGGCGGTGGATCTGGTATCGGATTGGCAACTGCCAAAAAAGTATTGATGGATACGTCTGTAAAAAATGTAATTATTGTTTCTAGAAGTTTAGAAAAACTCAATTGTGCAAAAGAGCATTTAAATGATAATCGTGTGCATGTGGCTACTATAGACATAAGCAATGTTAAATCACATAGACAATTTATGACTGGTGTAAATGAAATGATAAATGATTGTGTTGATGGAGTTATTATTTCAAGTGGATTAGACTTTGATGGCAGTAATTGGAAAGGTTTTAATATTTCAGAGGAAGATTATGATCGCATAATGAATGTAAATCTAAAAGGGGTATTTTTTATGATAAGAAATTATGCAAATTATATGTGTGAAAATCATATAAAGGGAAATATATGTGTAGTATCTTCAATTAGTGCACACAGAGATCTATTATCTGTTTACCAAATATCTAAAAATGCGATATCTGGAATTGTACATGCATATGGTAAGTTCTTATGTGAAAAAGGGATAGTATTAAATTGTGTCGAACCAGGGACAACAGATGGTGGCATGTTGAAATATCTGGCTGCTTACACAGATGGTATACGAGAAGGAAAGCCGTGGAACGATAATTCGATTAGAAGAGTTATTAGACCTGAAGAAATAGCAGAGGTAATCTCCTTTTTGATTTCAGAAGTTGGAGAAGTAATGTCTGGAACCTGTTTACTAGCTGGTGGAGGCTGTAAAAGTATAGCTCGATAGAATAGTAACGATAAAAGGAATGGAGTTGCAATGAAAGAATTAAAATTTGCAATATTTGGGGACTGTGTATCGCAGGCACTTGTTGATAATCGAGTACATACAAGGGCAATGGGATTTATGAATTGGTGCTCAATCGTTGCTGATTCGGTCAATAGAGAGCATATATTGGATGCGGTAGATGAACTTGATTTGTCACCATATAATAGAAGAAATTTAAAATTGGATCTTACTAAAAATGCTTTGGAGTATTTGTTAGAGGAAAAAGCGGATTATTTGTTGGTTGATGCTAATGATTGTAGAATGGAATTGGTTGAAGTAGGCGAACCCCAAAGTCATGCGCTATATACATTTTCAATAGCGGGGGGGGCACTATATAAAACAATTATAGGCTATGCTAAGAAAATGAATGCAGCAGATATTCCGATTGAAGAGTACACAAATGCAGTGAAAAAAATATGTGCAAGAATTAGGGACATATATGATGTTTCAGAAATAATAATACATGTACATAAAATTGTAGATGAGTATACTGATGGCAATAAGATCCTAAAGTTTAATAACGAAAAGTTTCCGGCAAGAAAGAGAGCTGTTCGAGAAATAATGGATCACATGTACGATATGTTACGGACAGAATTTGAAGGTTGTCATGTCATAGAGTTCCCTGATTATGTATTAGGAGATAGTAGACACAAATTTGGTGCTTGTGGACTGCATTATCACAAATTATATGATGAATATGGAAAAACTGCAATACAGATTATCTGTGAAAATCATCCTGATGAAAAGTTGTTGTTAAATGCTTTAAGAGATAAGTATTCGTTAAAGTTTCAGTTATTGCGAATGGAAATTGAAAATAAACATCGTTTTAGCGTTATGGCAGCAAGACTGGATCATTTAGTGAATGCAGTTGGCTATAGGACGGCTGAAATAAAGTTGAAGGATGTTTTTCAAAATATTACAGAGGTTAAAGCATACTTTGATGCAATTAATATATATAAGAAAGATATTGGAGTATTGATTGCAGTAAGAGACACACCTGGATTTATAAGAGCATCGAATAATCATCAAGATATCAATAAGTTGGGTTTTGAAAAATATCCGGCAAAGCTATGGTATACATATTGTGGATTTATGTTAAAAGGCGTAGTTATTACGGATGCGGCATCTGATGTGGCTGAATTACCTATGATTTGGGATGGTGTTAGTTATAACCATTCTATTCATTTGGAATCTCATTCATGGAGAAAACTAAATCAATCAAAGATTATGGTTGATGGAATAGAATATTCTTCAAACGCACGAGGCGCGAATATCGTAATTATAGATGCAGAAAATTTTGAGGTGATTGATTCGGTTGTTTACGATACGCATGAACCACAAGATTACTTTCGGAGAATTAAGGAGGTGTAGGATGTCTTTTTTAGATGACACACAAATTGTATTAACGTCATATTTAAAAATGACGGAAGAAATACTGAATGATCTTTTAGATAAAAAACCGTATTGTGGATTTGCACATATTATACCAAATCTGGATCTTGGATTTCCTCATGATGTTATTAGAATTGCAGGTGGATTTGCAACTGGAATGGGAGTTTTGTGGCAATCGGAGATTCCGTTTGTACCAATTGATATATGTATGAATGTCTGTACAGTTTCACTGTATGAGTTGAAAGATTGTATAGAATTTACGGAAAGTAAAATAGAAAAATTGATTTCTAAAATAGATGAAAGTTCTTATATGGCTAATTTTCATCGAGGAAATCATTTCATTAGTTATCTTCAAGACGTGAACACTGATAAAAAGTATATCATGATTCATTCCTCGGCGGCAGAATTTGAAACCGGATATAATGGGTTGTATCCTGTAGAAAGCAATTTTTTCTATGGAAAAATGAAAGTGTTTCATAGCAGAAATCGATATATCCGTTACTTGGACGGAAAGGCGGCTATGCTTTTTAATAAAATTGCTTATGATACATATCAATATAATGAGAATAGGCATGACTTTATGATTGAATCATTTATGGATAATTCAGAGGATATTATTAATTCTAAGCATTATCACCACTATGGGATGCCCTCTGAACAGATTGCGCTTTTGGGAAGTCATATGATAACAAGGAATATGGAAACGCCATTATTAACAAGAGTCGGGGAGAATGTTTATATAATAGAATATAAAAATCTTTTAAATAAACAATTGAAAATATGGGAAAATCAGTCGTATTTTTTAACGCCTCATGGGTTAGGAAAGAAACATTGTGGTACGCCAGATTTGCAAATAAATGATGTAGAGCAAAGTATGAAGTTAGATAACTGTAGCTATAAGATTAAGTACGGAGAGAGTTTGCGTTCACATCCTAATTTGCAGATTCGGGATATAAAAATGCAAGAATATTTTTCTTTTTTAGCACAAAATTATGAGTTTGGCATTATAAATGAATTTCAGCAGGTGGCATCTTATAATAAAGATGGATTTATAAGATGGAATGAAGCGAGGTAGTTTCGAGGTGAAAAAACTAAAATGCTAATTGCGGTATGTGGAATTGATGGAGTAGGCAAGACAACGCACGCAAGGTTGCTTGTAAAAACGCTTATAGAGAATGGTTATAATGCAACTTATTTGAAACAACATACTATGGAGTATTATCAAAATAAGCGTTTGCGGAATATGCTATTTAGTACTTTAAAAAGAACAGAAGCATTGATGAAGGAGATGGCAATTTTGTCATCCGAAGATAGGAATAAGCAGATTTCAAAGTGTGTTATTCCGAAACTTCAGGATGGTACGATCGTGGTCATAGATCGTTATGTGTACTCGTATTATGCTTACTATGAAACAAGAGGACTTGATTTGGAGTGGTTAAGAGCGGTCAGTGGAGATACGCTTTCGCCTGATTTGACGATTTGTCTAGATGCACCTTTGCATATAGTAAGGGATAGACTTGATCAAAGGGAAAATCTAACCTTTGAGGAGCAAAATGACGATTTTTTAAAAGTTCTCAGGAAAAATTATTTGAGACATGAATGGGGGTGTACAAGTAATTTTTTTGTGTTAGATAGTACGGACAGTATTTCAAATGTCAATACATATATTTGTAAAATTGTTAATAAATATACAGATTGTAAGTTAGATATTGGACATATACGTGAAGGAGAAAAAAATGTTACGATTACCACTGTCTAAAAGAATTGAGAGAAGAGCAAACGCTATATGCAAACTGATATTCGTAATTGCTTTTTTGTTTATAGTTATTTGGTCGTATATAAATATAAAGTCGGAGATTTCAATAAAACAAATCGTTTTTGATTTGTGTACTATGATTATCTCAGCTTTGATTTCCACTGTTTTAGCAATTCATATGACAAAAAGTGATATTTTAGAAAGTGATTATGCTGATAAGAAGGAGAAATATGGAATTGTAACCTTTGAAATCGGATATAATAATATATTTAATAACAATGAGAGTAAGGTATATTTAAACGTTTACGATTGGAAACAATTTTTTCATGCCTCTAGTGATAAAACTATAACGATTGTTGCGGTACATGCAAATGGTTTCTTTGAAAATCAGGAAATAAGATTATATTTATTGAAATTATGCGCGGAGAATGAGTATCAAGTAAATATTATATTAGCAAATCCCTATAGTGATGAGGTAATACATGAGGCTATTGCGGAAAATAAAGCTTCAGAAAATCATATTCGTGATAAGATTTTTGATACCTATAATTTATTTCAAAAAGACATTGTTGAATTAGATAAAAAAATGGAAGATTATCAATTAAAAAAACTACATGCAGGTTTTAAAATTGTTTTTAGTAAAACATTACCAAAAGATTTGATTTTTCGCACTGGTGAATATATGATTTTGAGTCCGTACTCTTTTGAAAGTCCAGATCGTGCGCCAACTATCATTTTGGAGAAGACACGATCAGTAGCCTTTTTTAACAATTATGAAAAGTATATAAAAAGATTATTGCAGGAGTCGCAAAAATTTGAGCAATTAAGGAAACATATTTCAGCAGAGCAATTTTTTGATCAACCATATAGGATCTGTTCGGAAGAATTTAAAGAAGATTTTAAAAACTGTAATAGCTTAAGAATATTAGGGCTGGGGCAGAGGCATATGATTGCTCAATATAAAGCTAATATAATTAATATGTTGAAAAGAGGCGGGGAATTAACAGCGATTTTGGGTGATCCTGATGGAGCAAGTTCTTGAAAAACGTGTAGAAGAGATCCATGAAGGGGCATATGATGAACACGTAAATACAATAAATGAACTTCTTAAATTAAAAAGCAGTGTAAGAACAAAAAAGAATTATAAAGTGAATGTGTATAAATGGGATTGTTTTTTCCCATACACAATGTACATATTTAATTATTCGGCTGATGAGAAAAATGTAAGCGCAAAAATATATATTTGGATGACAAATCTTTTTGAAAAAGCGGAATTGAGACCTGGATTTGTGATTGATCAAATTAATGATAGAGAATTGTTTGATCGATATATAGAACAATATAATGCTACCTTAAATGCTGCGTCTGAAATAACAGAATTTGTTGAAAAGAAATATCAAAAATTTGCTGACAGAGATGTTTAAATGAAAGGCTGTAGACTGTGTTTGCATGAGGAAACAAATGAAATTGTGTGTTTTTCGTGTCAGACCGAAACGTTAGGGCAGCATGAAGATCATACTCAAGCATCCGGATGGTAATCTGCCCATCATATGTAATTTCGCATTCGAAGTGGTAGATGTCTGCGTCATTCACGCAGAATGTGAGATCTGCCTTAATGGTTGAGATTTCTTTTGTGTCGGAACGCTCTACGGAATATTCAGTGGAGAGTGGGACGACAGTGGAATCCTTGGGATAGTCTTTGCCATAGATTTCATAGATGAGAGGAAACAGAAGCTTGGGGGAACTGTAAGTTGCTTTCTTGATGATCAAATCCCAAAGTTGTGTTTCGGTTGAAATCTCATCAGGTAATCCGTTGTTGCGGATAATTTCTTCAACTTCTTTGGAGTGAAGATGATAAGTGTGGCGTGTGTTTGCCATACTGCTACCTCCTACATATGTATTTACTATGTAATGGGATTAAAAAAGACTAATACAAATTTTGTATGAATGAAAACTAACGGTGTGGATGCATCATAACATAAGGATGGTACAAAATCAATAGTTTGTTTTGGATGAAAAGGAGAATGAAAATGTATGATTATTTAGTTGTTGGTTCGGGCTTGTTTGGTGCCGTTTTTGCGCGTCAGGCAACGGACGCAGGAAAGAAAGTGCTTGTGATTGACAAGCGCCCGAACATTGCGGGAAATGTGTATACAGAGAAGGTGGAAGGCATCAATTTCCACAAATATGGGGCGCACATTTTTCACACCAATAATACGGAAGTGTGGAATTATGTGAATCGCTTCGCGACGTTTAACCGTTTTACGAATTCACCGGTGGCTAATTATAAGGGCGAGCTGTATTCGATGCCTTTTAATATGTATACGTTTAATAAGATGTGGGGTGTTGTGACGCCAGAGGAAGCTGCAGCAAAGATTGAGGAACAGAGACAGGAGATTACTGGAGAACCGCAGAATCTGGAAGAACAGGCGATCTCTCTTGTAGGGCGGGATATCTATGAAAAACTGGTAAAGGGATATACGGAAAAACAGTGGGGACGTGACTGTAAGGAACTTCCGGCGTTCATCATTAAGAGACTTCCGGTGCGACTTACGTTTGATAATAATTATTTTAATGCGCTGTATCAGGGCATTCCGATTGGCGGATATACGAAGATGGTGGCGAACTTATTGGATGGAATCGATGTGCAGCTGAATGAGGATTATTTGGTGGACCGGGCAAAGTGGGATGCTTTGGCTGATAAGGTGGTATATACCGGAGCTATCGATGCTTTTTTTAATTATTCGCTTGGCAATCTGGAGTACCGCTCAGTTCGATTTGAGAATGAAGTTCTTGATATTCCGAATTTTCAGGGAAATGCTGCGGTAAATTATACGGATCGGGAGACTCCGTGGACAAGAATCATTGAGCATAAGTGGTTTGAGTTTGGAAAGGATGAGAACGGAAATGATTTGCCGAAGACGGTTATCAGCCGGGAATATTCTTCGGAATGGAAGCCGGGAGATGAGCCGTATTATCCAGTAAATGATGAGAAGAATGGAGAACTTTATAAGAAGTACCGGGCATTGGCGGAGCAGGAAGAGAAGGTTATTTTCGGAGGCCGTCTCGGTGAGTATAAATACTATGATATGGATGCGGTGATTGCAAGTGCGCTGGAGTGCGCGAAGAAGGAATTGAGGTAGAAATGAAAAATACCCGTTCCTGATTGTGGGAACGGGTAAAGATACGTACAGTATCGTTGTATTATAGGTCACCATAGAGACGCTTATATTCAGCAATTTTGGCATCCCGATCAGCAATTTTGGCGTCTCGGTCAGCAATTTTGGCATCACAATCAGCAATTTTGCCCTGCTGTTGTTTTATGGTTCTCTTTAGTGCGTCGTTTTCATGGACGACCTCATAATATTCATCTGTTGGAAGTTTGAGTTCAGGTACGATCATAGTGTACACCTCCTGACATAAGTCTTTGTTTCGGTAAGAAATTCGAAGCATGGATTTTTGCAACAGGGACAAAATTAGATCCTTGTCGGTCTCTGTTAGAAATCCGTCAGCGATTTCCTGATCTAAGATCAGTATAGTTTCTGAGAAGAAGGAAGTCAATTCCTCTTTCGATTTCTCAAGCCTTTTTTCAAGTGAACGATGCTCATCCGGGGAACTTGCAGATTGTATCTTGGCATCGGATGGGATGCTACGCCGAAACCGAATTGGAAGAAATGGAATTAGTAAGCATAAGTGTTTCTCCTTGATTTCTTTGAGAGTATAGGACTGTACTTTGACTGTCGGGACACGGTATTCGTGTGTGCTTCCATCCTGAAATTTGAGTTGACAGCTTAAGTAATCGGGGATCTTTTTAGGACCTTGCAGAAAGAGTACTGCTGATTTTGGGAACTCGAGGACTAATTGTGTGTTTTGTGTGTCTGCTCGAAACGTTAAAGCCGCATGAAGATCGTACTCAAGCATCCGGATGGTAATCTGACCATCATATGTAATTTCGCATTCGAAGTGGTAGATGTCTGCGTCATTCACGCAGAATGTGAGATCTGCCTTAATGGTTGAGATTTCTTTTGTGTCGGAACGCTCTACGGAATATTCAGTGGAGAGTGGGACGACAGTGGAATCCTTGGGATAGTCTTTGCCATAGATTTCATAGATGAGAGGAAACAGAAGCTTGGGGGAACTGTAAGTTGCTTTCTTGATGATCAAATCCCAAAGTTGTGTTTCGGTTGAAATCTCATCAGGTAATCCGTTGTTGCGGATAATTTCTTCAACTTCTTTGGAGTGAAGATGATAAGTGTGGCGTGTGTTTGCCATACTGCTACCTCCTACATATGTATTTACTATGTAATGGGAATAAAAAAGATTAATACAAATTTTGTATAAATGAAAAGCTTTCGGTGTGAATGCATCGTAACATATATATTATATAAAGGCAATAGGTTGTTTATGAAAAGTAAAGTATGTTTGGCTTTGAATATATGTACTTATCATAGGGAGACGTTCATTCGAAAGAATTTGGCGCTGTTGCGTCAATCATCTTTTTTTGATGAACAAAATGCTAAGTATTATGGAAAATTACACATTTTTATTGTAGATAATGCGAGTGAATTACAACTGCAGGAAGATGAATATACACACATAATTTATAATGAAAACAGTGGAGGATCGGGTGGCTTCCAGCGAGGAATCGAGGAGATTCGAAAGTCCAATATTGCTTTTTCGCATGTTATTTTCATGGATGATGATGTGTCATTTGATATTAATTCGTTTTATTTGTTGTTTGATTTTCTTTTGAATGTAGACGAAGAAAATCGAAAGCGACCGGTTGCGGGACGAATGTTTTGCATGGATAAACCGGACATTCAATATACGGCGGCAGAGCAGTGGAATGGCGGTAATATATCGCATGTGGAATTTATGCGTGATATAAGTCAG
>OLNZ01002808.1_pt1 | contig 10091 bp, 8 predicted proteins | sample 1672981 | NCBI WGS metagenome assembly OLNZ01 (sample SAMEA3136743, study PRJEB25190) | human gut metagenome | biome: human gut; feature: human-associated habitat; material: faeces | place: Austria | collected 2013
AAAGACAAAGAGCACCGGGAATTAGTCAGCAGAAATACGAGCATCTGTTTCGATGAAAGAAGAATGGAAGAGTGGACATTTGAGAACACAGATATGTCGGATGCAGTCATGTATAAGGAAAAAAACTATGTTGAGAACTGGGATGAAATGAAAAGAAATCATATAGGCTGTTTATTCTGGGGACCGGTTGGCACCAGAAAAAGTTTTATTGCCGGGTGCATTGCCAATGAACTTCTTAAGCAGGAAGTAACGGTAAAGATGACAAATTTTAATACCAATATCGATGATATATTTCCACTGGCAGACAAAACAGAATAAGTGGTCTTTTGAAAGAACCGAGATGTCCGTTTGTGCTTTACGTAGGCACGAAAAAACTTGTAAAGAGAAAAGAATTTGAAAAATTCATTTCGGAAAGTGTGAAAATATAAATGAATGACAGGAGATGAGATGAAAATGAATATTCACAAAAATAAGATGCTATGGTATAATACAAGGTATTGTATTAGGGCTTCTTATGAGAGGAGCTGAAATATGGGAAAAGATTTAAAAGGCAAAGAACTTGGCAAGGGAATATCCCAAGAAAGTACGGGATTATACTCAGCCAGATTTGTAGATCGGTTTGGAAAGAGAAAACATAAACGATTCAAAAAGCTACAAGAGTGCAGAGCATGGATTGCTGATGCGACTTATGTGGATGAACACAGTGATATTTCAATGCCATCAGATATGCTGGTCGATCAATGGTTTGATTATTGGATTGGGATAAAAAAGAAAACAGTCCGTTCAAATACTGTTCGCAATTATACGGAGAGATATATTAAAAATATTAAACCGGTAATTGGGAAGATGACACTATCAGACGTGAAACCACTTCACTGTCAGAAAATATTTTATGATATGTCAGATCAGGGGTATCGCACATCTACAATTCAGAAATTTCAACAGAATGGGAAGAATTTGTGTTTCTGTGTCGAAAAAGAACAACATTCAAGAACAGTACATTGGAATAACCATGAATCTTTACGTGCACACAACAGACGATCAGAAAAAAATAGAAATTGAAAAAGTGGCAAAAGCACTGAAAGTTGTGTAAAATTGGTACATAATTGGTACATAAAAATAAAAAAGTAAAAAGAAATGCGATAAAACAGGCATTTTCAGTAAGGAGAAAGACAAAATGAAATTAGGAATCGTTGGCCTTCCCAACGTAGGGAAAAGTACATTATTTAACTCATTGACAAAGGCAGGTGCATTATCTGCAAATTACCCGTTTGCAACGATCGATCCGAATATCGGTATCGTATCTGTTCCGGATGAAAGAATCGTAAAGCTCGGTGAGCTTTATCATACAAAAAAGGTAACTCCTGCAACGATCGAATTCGTTGATATTGCAGGACTCGTAAAGGGTGCCAGCAAGGGAGAAGGTCTTGGCAACCAGTTTCTTGCCAATATCCGTGAAGTAGATGCGATCGTACATGTGGTACGCTGCTTTGAAGATACGAATATCATCCACGTAGACGGCAATATCGATCCGGCGCGTGATATTGAGACGATCAATCTGGAACTGATCTTTTCCGATATCGAGATTCTCGACAGACGAATCGCCAAAATTTCAAAACAGGCAAGAATGGACAAGACACTTGCCAAAGAGCTTGAGCTGGTAGAAAGTATCAAGGCGCATCTGGAAGCAGGTAAGATGGCAAGATCCTTTGAAGTACCGGATGATGACGATGCACAGCTTTGGTTCAAGGGCTACAATCTGCTGACTGCAAAGCCTACCATTTATGCGGCTAACGTGGCAGAAGATGACCTTGCAGATGACGGTGCTTCCAATCCGCACGTGGCAAAGGTACGTGAGATGGCAAAGGAAGAAGGCGCAGAGGTATTTGTGATCTGTGCACAGATCGAGCAGGAATTGTCGGAGCTTTCCGATGAAGAAAAACAGGAATATCTGGATGATCTCGGTGTTTCCTCCAGCGGTCTGGATAAGCTGGTTGCAGCAAGCTACAGCTTACTCGGTCTGATCAGCTTTCTGACGGCAGGAGAGGATGAATGTCGTGCTTGGACGATCAAGAAAGGCACTAAAGCACCGCAGGCAGCAGGTAAGATCCATACAGATTTTGAGCGAGGCTTTATCAAGGCAGAAGTTGTCAACTACAAGGATCTGATGGAGCATGGATCTCTTGCGGCAGCCAGAGAAAAAGGGCTTGTTGGTATGGAAGGAAAAGAATACGTGGTACAGGACGGAGATGTGATCCTGTTCCGCTTCAATGTATAGGATAAGAGGTGCAGACTATGATGGATAAATGGGACATTGCGTTTCCGCATCTGGGTATCTATCTGGAACATTTTCCGAAAAGCTTTACGTTTTTTGGCCTTACGATCGCACTTTATGGCGTGATCATTGCGCTTGGTGTGCTGTTTGGGTTTACTCTGGCAAATCATGTGGCAAATAAGCAGGGGCTTCCCAAAGATCTTTTGTGGGACTTTGCGGTTCCGGCAATTATTTTCTCGGTTTTAGGTGCGAGGATCTATTACGTGGTATTCAGCTGGGATTATTATAAGAGTCATCTGAATGAGCTTCTGAACATCAGACAGGGAGGCATCGCGATTTACGGTGCAGTGATCGGTGGCTTCCTGACTCTTCTCGTTTTCTGTAAGATCCGGAAACAGAATTTCTTCCTGATTTCTGATATTGCAGTGCTGGGACTTCTGGTTGGACAGATCATGGGACGCTGGGGTAATTTCACAAACAGAGAAGTATTCGGACATTATACGGATTCCCTGTTTGCCATGCGGCTTCCGATCGAAGCGGTCAGAAGTGCGGATATCACATCGGATATCGCGGCGCATATTACAGACGGGATCAATTATATTCAGGTACATCCGACTTTTTTATATGAAAGTGTGCTGAATCTGCTCCTTTTGATAGTGCTTCTTCTTTATACGAAGCACAAGAAGTTTAACGGAGAGATCGCACTCGGTTATCTGGGTGGTTATGGCATTATCCGGTTCTTTGTGGAGGGCATCCGTACCGACCAGCTCAAGATCGGCTCCACCGGGATTGCGGTATCCCAGCTTCTGGGTATGGTGCTGTTCATTGCAGCGATACTGACGGATGTGATCGTAAGGATCTACCGCAGGAAAAAAGGACTGCAGGAATTGCCGCAAAAGGCAGCAGTAGTGCAAAATAAAGTCGAAAATGACGAAAAACAAGACGAATAATAAAAAACGGGAATAAAATGGAAATCCATGGCATTCGGTAATATTTACTGAATGTTATGGATTTTTTTTGTACAAATTTTTAACAAATAGAAAAGAAAATCTTAAGATACACACTTGTCAAATGAGAAAAAGTAGTCTAAAATTAGAGCATAAGTGGTAGAAAGTGGAGTGAAGTGGTATGAAGTGGAGGGAATAACCCAAAACCGAGACCGAAAAGGGTAACGATTATGTTCATGGGAGAGTACAGTCATACAATCGATACAAAAGGCCGTCTGATTGTTCCTTCTAAGTTCCGGGAATCGCTTGGCGACAGCTTTGTGGTGACAAAGGGACTGGATGGATGTCTTTTTGTGTACGATATGACAGAATGGAAATCCTTTGAAGAAAAGCTGAAAGAACTCCCCATGAGCCACAGAGATACTCGTAAATTTGCCCGTTTCTTCCTTGCCGGAGCATCGCAGGTAGAAGTAGACAAGCAGGGCAGAATACTGATCCCGAATGTACTGCGCGATTTTGCGGGACTGGAGAAGGATGTGGTATTCCTCGGTGTCGGCAGCAGAATTGAAATCTGGAGCAGGCAGGCATGGGATGGCGAAGGTAACTTCGATGATATGGATGATATCGCAGAGCGGATGGCGGATCTGGGACTGAGTATTTAGGATTGGTAAGAGGCAGAATGGAATTTTCACATAAATCGGTATTATTAGAGGAGACAATTGAAGGACTTGCCATAAAACCGGAAGGTATTTATGTGGATGGGACACTCGGTGGAGCCGGTCACTCCAGTGTGATCGCCGGCCGGCTGAGCGGACAGGGACATCTGATCGGGATCGATCAGGATGCTGCAGCGATCGCGGCTGCGACAGAACGTCTTCAGCCTTTTGCGGAGCATGTTACGATCGTTAGAAGCAATTACGAAAACATGTGTCAGATCATAAAGGATAACGGCTATGCAGGCGTAGACGGAATTTTACTGGATCTGGGTGTATCTTCCTATCAGCTCGATACTGTAGAACGGGGATTCTCATATAAATATGATACAAAGCTGGACATGCGTATGGATGAAAGACAGACGCTGACAGCAAGGGATATTGTGAACGGGTATTCGGAAACAGAGCTGTTTCACATCATCCGGGATTACGGAGAAGATAAATTTGCCAAGAATATTGCCAAACATATCGTTCTGGCAAGAGAAGAGAAACCGATAGAGACAACTTATGAACTGAATGAGATCATAAAGGCCGCAATACCGGCAAAAATGCGTGAGACGGGAGGACATCCTTCCAAACGTACTTATCAGGCGATCCGCATTGCCTTAAACAGAGAACTGGATGTACTCAGAGACAGTCTGGACGATATGATCAAAATTTTAAATCCGGGAGGCAGGATCTGCATTATTACGTTCCATTCATTAGAGGACCGGATTGTAAAGCTGGCATTCCGCAAGAATGAAAATCCCTGCATCTGTCCGCCGTCTTTTCCGGTATGTACCTGTGGCAGAAAACCGCTTGGCAGGGTGATCACTAGAAAACCGATCTTACCGGGCGAAAAGGAACTGGCAGAAAACAGCAGATCAAAAAGTGCAAAGCTTAGAATATTTGAAAGAAGCGAGGGGTAGTAACATGGCTGCAAATTATAATAGAAGAAGATATGCATCATACGAAAGAAGATCACACGGCGATTACTATGTAGACGGCAATGTGGTCAGAAAATATGATGTCGTTAGAGAAATTGAAAAGAAACCGGCAAAGAGACTGAGTGAGCAGACACGTAAAAACAGAGAACGTGCAACGCATATGAGTCTGGGATACGTGGCATTTTTATGTGTTTCCATGTGCGTAGCTGCCATCATTCTGTATAATTATCTGGCACTGCAGACAGCAAATACATCCGCTGTCACAGCAATTTCCGCGCTGGAAAGCGAGCTGAACACCATGAAGCTGGATAATGATGAAGAATACAGCCGCATCATGAGCAGTGTCGATATGGAAGAGATCAAAACAAGAGCGATCGAAGATCTGGGCATGCAGTATGCAGAGAAGGGACAGGTTGTAGAAGTTCCCGGTGTTGCGGATGATTACGTACGCCAGTACAAGGCGATGCCATAAACAGTGGAGAGGTGCGGAAGTTGGAACAGAGATCTTATCAGAACAGAAATGTACGCAGAAACAGAAGAAGAAAAGCAAATGCCAATCGGTTTCATATAAGGATGCAGAAAAAGCTGGTAGTATTATTCCTGATAATATTACTGGCTTTCATAGGTTTAAGTGTAAAACTGATTTATATTAATAAGGTGGATGGGGAAAGATATAAGAAGCAGATATTATCCCAGCAGGAATATGATTCCAAAACACTTCCTTACAAACGCGGAGAGATCGTGGATGTAAACGGGACAAAGCTGGCATACAGTGAAAAGGTTTATAATCTGATCATTGATGCCAAGGCGATCAACAACAGTAAGAAGGAAGATGCATTAAGTGCAACCTTACAGGCGTTGGATCAGTATTTTGATCTGGATATCAATGCGATCAGCAATTATATTTCCCAGAATGCAAACAGCCAGTATTATGTTGCTGCAAAGCAGCTGGAATATGAGACGGTGGCACCGTTTCAGGAAGCAAAGCAGGAAAACAGCTCCATTGTCGGTGTCTGGTTTGAGGAAGAGTACAAACGAAAATATCCGTATAATACGCTGGCATCTTCCTTGATCGGCTTTACAGGCTCGGATAATAACGGAACATACGGACTGGAAGAATATTACAATACAACACTGAATGGAACAAATGGCAGAGAATATGGTTATCTGACGGAAGATTCCACGCTGGAGCGTACAACGATCGCTGCACAGGATGGCTGCACACTGGTTACTTCTTTGGATACAAATATTCAGAATATTGTTGAAAAATACATGAAGCAGTTCAATGAAGAACATAAAGGAGAGTACAGACCGGATGATGACGGAAGCTCTAATATGGGAGTTATTGTGATGAACCCGCAGACCGGAGAAATCCTGGCAATGTCTGACTATCCGAATTTTGACCTAAACAATCCGAAAGATCTGACGCCTTTTTATTCAGAAGAAGAGATCGCACAGATGGATGATGAAGCCATGTATGATGCGCTGAACAGAATCTGGAGAAATTACTGTATTTCCGACACGTATGAGCCGGGATCTGTTGCAAAGGCAATGACGATCGCAGCGGGACTTGATTCCGGAAAGCTGACCGGGAACGAAACGTACGTATGTAACGGTGTGCTGGAGGTCAGCGGTCACCCGATCAAATGTCATAAACACATCGGACATGGTGTTGTCACTGTTTCTCAGGCACTCGAGCAGTCCTGTAACGTGGCTCTGATGCACATTGGTGAGCAGATGGGCAAAGAAACACTGATGAAGTACCTGTATAATTTTAATATTGGATTAAAAACCAATATTGACCTCTCAGGCGAGGCAAGAACCAACACACTTGTTTATAATGTAGATGATATGGTTGCTTCCGATCTTGCGATTTCTACCTTCGGACAGGGCTATAATGTGACAATGATTCAGATGGCAACAGCTTTTTCTTCTATTATCAATGGTGGTAAGTATTATCAGCCGCATGTTGTAACAGAAATCAAGAGTGCGGATGGCACAACGGTAGAAAAGGTAGAGCCGCGTATGCTCAAGCAGGTGATTTCTTCCACAACATCCGATACAATGAAAACGTATCTGGCAAATGTGTGCTCAGTCGGAACGGGTTCAGCAGCTGTACCGGCAGGTTATCTGATCGGCGGTAAAACGGGAACTGCCGAAAAACAGCCGCGTGGTAACGGAAACTATGTTGTTTCCTTCATGGGCTTTGCACCGGTGGACGATCCGCAGGTTGTTGTATATGTTGTCATTGATGAACCGAATGTGGAATCACAGCCTCATTCGTCTTTTGCACAGGAGGTTGCCAAAAATATCTTTACAGAGATCTTACCGTATCTGAATGTATTCCGGACAGAAGAACTTTCAGAGGAAGACATAGAGCAGCTTCAGAAACTGCACATTTTACCGGGAACTGACACAGAAGAAAGCTCCGATGGTGAAAATAGCGGGAATGATGAAAATACAGATGGAAATAATGATGGAGAGAGCGCGGAAGGTGGAGATCCTGAGGTGACCTATCAGGTAGACCCGCAGACAGGAAATGTCATTGATCCGAATTCCGGACAACAGCTTGATCCAAATACGTTTGAACCGGTGGATCCGAAGAGTTCCGATCTGGATGGACTGACCGGTGTGGAAAACAAACCGCAGGATGAAACCGGAGAAGGTACAACAGAAATCAGTGCAGGCGCAGGATTTTAAGCCGTTATGCATATCTGATGGATGCGGCTAATAAGCTATGTTAAGAGACAGCTTTGGAGCCTGTATGCGCGGATATAAAACTTTTCACAGAAAAAAGGTACTCATTTTATTTTTGGGAGTATGCTTCTGTATGATGCTTCTGGCGGGCAGGCTGACTTATCTGATGGTGTTTCAGTCAGCTTACTATACACAGAAGGCACTAATGCTGCATGAAAGAGAGCGCAGTATCAAAGCAGCAAGAGGTGAGATCTGGGACAGGAACGGAACAGTGCTTGCAGCGAACAAAACAGTCTGTACAATATCGGTGATCCATTCACAGATCAAAGATCCGGAAGCCGTGATCGAGCTGCTTTGCAGGGAGCTTTCCATGGACGAAGAAACAGTCCGGAAAAGAGTGGAGAAGGTTTCCTCTATCGAACGGATCAAAAGTAATGTGGAGAAAGAAACCGGTGACCGGATCCGGAAAGCGGATCTTGGCGGCATAAAGGTGGATGAAGATTATAAACGGTATTATCCGTACGATACACTGGCAAGTAAGGTGCTGGGCTTTACCGGAGCTGATAATCAGGGAATCATAGGGCTGGAAGTGAAATATGAAGATGCACTGCGCGGGCAGGATGGTACCATTTATACGATCACAGATGCCAGAGGCGTTGAAATAGATGCACAGGGAGAAAGCAGAAAAGAACCTGTCAAAGGGCATACTCTGCAGCTGACACTGGATCGGAATATTCAGGCATACGCGACAATGCTTGCAACGCAGGCAATGCTTGCCAAGGAAGCGGAGGGGGTTTCTATTCTCTGTATGAATCCGCAAAACGGTGAAATCTATGCATGCGTGAATGTACCGGAATTTAATCTGAATGCGCCGTATGATCTGACGGATGAATATATCAGTCTGCAGGGAGAAAAACTGACGGATAATCTTCAGGATGAGAGAAACCGGATGTGGCGTAACAACTGTATCAATGACACCTATGAACCGGGATCGACCTTCAAGGTCATTACTGCGGCGGCGGGACTGGAGGAAGGCGTGGTCACACCGGCAGATACGTTTCACTGTCCCGGTTTTTGTGTTGTAGAGGATCGCAGGATCCGTTGCCATAAGGTAACAGGACATGGAAGTGAAAATTTTGTGCAGGCGACCATGAATTCATGTAATCCTGTTTTTGTGGCAGTAGGTCTGCGGCTTGGACCGGAGAAATATTATGATTATTTTGAACAATTCGGACTGCTGAGAAAGACAGGCGTTGATCTGCCCGGCGAGGCAGGAACAATCATGCATAAAAAAGAAGATATCGGTCTGGTGGAACTGGCAACCATGTCCTTTGGGCAGTCCTTTCAGGTTACACCGATGCAGCTTCTGACAACTTTTTCTTCCATAATCAATGGCGGAAACAGGATCACACCGCATTTTGGAAAAACGATCATTGATGAAAACGGAAAGCAGGAAGAACTGCAATATCCCGTGCAAAAGGGGATCATTTCGGCAGAGACCTCGCAGACAATGCGGAAAATACTGGAAAAGGTCGTATCGGAAGGCGGAGGCAGAAACGGACAGGTGGAAGGCTATGAGATTGGCGGCAAGACCGCAACAAGCCAGACGCTGCCACGTGGAAGCGGTCGCTATATTTCTTCTTTTGTCGGTTTTGCACCGGCATCTGATCCGCAGATCATAACTCTGGTTGTCATACAGGCCCCGAAGGGTGTATACTATGGCGGAACCATTGCAGCACCAGTCTGCAGAAAGCTTTATGAAAATATACTGCCTTACCTGCATATAGAGAAAGGCAGGGAAAATACAGAAAGGGAATCATCATGAACTATACTATTGTAATACCGGCTATTATCGCATTTTGCATCAGTGCTTTACTGGGACCAGTTGTGATCCCGTTTTTGAGAAAACTGAAGGTGGGGCAGACAGTCCGGGACGAAGGTCCGAAAACACATCTGCAGAAAAACGGAACACCGACAATGGGCGGTATTATCATACTGATCTCTATTACGGTAACCTCCATGTTTTATGTGAAAAGCAATCCGCAGATCGTTCCGATCCTGTTTCTGACACTTGGGTTCGGACTGATCGGTTTAACGGATGATTATATTAAAGTCGTGCTGAAGCGTTCCATGGGACTTCGGGCATGGCAGAAAATGGCACTGCAGATCGTTGTAACAGCAATCTTTGCATACTATATCACAACAAAATCTTCCATCAGCCTTGCAATGCGTATTCCGTTTGCGCCGGGAAAATATCTTGATTTTGGAACGGTAGGAAATGTGATCCTGCTGTTTATCGTTGTGATCGGAACCGTCAATGGTACGAATTTTACAGATGGACTGGACGGTCTGGCAACAAGTGTGACAAGTCTGGTTGCCACTTTCTTTACCGTAGTAGCACTCGGACTGGGCAGTGGAATTGAACCGATCACCTGTGCAACGCTTGGTGCGCTTTTGGGATTTTTGTTGTTTAACGGTTATCCGGCAAGTGTGTTTATGGGAGATACAGGATCTCTGGCACTGGGCGGTTTTG
>OLNZ01002841.1_pt1 | contig 10020 bp, 8 predicted proteins | sample 1672981 | NCBI WGS metagenome assembly OLNZ01 (sample SAMEA3136743, study PRJEB25190) | human gut metagenome | biome: human gut; feature: human-associated habitat; material: faeces | place: Austria | collected 2013
GACGGCCATGACAGACTGCCTGTGCATATTCTGCCATCTTACGGTCAAGAAGTTCGTTTGCACTGCTGTTTGGATTGTATACTGCGTCAAAACTGCAGGCTCCGATACAACGGCCGCAGCCTTTGCATTTATCATAATCGATCACTGCTTTTTTGTTTACATATGTAATCGCATCACTGCCACATTCTTTTGCACAGCGACGGCAGCCACGACAGACTTCTTCGTTTATCGCCGGTTTTCCGCTTGCATGCTGCTGCATCTTTCCTGCACGGCTTCCGCAGCCCATACCGATGTTTTTCAGTGCACCGCCGAATCCGGTAGCCTCATGACCTTTGAAATGAGTCAGACTTATAAAAATGTCTGCATCCATGATCGCATGTCCGATAAATGCGGTCTTGCAGTATTCTCCATTTACAACAGGAACTTCTACTTCATCAGTTCCGCGAAGTCCGTCTCCGATGATAATCTGACAGCCTGTCGTAATTGTATTAAATCCATTCAGATTTGCACAGTCCAGATGTTCCAGTGCGTTTTTTCTGCTTCCCGGATACAGTGTATTGCAGTCTGTCAGAAACGGCATACCCCCCTGCTCTTTACACAGATCTGCTACTGCTTTGGCATAGTTCGGACGTAGGAATGCCAGATTTCCCAGCTCACCAAAATGCATTTTGATTGCTACAAATTTACCGTCCATATCAATATCTTTGATACCGGCTGCAATACAGAGTTTTTTCAGCTTATCAAGCTGGCTGGTTCCGACCGGGCAGCGGAAATCCGTAAAATAAACTGTAGGTTTTTCCATTTTAAACCCTCCTGAAATTTTCATATGTATATAAAAGATTATCTCTTTTATACTTCATAAAGTCAAGAGGCGCTTTTACACTGGCTTGCAGGTACATCCAATTCCCAGACCATCCGGACCGATATGACAGGACAGGCCGAAGGAAAGCTTATCACACATAACTTCCATTCCCGGAAAGCTTTCTCGGATCTGATTTACCCATTCTTCTGTCACTTCATCGTTACTGCTGGATGCCGCCATCAGGTATACTTCTCCTGCTGCATATTCTTTTGCAAAATTTGTCTCCAATTCTTCCTTCATTGCATCGATCATGACCTTACGTGACTTTTTCAGTCCGCGGCATTTCTGGTAGGTATCAAGTTTTCCTGTACTGAAATGCATGACAGGTTTGATATTCAGGACATTTGCCGCCAGTGCGGTTACGGAACTGATTCTTCCGCCTTTTTTCAGGTATTCCAGTGTGCTGAGACCGATGTAGATGGTCATTTTTTCTCTGGTTTCCTCCAAAATCTTCTTGATCTCGGCTGCGCTGTATCCTTTTTCCACCATCTCTACTGCGTCAAGGACAGAACGGTGCATTGGTGTCGCCACACGGCCATTATCAACGACAAATACCTTTCCGGCAAATGCATCATCATTTGCCATTGCCGCTGCTGCCATACAGGAACCGCTCAATGCGCTGCTGAGAGGAATATAGACGATTTCCTCGTATTCTTTCAGCATTTCTTTCCACATATCGATAACTTCCGCCGGAGACGGCTGTGAAGTAGACACATCCACGCCCTTTCGAAGCATATCATAAAATTCATCCCGGGATAAATCTACTCCTTCACGATAAAGTTTCTCTCCGATATAAAAAGGCATCGGAAGAACTCTGATACCGAGTCGCTCTGCTTCTTCCGGCAAGATTCCGCTGTGACTGTCTGTCATGATTCCTGTTTTTTTCATATTGTTTCTGCTCCTTTGTATTTCCACTGTTCAAACTTCTTATAATGACTTGATGATCGGCATTACATAATCGATCATTTCTTCCGGTGTTTCTTTCATTTCATCCATGATCCAGCGTCTGGAAACACCATCCAGTACGCAGAGTTTTACAACCCATCCATATTTCTCTGCCATATTCGGGTCTGCGGACTCGACGGCTTTACGTTTTTCATGGATTTTTTCTCCGAGGCGTTTCGTAAAAAGATCCATATTCAGTCCGCGGATTACCCACATTTCTTTATAATTCAATGATATCTGGTAGAAATAATTAAACAGATACTCCCGTATTTTACGCTCATCTGTCGTATCCAGCATCGGCAGAAATTCAATATTCAACTTCTCTGCAGTCGCATCTGCGATACTGTCCAATACCTCTGAAATGGATGCGAAATTTCTGTAAAAAGAAACCCTCGCCACTTTCGCTTCCTGCACAATATCTGTCACAGTGATATCCAGATAGGATTTCTGTGTCATGAGACGGAGCAAAGCCTGCTCTATCTCACTTTTTGCGGAATGATTTTCTTTTTTGTTCATGATCTACCTTTCCCTGAACTTAACAGCCGGTTATTTATATAGTTATATAATTTCTATAATCGTATATTCTGCTTCATATATGTTACATTTTGTTTCATTAAAGAATTGTATTGTATCACCAAGTAACGGGACTGTCAATAAATTGGTAATTTTTTCTTTCGCTCAGATAAAAAAAATCAGGAAAATCCTAGCCTGAATTTTCCTGATCTTTATACTTTCTCTTCTCACTTTTTCAACATATTCAGATAGTCATTTCTTTCTTCTATCGGTATCTGAAGCGCATCCATCGCCTGTTCGATACTCCATCCCATACTCTCCATGAGATTTCGTATTGAAGTGATAATTCCTTTCGCAATACCTTTCTGTTCTACACCTTCACTCAGATTACACATCTCCGACACCTCGCTTTCCAACTCCTGCGTCATCTTAATCCCAAAATCTTCCTGTAAGATTTTTTTCTTCTCTTTTGTGCTTCTCTCTGATGATAATAATACTTCCAGAAGCTTTAATATCCCGCTTCTTTCATCATCGGCATCTCCAAGACAAATAATAATGCCTGTCAGTAAATCATAATATTCCACATTATCGCCGAACTCTCCTATCAGACTTTCTTCCTGTATGGAATATTGATTTATCGTATTTTTTCTGTAATTCGGAGGGTTCATGCATATAAAAATGCTGTAAACCTTCTTTATCTTCTCATAATGAGAATTCGTGAATTCTGTGCCATACTGTGACGAAACCAAACGACAGCAATAATACAGATTTCGCTTTACTATCGGATATCCCGGATAAAAATCATTCTGTGCTTCAACATTTATAATCAGACTGATTCTCTCTCCTGTACCCGGCACAATGGCTCGAAATCTGATATCATAAGTCACAGTTCCTTCATTAATGGTGCTATCTTCTGTATTTAAACCTCTTATCTGTAGGGAGCCTGCTTCTTCATCCGGATGAACCGCTGCTTCTGAGATTTATGTCTCGCCTTCTATGTACTTTGAAGCAATCTCCGAAATTTCACTGCCCCTGTACTCTTCCAGACAGCTTTTCATAATCCATGCAAGGATTATCTTATTTGCCAGCAAGTGCTTACATGCATTGTCATATGCTGCCTTTTCTCCTGCGGTAGAAATCATTTGCGACAACGTACTTTCTACTCTCATCCACCACAAGCCTTCCTTTTTGAACATTTTGTTCCATTCATATGATAGCACATAATTATCTGCATGTGTATAAACTTTCTATAAATTGGCAGACATGCAGGAAATCAAAAAAAGCATCGGTTCAGCTGTGCTCTTGCTGTTTCCGATGCCATTTTGTAATAATTTGCCCACTAACTTGCATCGATTTATAATCGACATTAAGAAACCCGATGCTTCTTGACTGGATTTCGACAATTATATGGAACTGTATGTGCTATACTTTCCATAATTTAATATATTTACCCAGGTAGCTGGGGGACGTGCTCTTCTCTTAATCCGAGCACCTTACGGAGGAGGTGAAGTTTATGAGCGATTACAAGACATTTATGATTATTTTAACTATTTCTAATCTAATTGTAGCTATACTTACATATGCCCATAAAAAATAGCCGTCCTAATCTTTGGCGAGAATTGACAGCTATTTTTTACTAATCTTATTTCGCCGGATTGGGTGACCAGCACTCACCTTCCAGCTCCCTTGTTAAACATATTATATGCTACTGCTTTATTTTTTTCAATCAATTCTTTAATTGAATTTATACAGGGAGAATCTTTAGTTGCTGTGAACGGAATGAACAGTAACAATCTTTAAACATACACTCACTTCTCTCTCCCATACACATCATTTCTCCGCGCTTTCAGAAGCGGAAGCTGTTCGCGGATTTCATTTTCATAATCGAGATCTGCTTCACAAATCAGAATACCCTCTCTTTCATCGAGCATGCTCCTGACTCTGCCCCATGGATCTGTGAATATGGAATGTCCCCATGAAATGTAGGAATCCGTCGGATTGCGTGCCGGTGCACATCCCAGCATATAAATCTGGTTGTCCAGTGCACGGGCGCGGAAAGAAAGCTCCCAGTGTGCCGGGCCGGTCGTCATATTGAAGGCTGCCGGTACGAAGATCATTCTTGCTCCGTCATTTACCATCATGCGTGCAAACTCCGGAAAACGGATGTCAAAACAGATCATCACACCCATCCTGCCAAACTCTGTCTCGAAAACAGTTCCACTGTTTCCGGCAGTCAGCGTATCAGATTCTTTAAAACTCTGCCCACCTTTTACATCAATATCAAACAGATGTGTCTTTCTGTGCTTTCCAATCTGTACACCCTGCCGGTCAAAAATATAGCAGGTATTATATACGCGGCCTTCGTCGTCTTTTTCCGGAACGGATCCTGCTACCAGATAAATATTATATTCTTTCGCATATGCAGAAAGAGCTTTCCACACAGAACCGCCCTCTTCTTCTGCGTATTCCGGGAATTTTTCCGTCTGGTACGGACAGCAGAACATCTCGGGTAACACGACAAAGTCAACTTTCTGTGCTTTAATCTGTTCCAGATAATGTCTGACTGCCTTTATATTTTCCATCTTATCTTCTACTGTCGGCATCTGAATCGCCGCTGCACGAAATTTATTCATCTTACATATCCACTTTCAATACTTTACACACGCTATCCAATACATACCTCGCCGACAATGTCCATGGAAAAATATTCTTTCATCTCACGGAGATCGCCGGTCTGCCCAAGTACCCACATAAGCTTTGTCATGGCGGCTTCCGTAGTCATATCATATGCCTGAATCACACCCTTCTCCAGTGCGAGGCGACCGGTTTCATATACAGACAGATTACTGCCCTCATAACGACACTGACTTCCGGCAAGCACCAGCATTCCTTTCTCGATAACTTCGCCGACCTTTCCTGTGAAATCATTTTTCAGGAAAGGCATTCCTCCCAGTCCGAATCCCTCAATATAGACAGCTTTATATCCTTTTTCATAATACATATCCAGTATCTCCGGACTGATTCCCGGATAAAGCTTCAGCAGTGCAACCTTGTCTGAATACGCTGTCTGTGGTTTGAAGATTCCTTTTTTCTCTACAAGATTTTTCTCAAAAACGCGCAGTCCCAGTGAACTGATTTCTCCGACATATGGATAATTAATGCTTTCAAACGCATCAAAGCTCATTGTACGGACTTTGGACGCACGGCATCCGAGCATCACCTTACGATTGAATGCAACAAAAACTCCCGGATATCCGCTGGCTGCCATATGGATTCCACACCGACAGTTTTCCAGCGCATCTGCAACCGGATTGGCGATAGAAAGCTGGCTTCCTGTCACAACTACCGGAATCGAAATATTCTGCAGCATAAAAGACAGCATCGCAGACGTATAGGCCAGCGTATCGGTACCATGAATCACCACAATCCCATGATAATCATAACTTCTTCTTGCGATAAGTGTTGCAAGTCTGGTCCAGTCTTCCGGTCCGATATTGGAACTGTCAAGTGAGCAGAAATCCTCTGTTTCCAGCTCCAGATTTTTGGAAACCATACGCAGTTCCTCCAGCATATCGCCACTGCTCATTCCCGGAACAAGCCCCTTGGAGCTCTTTACAGAAGAAAGCGTCCCTCCTGTATTTATGATCAGGATTCTCTTTGGCATACCTGAACCTCCATCATTTGTCATATTTTAACCAACTGTATTATTTCTCCGGCACGATTTCCAGCCAGTATCCGTCCGGATCTGTGATAAAGTAAATGCCCATTGCCGGATTTTCGAAGCAGATGCATCCCATTTCTTCATGTTTCTTATGAGCTGCTTCCATGTCATCTGTCGTAAATGCAAGATGGATCTCGTTATCACCGAGATCATAATGATCCTTTTCCCAGTCTCTCAGCCAGGTCAGTTCAAGTTCAAATCCGGTCTTGCCATCTCCAAGATATGCAAGAATGAAGCTTCCGTCTTCGGCTTCTTTGCGGCGCACTTCTTTAAGTCCAAGTGCTTCTTCATAAAATCTGATTGATTGATCCAAATCCATAACATTGTAGTTATAATGTGCAAACTGAAAACTCATATCATAATTCTCCTGTATAATACTTTTTATTTATCTTCTTTTAATAATGTTTCAAATCTCCTTATCTTTTCTCATTATAACAGATTTTGAATTATTTCTGAAACAAAATTATCCTAAGAATCACAGTTATCTGTCGACTGTTTTCGACAGCATCACAGAACTTTATGTACTATGCTTACATATGCACAGAACAAAGCGGACAAGTCCGCTTCAAACTCCCTGAATTCCTCAATCTTTGAGGGACTTGTTACGCTTTGCGCGCCAGATGCAGTCTGCTTCAGCAGACATGTTCCTCATGCATCTGGTCGCATCCTCGCGGAGCGTTTTTATGTAATAGGAACATTACGGAGTAATTTCCTATTACATAAAAAATAGCCGTCCTAATCTCTGGTAAAGTTCAGGAACGGCTATCTCTATATTAGGCTAAAACTTTATATTTTTTCAATAACAATTTGGAGAAATATTTGTCCTATCTTACGGTTACTCTTACATTCTTACGTACACCATTCGGAGCGTAACAATAAATAATGCAGGTACCTTTGTTTCTCGCAGAAATTATTCCTCTGCTGTTTACAGTAGCAACTCTGGAATTAGAACTACTGAAACGGACTGCTGCAATATGGTTCTGAATTTTTCCGGATGAATAAATAACCTTTGTTCTGAGTGCTGTTCTCTTTCCCCGATTCAGAACAACATTTGTTCTGTTCACCTGAAGATTTCTTGCATAAGCATGTTTCTTACCTGTCGTAGCAATGTGCATACTGTAGGTCTGCGCAATTGTCACTTTCTTTTTGTTTATATTTCTGTAAGCAACTACAGAATATCTATAGTAGGTTGCCTTTTTCAGACCAGTATGTGTCCAGCTGTTTACATTTCCTCTGACAGTTCTGAGCAGTCTGTATTTGCTGTTATTACCACATTCTGCACCATAAATCATATATCCGTCAGCGTCTTTGACTGTATTCCACCTTAATGTGACAGATTTTTCTTTACTGGTAACACCCAGGAACGGTGTTTTCTGTACCGGAAGAGCTGCTACCGCTGCTTTTTCTTTATGACCACAGGTTTTACATGTTCTTACTTTTTCTCCGGCAATTGCAATCTGTGCTGCTTTTGTAACTTTCCAGCCACTGTAATTATGCGCCGCTGTCTTTACCTTGCCATTACAGATACTGCAAACCTGCCAGTGATTCTTTTTGTCAGATTTCCAGGAATACTTGTGTGCAAATGCAGGAAGTTTGACGGAAGTTTCTGCGATTGACTTTGCATTGCTTCCTGCTCCGATAGCAGTTACGACTACTTTGTATTCTCCACCTTCTTTTGCTACATAAGTTGCTTCTGTCTGTCCATCCAGCACTTCATCATTTTTATACCACTGATAGGTATATGTCGTTGTATCAAGATCATGTGCTGCCTTTGCTGTCAGAGTAATTGCAGAAGACGGGCAGCCATTCTTCTTATCCTGTACTATGCTAACCACAGATTTCTTAAGTGTCCATACTTCATTCACAGATAACTGTTTCATAACTGGAGATGTTGGATCCCAGTCCTTGCCATTCATACGCCATCCGGTTTTTACATATCCTTTAATCTCTGCTGTCTCCGGAAAATCTGCCGGATCTATGCTTTCGCCTTCATTAACATATATTTCTTTAATATTCTGTTCTAATGGATTAAAAGATGTAAAAGTTATAATCTTTACTTTATAATGCTTCGTCCATATTAAAGTATCACCACTCTGTTTGATACCTCGATTGAAACTGTTACCCGTTGTAAAATCATTTTTATACTGTTTCGCCTGTTCCGCACTTCCATAGGTAACAGCTATATTTCCCGGAGTTCCATAATCTGGTGCCAAAAGAATCGGGACAACTGGTTGAAATGTATCGTCAGTTACAACAATTTTAGGACCATATTCAGATTCACCTCTGTCCATAATTGTAACCTCACCTCTAATTTCAGGCGAACCACTAAGATACAGATCTGCATATCCTGTATTTTCATCTGGCTCATCTTCTACTACAGGATATCCCATTAACATTATTGCATTTTCAGTAGCTTCAGCACCTGTCTGATTTCCTGTAATCTTACCACCGGAAATTATGATTTTTGTACTGTCCGGACTCTGCTGATAACAGTCTGCAAATATACCACCGCCACTGCTGTCTGCTGTATTTCCACAAATCTCGCCAGCTTCCATCTTAAGTTCACAGTTCACATTACTAAATACCTCGAAAAAAATTCCACCACCTCTGAAGCCAGCATCATTGTTTGATATCACAGCTTCATTTTTTAATGTAATATCTGAATCAAATGCAGCGATACCCGCACCACTTCCGTTTGTTGCTTTATTTTCCTCAATAGTCGTATTGCTGATTATAACAGGACTCCTATCGTACACAAAGATACCACCACCGGATATTTCTGCTGTATTTCCTTTTATAGTACCGGCTTCAATTGTAGCAGTACAGTTCTGAATCATATAGATTCCACCGCCCTGACCATACATATCCTTAATATTGTCATCGCATTTTGCAGTATTATTTATAATCTTACAATCACCATTTATTGTCAGTTTGCAATCATTCAGCAGGTAAATACCCCCACCGGCTCCACTAATATTATTTGAAATTGTTCCACCGGATAAGTTAACCTCTGACCCGTCGTATGCAGCAATAGCGCCGCCAAAATACGCTGCACATCCAGTAATCGTTCCACCGGTCATATTAATTACTGATTTACCTGTCGCATGAATTCCACACGTTGAATAGTACATTTTATCCTTTGTTCCGGTGATTGTTCCACCATTCATGTTCAACACAGATCCCTGCTCCAGATTTATCGCTGCCTCGCCTGCAAACGGTCCAATATCCGCGCCATCTTCAATATTCAAAGTTGCTCCCTTACGTACAGAAATCGGATATTGAACATATGAGCACAAGTTACCCTCTGGTGTTGTATTTTTAATCTTTATATTCCTTAATGTAACTTCTGCTGTATCTCTATAGAGATCTATCAAATATCTTAAGTTCGTCGTACCCGGACATATTGTCATGTTTTCCAGCGTAGCTGTCTCATTCGTACCATACTCCAATGGAGAAAGCAGATAAACGATTCCCTCCTCCGCCAGCAGTTCTTTCGCCTTATCCAGTGTCTTTACTGCCTGTCCTGCCTCTGCACCGGTTCTGGTATCGTCACCTGCTGTCGGGTCAAGGTAAACCGCTGCCAGTGTTCCCTGCTGTGTCATCCCATCATCAAAAACAGCAATTCCATCCTCGCCCGCACATTCTGCGATTCCAAAGTCTTCTACATCCATTTCTTCTGTAGCGATATCCAGTTCCTCTTCGTCCTGTGCATCGTCACGGTCATTGCAGCGCACAGCATCAAAGAAACGGATTTTGCCAACCTTTTTTTCCTCATACATTTACCCTCACTTTCTTTTGTTGGATTATATTATACTGGAAAACTATGTGATTTCAGTTTAGCAAAATCCGTTTCTATATGCAACTATCCGAAAGGATAGTTATCCTTATTCTCTCATGCTTTTTCAGCGAAAAACAGTCTGTACAAGTATCATGTACAGCACCGTTCCCCCACCGATACTGAGAAGTGTGTTCTTTTTCC
>OLNZ01002849.1_pt1 | contig 10005 bp, 10 predicted proteins | sample 1672981 | NCBI WGS metagenome assembly OLNZ01 (sample SAMEA3136743, study PRJEB25190) | human gut metagenome | biome: human gut; feature: human-associated habitat; material: faeces | place: Austria | collected 2013
ATTTGCGAAAGCGTTCATCCGGGAATGCCGCCGGTGGGCAGAGGAGCGTGAACAGAAATGAAAAATTCCTTTTATTACTTCGAAAACCGGGACTGTCAATACTATCCCTGCCACAAGGAAATGGCGGAAATGAACTGCCTGTTCTGCTACTGCCCCCTGTATTTCCTTCCGGATTGCCCCGGAAAGCGGGTACAGATTGAACGGGACGGGAAGGTGATTCTGAGCTGCATGGACTGCGATTACCCGCACCGCCCGGAAAATTACGGCGAGATGATGAAGCTCCTTCAGAAAGCCATTCGGGAGCGATAGATATGGAAGAATTTCAGCAGATGCAGAAAGTATATAATAAGCTTCTTGAAGTGCAGAAATCAATTCGTGCCATTGATAACAAGATTAAGGATAAGAAAAAGTCGGAGCTAAAGCCGAGGAAGAGAGAAAGTGTGGTTGCGAGATTACGGCAGTATGAGATGGACTCGAAGAAGGCGACGGTACCGAAGTGGATTAATAGAAATAAAGATGATAAAACCTTATAAAGAGATGGCGTAAACTGCCATCTCTTTTTGAAGTTGGAAACGATTTCCTTGTTTTTAGTTTGATTTGAACAGATTAGTTCCGGTTCTCCATTTATCAACCATGGAAAGAAGGTTGGGATCAAGTAGCGGTGAATAATATGGATCATTCATCAGATCTGCTTTCTTGATTCCGGCCTTTGGAAGAATCGTTATGGCAAGGCTGTCTAAAATTCCCGGTTGATCATATGTTGTTTCGTCCAGAGCAATTTTGTAGTAGAAAAAGCTGAGGAAGGTATAAGGGTTTGGGATGATCTGATCGCTCCAGCGACAGTTCCAGAAATTGCAGGCTGCATTGATTGCTTCCTCCGGGGTATGACAGTTTTGATAAAGATAATCTGTTAAGGCCTTATAAACACGTGACCAGCCATATTCGGAGATAACAGATTTGGCGACCTCATCAATTTTGTCCTCCTCATTTTCTGTAAGTTCTTCATCCCAATATCGATTAAAAAGATAGTTTATTATATTTTTTAAATTTTGTTCTGACATTATTTTTTCCTCCACTTTGAATCCTTATCAAAAAGATTCGGATTCTTTTCGTATAATTTTTGCAGTGCTGTGTCGACTTTTTCCAAAGACTTGGAATTGGGTTTGAAATGTCCACTATTGTCGTTTACGGATAGAATCCTTCCCTTGTGAAATGTGATCATCCCTGCACATTGAACCTGAGGATCTTTTCCTCCAATCAAAGTTGGATGAGGTGCACGCTTGTTGGGATTATTAGGATTTGCACGTTTTCCAAAGATGATGTTTCCTCTTTGATCCATCACGTAGGTCATAGTTCCATCCGCACTCATGTTATTAAACACGATACGATTGCCATCGATTGCAGTTTCAAGATTGATTGCCGTAGGATTCTTGAAATAACCGGTGGAAGGATTGTAAATATCCGAATCTGCTTTATCTCGTGCCATCATATCAGTTGTAACATGATAGGTTGGTGCATATGGTTGAGAGCCTCGTCCACCGTTACCGTATCCTCCGCTGCTTCCGCTACCCATTAGCAGTCACCTCTTTTCATACGGGTGATCCAGTCAGGATAGGAAATAAATCTTGCATAATGAAGATGTTTATCAAAGATCTTCGGATTCATGGAACCATAAACTAAGACAACCTCTGGTTCCAAAGTCTCCATCATAGCTGATAAACCGGCTTCAAAGTGATATTTGTCATCCTTTGAACGACAACAGCCATATGTTCCAATGGCAACGATGCTGTGCTTCTGCGCACCGAGAAATGCAACCGGTTCCGGAAGAACCTGTGTCGTATAAGTTAGTTCATTTCCCCAGCGTATCTGTGGAATAACATAGGCACCTCTGCTTTGATAGTAATATCCGATCACACGGTTTCGATACACATTTGTAATCTGAACTGCGAGGGGAGCATCACGGTACAAAGAGCAATCAGGTGTCAAGATCGGTTTGATATTTTCCGGCGTAATCAGCGGCTGTTTGCAGAATTCATCGATGTAGGATTCAGGAGAGATCAGAACATCGGAGAATTCTGTATCCATCTCATAAAATCCGACGGCAACTGATGATGCATTGTCACGATGCTTCTGACTGAAGGGAACAATATCGGTTGGGATAAGGTAGTGATCTGGTTTCTTAATGATCGGGATACCGAGGTATCCATCAAAATCGGCGCCGTGCACCATCTCTGGGTTCATACCATCATCAATGATGGCTTTTCTAAGTTTATTCATATTATATCCTTTCTTCTCAAAAAGAGAAATGCAAATTTTTTGTTTTCCTCAGGCAAATCGATTCTTGTGGCCACGTATAGAATCTGGGTTTTACCTGACACGTTTATTCTATTGGAGGACGGAGAAACTGTCATATCTCGGAAAGATATAGAAAATGAGGATATTTTGTAGGAGGAGAACGTGATTAGCAGCAGAAATGACACACTTTTGTTATAAATCGGTCTGAAAATAAGTTTAGATACAGCATTTTGTATTGATTCTTATATCTTCTGAAGATAAGAAGTTTTCAAAAAAATTAGTTTCTACAAGAGAAATGTCAGTGACAATAGTAGTGGAAATTGTAATTACTTTTTGCTATACTTTGAGTAAGCAAGAGTTGGCTATAGTAGGAGGTTGAATAATGGCATCGAATAATAAACCGAAAGAACCGATGGAGCATTATAATATGTCCGATTTACTCAGAGGACAGGCATCAAGAATCATTACCAATATATCTACAGAAGATAAAGCCGGGTTTGTATTGAAAAACGGCAAACCGCTTGCCGTAATCATTTCAAATGACCGGTATGAGAGACTGCTACAGGCAGGCATCGATATCACAGAATACTAAATTGGAGGTGCTGACAGTGGCAGAGATTGATTTTACAAAAGTTATGATGGATGACAGCACCCTTGACGTTAGCAAGGAAGTTGCTATGGTCATGTCCATTGCCAATACATTGCGTGGCCCGTATCACGCAGATAAATATAAGGATGTTATCATCCCGATGATTATTATCCGCAGACTGGAGTGTGCCCTTCAAATCAAGGACGCATCTGGAAAGACAAGGCAGGAGAAAGTGGCAGAAGTATATGCCAAGAATCCGAAGACACCACAACAGGTCTTGGAGCATCTCTCCGGTTATCCTTTTTACAATACAAGTACATTTACACTGAAGAATCTTCTGAATGAAGCACCGGCAATCGTAGAGAATCTGAATTACTACATTGATTCCTTCTCGCCGAATATTCAAGATATCCTTTCGGAAAAGCTTCAGTTCAAGGATGAGATCAAGAAACTGGATAAGAACAATCGCCTTCTTGGTGTTGTGAAGAAGTTCTCGGAGCTGGATCTGAATCCGGAAACCATCGACGGACACAAGATGGGATATATGTTTGAGGAGATTATCCGCAGATTCTCTGAAAATGCAGAGGCCGGTGATCACTATACACCTCGTGAAGTGATCCGTATGCTGACCAGCATTCTTCTGGCAGAGGGAACGGCGGATATCTTCGGAGAAGGTAAGGAAATTACCGTATTGGACATGGCCTGCGGTTCTGGTGGGATGCTCTCCACCACACACGATTTCATCAAGCGTATGAACCCGGATGCAACAGTGCGTCTATTTGGGCAGGAGAACAACCCAGAGTCCTATTCTATCTGCCTTGCTGATATGCTGATCAAGAATCAGTCAGCCGATAATATCCGTTTCCAGGATACAATGAAGGCAGATTGTTTTGAGAACCAGTCTATGCGATTTGTGATTGCAAATCCTCCCTTTGGTTAGCCATGGGGCGGTAAGGATGCAGGTGACGGTGTAGAAAAAGCAGTTCGAGATGAATATAAGAAGGGAAAGAACGGACGCTTTGCTGCCGGACTTCCGGCAACCGGAGATATGCAGCTTCTTTTCATGCAGCATGCAATTGCAAAGATGGATGAACACAACGGTCGTGCTGCCATAATTACAAACGGCTCCCCACTGTTCTCCGGAAACACCACCAGCGGCGAGAGTCAGATTCGCCGTATGATGCTGGAGAAAGATTTGGTGGAGGCGATTATTGCCCTACCTTCTCAGCTTTTCTATAACACGGATATCGGAATCTATGCGTTTATTCTGTCTAAGAATAAGGACGCACGCCGTAAGAACAGGGTACAGCTGATTGATGCTACCGATATGTGGGAACCGCTCAAACGTTCTCTCGGTAAAAAGCGGAGAGAGATTTCCAAGACACAGATTGCAGCTGTGACAAAGGCTTACGCAGAGTTTGTGGAGGGTACGGCTTACTATGCCAGTGAACGCAGAAAAGATGTGGGTGAGCCTCATCAGTGCAAGCTGGAAGTGAAGATTTTTGATCGTGATGACTTTCTTTATAAAGAGTATGCAGTTTATCAGCCACTTCAGCGCAGTGGCTCTATCAGTGTCAATCGTATCGAGGAACTGCGTACCAGTACCTACTTTACCGCAAATTCCAATATCTTCAATGAATCAGACTTCGAAGAATTGGAGCAGATGAATCCAAGAGACGGTAAAGCGGAAAAGAAATACCAGAAGTATTTGAAGGGACGCCAGTTTACAGCAGATGTGATTGCAGCGCTCACTGACAACCAATCCGATAAGATTTATACCGATTATGCTAAATTTGAGGCTGAGCTGAAACGTATTCTGCACGGTATTGAAGGTTATTCCACATCTCGATTGACCGGTATCGCGATGGCAATGTCCAAGATGGATAAAACCGCCAAGGTGCAGAGGAAAAAGGGAGAGATCGTTGTTGATCCAACCACGAAGGATACGGAGATTATTACTTTAAGTGAGGATCCGGAGAAATATATGAAGTCTGAGGTCTATCCTCATGTGCCGGATGCAATCTGGAGATATGAGTTTGACGAAAACAAGGCAGTCAGCGCACAGAATAAGGAGCGTCTGGGAGCTGAGTTTCCGTTCACACGCTTCTTCTATGAATATCATGAGCCGGAGAAGTCCGATGATCTGTTGGCAGAGTTTATGGAGATCGAAAAAGGGCTTGCTGCAAAGATTGCAGCTTTGAATGAAGAGGTGTGATTATGGCAGCGAGGATGAAAGATAGCGGAATTGAAGGGATCGGTCTAATTCCTGAAAATTGGGATGAGACAAGGCGTGTTAAGGACATATTCACTTTATCAAAGGGGTTACCGATTACGAAAGACAATTTGCTTGACGAAGGACTTCCAGTTATCAGCTATGGTCAGGTTCACTCAAAAGATAATACTGGAACGTTTATTAAGGATTTACTAATTCGATATGTTGATTATGGGTACCGTAAGGACAGAACAAGCCAGGTCAAGAAGGGAGACTTCATCTTTGCCGATACGTCGGAGGATTTAGAAGGCTGCGGGAATTGTGTGTATGTTGATCGAGAGGACGAGATTTTTGCGGGATATCACACAATTACGTTTTGTTCGGATAATACGGATAATCGATATTTGGCATACCTTTTTACAACAGACGCATGGAGAACGCAGATTAGAAAACGTGTTTATGCTGTAAAGGTATACACAGTCTCTCAAAAAATATTGAAAGAATGCAAAGTTATTCTTCCACCTCAAAGGGAGCAACGGGCAATTGCCGACTTTCTGGATAAGCGCTGTGCGCAAATTGATGATGTGATTGCGGATTTGGAGAAGCAGATTAATCTATTGGAAAAATACAAAGTATCATTGGTAAATGAAACAGTTCATTATGGTATCAATAAGAATCGGATGATGAAAGAAACCAAAATTGACTGGATTGGTAAAATTCCATGTTCATGGGAGATTAACAAGCTTGGATATTTAGGAACATAAGTAAGGGCGCAGAATACTTTGGAAGTGGCTTCCCATTTGTGAGTTATGGAAACGTTTATAATAATATGGCATTGCCAGACAATATTGATGGATTAGTAGAGAGCACGTTGGGTGAGCGAATCCAGTATTCTGTAAAGCAAGATGATATTTTCTTTACCAGAACTTCGGAGACAGTTGAAGAAATCGGCTTCTCTTCTGTATGTGAAAGCACAATTGAGAATGCTACATTTGCTGGTTTTTTAATTCGCTTTAGACCAGATAATGACGTATTAACTACGGGGTATGCAAAGTATTATTTCAGGGCAAATATGTTGCGTGTATATTTTGTGAAAGAAATGATGATAGTTACAAGAGCCTCATTAGGACAATATCTGTTAAAGGAAGTTCCGGTACTTTTACCTCCTATTAAGGAACAACAGCAGATTTCAAGTTACCTGGATTATAGATGTCAGGAAATTGAAGATATCATTAAATCTAAACAAAATCAGAGATTAAAGATGTTGGAAACGAGAAAATCTTTAATCTACGAATACGTCACAGGAAAAAACGAGTAAAGGAGGTGGAGTCTTATGCCAATTAGAGCAGACCAATTACGGGAAACAAAGGATTATCAGCGCTTGATCATCAATCATCTAGTGTCTGAAAACGGCTTCATCGAGCGTCCATCTTCTGCTTTCAATGCTGGGTTGGCGATGGATACGGAGGTTTTCTTTCACTTTCTGGAAGCTACCCAGCATGACAAGCTGGAAGCACTGCGCCGTTTGTACAAGGATCGAACCGAGGAAACCATCATCGCGTTAATCAATTCCGAAGTGAACCGCATGAACGGCAAATTCATTTCCCGAGGTCTGATTGATGTGCTGAAGCACGGTATCGAATTCGATAACGGAATGTCTCTGGATCTGATGTATCGAAAGCCGGACAGCACAAGGAATCTGGATGCTGTGGCAAAGTACAACCAGAATATCTTTTCGGTCATGGAGGAGGTTTATCATAAACCGGGTGAGCGTGTGGATCTGGTGCTGTTTTTGAACGGTATTGCGATTTTTACGGTGGAGCTGAAGAGCAACACCTCCGGACAGAATTATAAGGATGCTATTCGGCAGTATCGGGAGGAACGGGATCCCAATACACGATTGCTGAAAAGTATGGTTGGTGTTTTCGCTGCATTTGCGATGGATCTGAATGAAGTGTATTTCTGTTCCAAGTTAAATGGGAAGAGCTCTTTCTTCAATCCGTTCAATATCGGAAATGATTTCGACAAAGGGAATCCGCATTCCGAGTCTGGTATTAATGTATCCTATATGTGGGAGGATGTCTGGACGAAGGACAGGATTCTTCTGCTGATCGAGCGATTTATCTACATTAAGACCAAAGAGACAAGGAATGCAGATACCGGAAAGAAGGCGAGATCGAAGATGTTGATCTTTCCACGCTTCCATCAGCTGCGTGCCGTGGAGCGAGTGATGGATGATGTAATCATACATCATTCGGAGCGAAATTATCTTATTGAGCACTCAGCAGGAAGTGGAAAGACCGAGACAATCTCTTGGCTGTCTCATATTCTGGCAACGGTTCATGACAGTGAGAACAACAATATCTTTGATACGGTGTTGGTGATTACGGATCGTATCGTTGTAGACCGACAGCTGCAGGAGGCAATCCTTGGCATCGATCATAAGAGTGGTCAGGTCAAGGTGATGGATGACAAGTGTGACTCTGAGGATTTGGCTAGCGCGCTTGGCGGAAACACAAAGATTATCGTTACCACGATTCATAAGTTCTATTATATTTTAAACAATGCGCTCCTCGGTAATCTGAAAGAGAAGCGTTTTGCGATTCTGATTGATGAAGCACACTCCTCTACGGATGGTACTTATATGCAGTCGGTAACGCATGTCCTTACAAATGAGGATACAGAGGAGGAAAAGACCGAAGAAGATCAGATAATCGAGGAGATTAGGAAGAGCGGAAAGCAGCCGAATGTATCGATGATCGCATTTACGGCAACACCGAAACCGGAGACGATTCAGCTTTTCGGCACGTTGAATGCGCACGGAAATAAGGAATCTTACGATGTGTATTCTATGAAACAGGCGATCGAGGAAGGTTATATCCTCAATGTATTGGATAACTATACAACATGGAAAACCTACTGCCGGATCAATAAGTCGATTCAGGATGATCCGGAACTGGATACGATTGCTGCAAAACGCAAGATGGCAAGGTTTATTGATCTGCATGAGACCAACATCGCTCAGAAGGTAGAGATTATCGTAGAGCATTTCCGGGAGAATGTGGCACATTTACTGGATGGAACGGCAAAAGCAATGGTGATTACATCTTCACGCCCTGCCGCTGTGGAATACAGGAAAGCAATGGATTCCTATATTCAGCAGCATGGATATTCCGGTATCAAAGCACTAGTTGCATTTTCCGGAAAAGTGATTCTTAAGGATGCAGAGTATACAGAAGAAAGCATGAACAGCATTAAGGAGGAAGAGCTTCGCTACGAATTTGACCGCAGCTGCTATCAGGTACTGATCGTTGCGGATAAATATCAGACCGGTTTTGATCAGCCAAAGCTGGTGGCTATGTATGTGGATAAGAAATTGCAAAATACGGCAGCGGTGCAGACTCTTTCGAGATTGAACCGTATCTGTCCCCCGTATGATAAGACAACCTTTGTTCTTGATTTTAAGAACAACTATGAGGATATTCAAAAGGCGTTCAGCCCATATTACAAGGAAACTATTTTGTTCCAAACGGTATCTCCGGCAGATATCCGTGATTTGGATCGGGAGCTGGAAAATTACGAATTCCTGGATGCAGATGAAATCGATCAGTTCAACAGCTTCCTGTACCAAGCTAAAAGATCGGATCGCGACAAGCAGAGGATGTGGTCGCTGCTGGATTCTGCTTTGACGCATATTAAAACAAGACCGGAAAAGGAGCAGATGGAGATCAAGATTACGATCCGTCGCTTCTTGAAGGGATATTGTTTCCTTATTCAGGCTACAGCTTACGAAAATCTGGAATTCCATAAACGCTACAATTATCTCTCTTATCTGATTAAAGAAATCGAGGTCGGTGGAGGAAATAATTTTGATATCGCGGATAAGATTACGGTGAGCAATTTCCGGCAGTAGATGAAATCCGAGAATTCCGGTGAGAAGGTGGAGGCAAAACCGGAAGTTGCCATTAAGAAGCCAAAACCGGCAAGTGTGGAAGAAAAACAGAAAAAAGCATTGTCTGAAATTATTGAGGAAGTCAATGCTCTGTACGACAAGGATTATGAGCCGGATGCGACTACCAAAACAGCTCAGGCACTGAGAGATTATCTTCTGAAGATTCCGAGTATCCGGGAAAGACTGGAGAAAAGTGCAAAGATCAATAGCTTTGAAGATTTTAAGTTTACGTATGATGATTGTGTACAGGATGCGTTGGTGTATGGATTTGATCAGAATGTGGATTTCTATACCTTGCTACTGAATGACAAGACAATACGAGATCGAATCGCACGTGTATTCTGTCTGGATATCTACAATATGCTTGTGAGTGAGCCAGTGAAAGAGGGGGATGTTACGGCTTCTATAATGTATTCCCCAAATGCATCCAATGTGTCTAAGGTGGCAGAAGAACCATCAACATATGGAAAAGATAAGGATTAATAGATCGGAGGTGGAGAAGGTACATGAGTGATCCACGAAAAATAGATTTTATTCAGGATTTTGATGCAGATGCGGCACATTTCTTAGAGAATTACGGATATGGTGATCTGGTAAATGATCCCCATCCGATACCGATTCGGGAAATTGCCGAAAAGAGGATGCTGCTTAATATCGTGGATACAGAGTGCCTTTCACCGGATGAAAGTGTACAGGGAATAATCACATTTTCGGGCGGAATCATAGATGTCTATGACCCAGAAGAAAATGAGTTTATCGGATATGAGGCATCCAGAAATACCGTGTTTTTGGATGCGCTCATGACGAATCCCGGTCGTGTGAACAATACTCTGGCACATGAATGTTTTCACTGGTATAAGCATCGGCATTATTTTCTCTATCAAGAGTTGCATGCAAGTAACGGGGAGAGTGAATTTGGTTTTCGGTGTCAAATTAAGACGAACCCGTCTGAAAAGC
>OLNZ01002855.1_pt1 | contig 9987 bp, 10 predicted proteins | sample 1672981 | NCBI WGS metagenome assembly OLNZ01 (sample SAMEA3136743, study PRJEB25190) | human gut metagenome | biome: human gut; feature: human-associated habitat; material: faeces | place: Austria | collected 2013
CCGGCAGACATTACTGCCGGGACTGAAACTGTCTTACGACCACCCGCATTTGGCCGGAGGTTTTGATTATTCCGGCACACGGATGTAGGACACAGGGCGGCCGTTTTCAAATGTGACGGTGAAGCCCGTGCCGGGCTTTACGGAGTAGTCATACCGCCCACCGCCGAACCAGGTCATCATCAGCCCCGCCGTGACGCCGCCGTGAATGACGCACACCGCATCCTCCCCGGCTGCCAGCACCCGGTCCATGGCGGCCCGGTTCCGGGCCAGCACCTGGGGGGCGCTCTCTCCATTGGGGCAGGGGTTGTGCTCCACGTCGGCGATCCACGCCTGATACGCCGGCGTGTCCTTCAGCTGCTGATAGCTTTTCATCTCAAAGTCGCCGAAGTCCATCTCCCGCAGGCCCGGCAGCTGCACATGGGGTACGTCGCCGTACAGCGCCGACAGGGTCTGCTCCGTCCGCAGCAGGCCGCTGGTGTAGTACCGGGCGGCCCGGGGATAGGCCGCCGCGTTTTCGTGCAGGGCCGCCAGGGACTCCGGCAGGGCCGGAATATCCGCCGCGCCGTAGTACAGGTCCCGGCGGCTGCCGTCGGTTTCCCCGTGGCGCAGAAGGGTCAGCTTCATTTCAATTCCTCCGTCAATCCGCAAAATACCCGGTACACATGACCGGCGCTTTCCGCCAGCTGCCGCAGCAGCCGCCCGTGGCGCTCCCGCCACGCCCGCTCTCCGGCGTCTATGGGCACCACGCCACTGCCGATCTCCCGGGCCACCACCACCTCCGCCGCCAGCAGCAGGGGCAGGTCCTCCGCCGCCTGGCCGCGCCGGGTCAGGGCCTCCAGGTGGACATAGCACCGGGCAGGGGCGGGGGCGTCTGCTGCCAGGTCGCAGATGTCCGCCGCCGTCAGGCGGTATTTTTCTGCGGCAAACGTACACTTTCCCTGGTACGCGCCGCCGATGATCAGATCCATGCCGTCACCTCCACAGAATGGCTGCCGCGCAGCCGCACAGCTCGCCAAGCGTCAGGGCAAAGCCGGAGATATCCCCGGACATGCCGTCCAGATTCCGATAGCCGTACCACACCGCCAGGCCATAGCCCACCGCCGCCGCCAGGGGGGCGAAGCTGCCCCACAGCCACAGGGGCAGTCCCGCCGACAGCACCAGCAGCACCGCAAGAGCCGCCAGATAGCCGCCCCGGGACGCGCCCATGGCGGCGTATTGACTGGTGTCCATGGGCCGCAGGCCCAGCACCGCCAGCCCGGCGCAGGCCCGCGCTGCCGCCGGGATCAGCAGCAGCGCCTGCCAGACAATGCTCTCCGCCGACAGGAACAGGCTCCACTGGCCCAGGGCCAGCAGCACCAGGCAGATCACGGCGAAGGCCCCGCAGTGGGAGTCCTTCAGAATGCGCCGGCGGGTGGGCAGGTCCCGCCGGGACAGCACCGCGTCGCACACGTCCATGTATCCGTCCAGGTGCATGAACCCCGTGACCAGCCACGGCACGGCGGCGCACACCGCCGCCCGCACCGGCCCCGGCGCGCCCCGCAGCAGCAGCCACGCACCGGCCCATATGCCGCCCACCAGCAGGCCCACCAGAGGCAGGCACACCAGCATTTTCCGGCGGGCCGTTTCGCTCCATAGCTTTTTGGGGCAGGGGATGGCCAGAAACATTCCCCAGGCCATGAAAAATCCGTATACCCAGTCACGCATCCGGCAGCTCTCCCTTCCACATCCGCACGCAGCCTGCACTCAGCTCCGCCACGGCGTCAAATTCCGCCGCCAGGGCCCGGCACACCGCCGCCAGGGCCCGGCGATACGTCTCGGTCCAGGTCTCGTAGGTCACGCCGTCCCGCCAGATCTCGTCGCACACGCACACCAGGTGCCGGACGCGCCGGCTGACGGCCAGCAGTTCCTCCGCCGTTCGCTCCGGAGCAGCGGCGTCCGGCGATGGGCCGGAGAACATCTGGCAGGCCAGACACGCCGTGACGCTGTCGAACAGCACGGCGCTCTCCGGCGGCACCGCCGCCAGCCCCCGGGGCAGCTCCCGGCCCCGCTCCAGGGTCTGGAAGCCCCAGCCCTCCCGCTCCGCCAGATGGCGGCGGACGATGGCCCGGTCCTCGCCGTCCCGGGGCTCCAGGGTGGCCCAATAGATCATGGGGCCGCCGTCTGCCAGACGGCGGGTCAGCCGCTGGCCCAGCATGCTTTTGCCGCTTTTGCTGCCGCCCAGAAGCAGGATCCTCATGATTTGTCCACCGTAAATGCGTCCCCCTGCCGGATGGGAGTCAGATATTCGTCCTCAATGGCCGCCTCCGGGAAGGTGGCCATCCCGTCCAGCACCGCGCAGGCCCCCTGCAATATCCGGAACAGCAGGGGACACCCGCTGCCCTCGCCCAGGCGCATGCCCAGCAGCAGACACGGCTCCAGCCCCAGCTCCCGGGCTGCCAGCCGGTAGCCGATCTCGTAGGAGGCGTGGGACAGGAACAGGTAATCCCGCACCCGGGGACACAGCCGCACGGCGCACAGGGCCGCCACGATGGAGATGTATCCGTCCACCGCCGCCGCCAGCCCCTCATGGGCGCAGCCCAGAAACAGCCCCGTCATGGCGGCCAGGTCCAGGCCGCCTACTGCCGCCAGAACGGCCACCGGGTCGCCGGGGTCCGGATGATGCAGGGCCAGGGCCTGCCGCAGCACCCGCTTTTTCGTGGCGAAGCCCCGATCCGTCAGGCCGCCGCCCCGGCCTGCCACCTCCTCCACGGAAGCCCCGGTCAGGGCCGCCAGCACGGCGGCGGAGGTGGTGGTGTTGCCGATGCCCATTTCCCCCACGCCCACGGCGTCTATGCCCTCCTCCTTGGCCATGTGGGCCAGGTCAAGGCCCACGGACAGGGCCCGGAGGGCCTCCTGCTCCGTCATGGCGGGCTCCGCGGCAATGTCGCCGGTGGAGAAGCGGACCTTCCGGTCCAGCACCTGGGGGCAGGACACCGGCACGCAGATGCCCACGTCCACCACCTGGACCTGGTCGCCGAAGTACGCCGCCAGGGCGGACATGCCGGTTTTGTGCCGGGTCATGTTCACCGCCTGCTGCACCGTCACCGACTGGGGGGCGCAGGATACGCCCTCCGCCACCACGCCGTTGTCCGCCGCCAGCACCGTTACCCGGCACCGGTCGATCCGGGGCCGGGGCGTTCGCCGGATGCCGGCCAGCCGGATGGACATGTCCTCCAGGGCCCCCAGGCTGCCCGGGGGCTTGGCCAGCTCCGCCTGCCGCCGCCGGGCGGCGTCCATGGCCTCCCGGTCTGCCGGGAGAATGGACTCTATATATGCTGTCAATTCTTGCCTTGTCATGTGTTCGCTCCGTATCCGTGCTGCCGCAGCCAGTCGAGAGACGGGCCGCAGTCCTGATTTTCCAATGTGAACGTGGCTGCGGGGCACAGGGTCAGCACCGTGTCCAGCACCTGCTCCATAGCCAGAGTCCCCTGGCCCAGGGGGTCGTGGAGGTCATTGTGCCCTGCGTTGTTGTGCAGGTGGACGTGCCGCAGCCACGGGGCCATGGGGGCCACCCATTCCAGAGGCGGCACCCGGCTGACGAAGGTGTTGGCATGGCCCACGTCCAGGCACAGGCCCAGCCGGGGATCGTCCACCTGGCGGGCAATGTCCGCCAGCAGCCGGGGTTCCGGCTCCATGACGTTTTCCAGGGCGATGGTCATATCCGGCGGCAGCTCCGCCAGAAGCTCCCGCCAAAAGAGAACCGACTGCTCCACGTACCACTCCGGAAAGTACACCTGGGGCACGAAGCCCCCGTGGATCACCAGCTGCCGGACGCCCAGGTCCCGGGCCAGGGCGATGGCCTGGCGGTACCGCCGGGCCGTCACCTGCCGCACCAGAGGATCAATGGCGCAGGGGCACAGCTCGGCAAAGGGCGCGTGGAGCCAGAAGCGGTGAAGCCCCGCCATATCCGCCCGGACGGCGGACAGCACCGCCGGGTCCTCCAGATTGGGGGCATAGCAGAACGCCGCGATCTCCAGGCCCAGCCCGTTTTCCCGGGCCAGGTCCGCCGCCCGGCCGTCGATGCCGGACAGGTACAGTCTATTCCATAGCGCTTGGCGCTGCATAGGCAAATTCTCCTATATTCCTGTTATAGTGATGTGTTTGACAGAAGGCGGCCTGCCAGCCTGCCCGAGGCCCAGGCCCATTGCAGGTTGAAGCCCCCGCAGTCGCCGTCTACGTCCAGCACCTCGCCGCAGGCGTAAAATCCCGGCGTCAATCGGCTTTCCATGGTCCGGGGGTCAAACTCCCCGGTGCGCAGGCCGCCGGCGGTGACCTGGGCCTGGTCAAAGCCGCAGGTGCCGGTGACGGGCAGGGCAAGGTCCCGCACCCGGCGGCAGAGCGCCTCCAGCTGGCGGTCCGTTACCTCCGATATCGCCGCGCCGCCGTTGATGCCCGCCGCCTTGCACAGCATCCGTCCCAGCCGGGGATGGACGCTGCCGGTCAGCAGCGCACCGGCCTCCTGCCGGGACAGGGCCGTCCGCCGGCTATGCAGCCAGGTCAGGGTATCCTCCCGGCTCCACCCGGGCAGAAAATCCAGGTGCAGGGCGATGCCGTCGCCGCCGGTGGAAATCTGGCGGGACAGGTCGAACACCGCCGGGCCGCTGACGCCGTATTCCGTAAACAGCACCTCTCCCTGACCGGCGGTCAGCGTCTCACCCTCCCGGGTCAGAGTCAGGGCAGCCTGGGCCTTCACGCCCTTGAGGCCCCGGGGATAGGTGGGGTCGGTGCACACCTGCACCAGGGAGGGATACAGAGCCGTCCGGTGGTGGCCCAGCTGCCGGGCCAGCTGATAGCCGTCCATGCCGCCGCCCAGCTTTCCTCCGGCAGCGCCGCCGGCGGCCAGGATGCACCGCTGGGCCGTGATGGTGTCGCCCTCCTCCGTCCGGGCCAGGAACTGTCCCTCCCGGCGCTTCAGCTGGCGGATGACGCAGCCGGTGCGCACCCGGATATTCTCCTGCTGCTCCAGGGCGAACCGCAGCACATCCAGCACCGATGCCGCCGCATTGCTCAGAGGGTACACCCGGCCGCCGGGCTCCGTGACGGTGACCAGGCCCAGGCGCCGGAAAAAGGCCAGCGTTCCCGCCGCCGAAAGCTCCGGCTCCTCCAGGGCGAACCGGCAGAAATCCGGATCCTCTCCGTGATACCGGTCCGGCCGGGCGTTTTCGTTGGTGAGGTTGCAGCGGCCGTTGCCGGTGGCCAGCAGCTTCCGGCCCACCCGGGCCTGCCGCTCCGCCAGCACCACCTGGTGGCCTGCCCGGGCCGCCGTCAGGGCCGCCGCCATGCCCGACGCGCCGCCGCCGATAATCAGCACGGTCATCTCTCCGCCTCCAGCCGCTTCCGGGTGAGATAGCCCTCCAGCATCAGGGCCGCCGCCACGGCATCCACGGTTTTCTTCCGCTTTTTGGCGTTCTGCCCGTTGTTGAACAGAATGTTGTGGGCGTCGATGGTGGTGCGCCGCTCGTCCCAAAGGGTCAGCGGCAGGCCCGTCAGCTCCTTCAGGGTCTCGCCGAAGGCGGCGGCCTTCTCTGCCCGGGGACCCACAGTGCCGTCCATGTTCTTGGGATAGCCCAGCACCAGCTCCGTGACCCCGTGCTGGGGGATCAGGGCGCAGATCTCCTGGGCCACCGTCTCCGCCCGGCGGCTGTTGATGACCGTGGAAAACCCCGCCAGCGTGCCGGTGGCGTCGGATATGGCGATGCCGGTGTGGGCGTCGCCGTAGTCAATGGCCATGATCTTCATGGGAAGTACCTCGCTTCTTTGTCGTTCCCCTTTATCATACACGATTTTTCTCCGGCCTGCAACCGGAAGAAGGTCTCGTTGGCAAGCGGAAGCCACCGGTTCTGTTCCGAACAGAACCGGTGGCTTCCTACATTTCGTGTCTGCTGACGATGGACTGCTTCCGTATCCGCGCCGTTGTAAACGTCCGCCTCGATATCCGCGGCATGGAGCTTTACAGCGGCCTGCCTGGAGCGTCCATTTCCGGCAGGCCGGGATTTTATGCCGCTTTACGGGCGGAGCTTGTCCCACCAGTCCTGCCAGGAGCCGAAGCCCCCGTCGTCGTCATCGTCGTCTCTGCCGGGGATGGGGAAGATGGACGGCTTTTTGTTATGGACCGGGCACAGTTCGCCGTCCTTACCGGTGAGGGTCTGGAGCAGGTACTCGTCGTCCTGGGCCTTGATGTTCCTGATGATCTCGCGGTTCCAATCCAGGGCGGCGATCTCCACCACGCTGCTGGCAGGGCAGTATTCCGTGGCCAGGTGCTTGCCATCCTTGCAGTAGCGCACCATCTTGTGAACATTACAGGTCTGGGTGGGGGCGGTGTCCGCCGCCACGGTGACGGTGGTGACGCGATTGCCCCGCAGATCGTGGGTGCAGGCCTCGGTGGCCAGCAGGCCGCTGTCCTGGCACACGGTGACCTGGGTCAGGCCGGAGCAGCTGTTGAAATCCTTGTTCTCCAGCCCGTCGTGGATGCGGCGCATGACCTCGCGCCACAGAACGGCGGAGGGGTTGCCCAGGGACTCGGAGAACCGCTCGTTGGACTTATAGCCCGTCCACACGGCGGCGCTGTAATAGGGGGAGAAGCCCGCGAAATAGCGGTCGCGGTTTTCGTCGGTGGTACCGGTCTTGCCGGCGATGGTCATGCCGGAGAACCGGGCCTCGCCGCCGGTACCGCTGGTGATGACGCTCTTGAGGGTCTGGCGGATGATGTAGGCGGTGGTCTGCTTCATGGCCACATGGGATTCCTTGTTGTTCTCACACACCAGGTTGCCCTGGGAATCCTCCACCCGGTAGAAGGTCCGGGGCGGGGTATACACGCCGTCGTTGACGAAGGCCCCATAGGCCGCGGCCATCTCCTCGGTGGTGACGCCGTATTCGTAGCCGCCCAGGCCCATGTTGCCGGATTGCTGACTGTCGGCCTGGGTCAGGGTGGTGAAGCCCAGCTTCTCCACCATGAAGGTGTAGGACTGATAGGTGCCCAGCTCCTCCACCGTGCGCACGGCGCAGGTGTTCAGAGAGCGGACCAGGGCGGTATAGAAGGAGGTCAGGCCCCGGAAGCCGCTGCCGGAGTTGGAGGGCCATGCGCCGTAGCCGGGCAGGTCCCGGACGGGATAGTCGTCGATGGCGGAGGCGGCGGTGATGGTGCCGTCATCCAGAGCCGGGGCGTATACGGACACGGGCTTGGTGGCGGAGCCCGGCTGCCGGGCAGAGGTGGCCCAGTTCCAGCCCCGGTCCACTTCCTTGGCGCCGGTGCCGCCTACCATGGCCACCACGTCGCCGGTATAGGGGTCCACAATGGTGATGGCGGCCTGGAGGGGCTCGCCCTTGGAGTCGGTGTAGTTCGCATAGTTGGTGTTTTCAAACACGGACTCCGTAATATCCTGGATCTTGGGATTCTGGGTGGTGTAGATCTTGTACCCGCCGTTATAAACCTTGCTGACGGCCTTTTCAAAGGCGGTGCGGACGTAGCCGTCGGCGTCTGCCGGATCGTCGGTGAGGCCGAAGAGCTCCACAAACTTCTCCGCCACGTCGGTGATGACCTCGTCGGTGAAATAGGAGTTGTTGGCGGTGCTGACCACGGCGGGCTTTTTGTCGTCCTCCTCCTGGGGGCCGGCATAGTTGCCCAGATTGGTGTAGCCGTTGGTGAACACCACCTCCTGGGCCTTGGCGGCGTCATAGGCGGCCTGGTCGATCTTGCCCTGGGCCAGCATGGCGTCCAGCACGTCCAGCTGGCGGTTGCGGTTCTGCTCCCGGGTCCAGTCGCTGCGCAGGGGGTCATACTGAGAGGGGTTGTTGGTGATGCTGATGAGACAGGCGGCCTCAGCCAGGTTCAGCTCGGACACGTCCTTGTGGAAGTACATCCGGGACGCCGTCTGCACACCGTAGCACTGGTTGCCCAGATAGATGGTGTTCAGGTACATCTCCAGGATCTCGTCCTTGCTGTAGTCCTTCTCCAGGGCCAGGGCCCGGTACACCTCGGTCACCTTGCGCTTGACGGTGTTCTCGTTATTGCCGGTGACGTTCTTGATAAGCTGCTGGGTGATGGTGGAGCCGCCCTGGGTATTGCCGTTGGTGAGGGTGCTGAACACGGCCCGCAGGGTGCCGTGCCAGTCCACGCCGTGGTGGGTCTCGAAGCGCTTGTCCTCAATGGCAATGGTGGCATCACGCAGGACCTTGGGGATGGAGTCGAAGTCCACCCAAATGCGGTTTTCATCGCCGAACAGGGTCTGGTACATGACCGTCTGCTTGGTCTCGGGGTCCTGATAGTACAGCTCCGTGGACACCTTCTGGTCATACTCGGACATGTCCACCTCCACATGTCCCTTCAGGGACGTGTTGACGTAGGTCATGAAGATCCCCACGAAAATGGAGGAGGTCAGCACGATGACCAGCAGGATGGTTCCCAGGACAATACCGACGGTCCGCCCGATGCGGCGGCCCTTTCCGGGTTTTTTCCCTGTTCTGGCGCTCTGCTCTGTCTTTTTGGGCTGATGGTCTTTGTTCATGGACAGGGCACCTTCCTTTCTCTGTTACTGGAATATATGCGCCGCACCTGTGGCGGCAGATAAAAAAACATTTTATTCCATAATAAAAACTATTGTACCATAGCTGTCAACTGCTGAAAAGCTCTGTTTTTCCGGAAAACAAAACTTTTACACCGATTTTGCATGGAAATAGAGGAAGAAATGCCAAAAAACTGCATTTGAGCGGTGCAAAACGACGGACGGCAAAAGACCGCGCCGCCCCTTGCTTTTTCCGGCGGAATCGGGTATGATACAAAGGAAAGCTATACCAATCAGGAGGTAAACGGCAATGAGCGAAGAATTCGGCCCCAATTTCATTACCCTCACCGATGAGGACGGCAACGACATCGAGCTGGAATATGTGGACGCCCTGGAGGACAACGGCCAGACGTATATGGCATTTTTCCCTACAGTGGACGACGAGACCGACGAGGCAGCCGCCGAGGATTTCGGCCTGGTGATCCTGAAGTCCGTGATGGAAAACGGCGAGGAGCTGCTGACCACCCTGGATAGCGACCAGGAGCTGCAGCGGGTGTATGACCTGTTTATGGAGCAGCTGATGGATGAGGATGACGAAAATTCCTGACCCGATCCCCGGTCTATGGTGCCCCCATCCGGCATAACGCATACAAAAGACGCCCTGTGAGGGCGTCTTTTGCGCTTTGAGAAGGGTTTTGTGCAACGCAGAGCGGCTTCGTGAAAATGCTGAACAGGGGAGGCGGCTTCCGGAAAATGGAAGGGAAAATCTGCGCGATTCCCCTTTTATTTTCCCGTCGGGTCTGTTATACTATGGGTGTCGTCGAGAGACGGCTCCCTGCGGGTGTGACGGGCCTTTTTTATCCTCACATTTTGTTATAGGGGATGTCGGATCAGTATGTGAACAGCAGGCCTCCCGGCTGCCGTCTGCGGCTGGAAGTTGGAAGCTACGAAGCACGCTGGAGACAACCCACCTGCTGAATCGGTGCAGGTTATAACGCGGCCCCCACGGCCCCGCAGGCTTGTGCTTACACGCACGCAAACACGCCGCGATCAAGCTGATCGCGGCGTGTGTTTTTATGTCTCGTTTACCAGGGCCAGCAGTTCACGGCGGGTGGCCTCCTGCTCCAGCCCCGCGCCGGTGAAATGGTTGAAGGCCAGAATGGCCTGCTGCACCAGCAGCTCCATGCCGGTGATGGCGATGAGGCCCCGGGCCCTGGCCGCCTGATACAGCTCCGTTTTCCGGGGGGCGTAGATCAGGTCAAACACCGCCGCGCCGGCGGGAAGGCTGCCCAGGAAGGACAGATCCGCAAAGGGCGGGAAGCCCTCCATGCCCAGGGGGGTGGCATTGACCACCACCCGGCACTGCCGGGCGGCCTGGGGCAGCTGGTCCATGGTCACGTCGCCGCCGCGGCGGGCGGCGGTGATGACGCCCCGGTCTGCCAGGGCC
>OLNZ01002857.1_pt1 | contig 9978 bp, 9 predicted proteins | sample 1672981 | NCBI WGS metagenome assembly OLNZ01 (sample SAMEA3136743, study PRJEB25190) | human gut metagenome | biome: human gut; feature: human-associated habitat; material: faeces | place: Austria | collected 2013
ACTCCCTCAGTCAAACCTTCGGTTTGCCAGCTCCCTCTAAGAGGGAGCCTTTTGGCGATGTACGCGCTCGGGGGCGATAGTGTGTAAAATAGGTTAGGTGGGATTAACCGTGCGGCGCAAAAAAACCTCCCTATAAAGAGAGGTTGCAATAAGCATTAGCGAATCGGCGGATGGGGGATTTATATATCCTTCAATATCTCATCCTTCAGCGCGAGCAGAGCGCATATGTTGCGGGCATCGCGCGGGCAGCTTTCCGCACCCTGTGCGCGGTACAGGCCATAATTCATGTGCGAAGCTATTATGTCCGCACCCTTTATGTGGCCGTCGGAGGCGGCTATTTCCTCCGCAACCTTGGCCATATCCATATCCTTTAAGCCCTTGACCTCGAAATGGGCTGAGGCAAGCGCGGCTACGCCGTCGTAATGCGTGGTAAGCACGCTTACGCTGGGCTGATTGTCAAGATAGCGCGTTACGGCACGCACTATCATTGCGCCTTCCTCGGGATTGGTACCGCGGGCAAATTCATCCAGCAGTATAAGGCTTATGCCTTCGGTTTGTGCGGCGGCCTGCTCAACCTCGTTGAACTGCACTATCTCCGCGCCGAAGCTTGAAAGGCCGCGGTCCATGTCCTCCAAATCCTCGCTTACTATGAATATGCCGCCGAAAAGCGGAAGCTTTGCATATTTGGCGAATGGCAGCATACCCGCCTTTACAAGCATGGCGTTGAGCGCGAGTGTTTTGAGCGCAACGCTTTTGCCGCCCATGTTTGCGCCGGTTATTACCGTTGCGCCCACGGGTGCGGAAAGGGAAACAGGCGTAAAGCGGCGCTCCCGCTCGAAAAGCGCATCCGCCACGCGGGGGTTGACCATATCCTCCATTTCAACGGGACCGTCGCTGAAATGCGGCATAACCCCGCCGTACTGCGCGGCTATCTCCGCGCGGGCGATTGTGAAATCAAGCTCCGCCACGTTATCCATGCAGTCTATTATTGAAGCGGTATACGGCGCAAGGTCAAGGCATATTTCCTTACGGATGCGGCGCTCCTCCGCGTCCTCTTTGCCTGCGGCAGCACTGCGCAGCGCCATAAGCCGCGCGCGTTCAGCGCTGTCTGTCTCCTTGCGGATAAGCTCCTCTATTTCCCGCTTTTCGCGGCGCGCCTGCTTCAATTCGGGCGATGCGTTATCCGCAATGAAGAAGGTTGCGGCGCGGCTGCCCTCGGGGTCTATTATTTTCAGCGCCTCCGTCTGCGCGGGTATCGCTATGCCCTCTATGTGCGCCTTGGCTATAACGTCCTCAAGCACGGGGGCTATAAGCTCGGTTTGCAGCAAAAAGCGCTTCAGCTCAAAAAGCTCAAGCTCGCTGAGCGCCCCTTCACTCAGGTTCATAGCGCTCCTGCGGATATCCTTCATGGGCATCATAAGCCGCTGAAGCCTGCCGTATTCAAAGCTGAGCGTAGTGAGCGTATCCTTAACACGGCATACGTTTGAAAGCTGCGTTTTCAGTTCGTCTATCTCATTCGGGTCAAAAAAGCGCAGCTTACTCACCCGCGCCTGACCATACGGACTTGAACAGGAAAGCGAATTGATAACGTATCTGAATCCTATGTTCTCCTGCTGGGAAAATGTCATTGCCATTTGTAATAGCCTCCTTTTATCAATCCTCGTCCTTGCTTTCCACGTTCACTACCGGCACGCTTACCGCGGCGCGCATGCTATCGAGCAGCAGCTTCGGGTCCATGTGGAAGCCGTATGCGGAAACGGGGTTTACCGTTATTGCCGCCAGCTTTACCGGCCGCCTTACGCCAATGCGCACGCCGCGAATGAGCAGCTTTTCATATGAATCGTGACTGAGCAGCAGCTTGCTGCCGTCCTCCGCGCTCAGCTCGAAGCCCTTCAGCTTTGCCCCGCCCATGAGCACGGGCTTTATTGTTGCGTCCGTTACCGCGCCGGTGATATACACGCTTTTTACGTCCGCATATTCGCGGCTGCGGAGCGCCTCGGCAAGGGTTAGGCCGTCCTTCATCTGTTCAACGGTGCCGTCCGCGCGCTTGAAGCGTATTTTGCCGCTTATGGGCATATCCAGCTCCGCCTCGCTGAAGGATTCCTGTCGCGGCAGCGTCAAAAGCGCGGTTGAAAAGGCGGTATCCTCGATGACCACGTTTATGTCCCGCGAATAGGATGCGCCGGTGCAAAGTATGGTGGCTTCGCTCACGGTGGGCGCGCAGAGCGTTTTGCGGCTGAGCGCGCCGTCTATTATCGTCATGTCCGCGCCGAAGGAAGAAAAAACGTCCACAAGCGCGCTCAGCTGCGCGGTCATGCTGGGGCCGGCAAGCTGCACGCTGCCGTCGCTTCGGGCGCGGACAACCGCGACCTCCCCCATGGGGGTGGGCCATCCGGTGGAATAGATTATCTCCCGCGTGATATCGCTCAGGCGGAACATGTCCACGGCCGTGGCAACGAGCGTGCCTTCATAAACGTATATGCCGGGCTTTGCCGTGCGGGTAACAAGGTCCGTGCTTTCACCGTCCCGCCCTATGCTGGTAAGCCCAAGGCGGGCGCGGGATTCGTTAAGCTCCGCAATCAGCTTATTGAGCACGGTGGTCTTGCCGGCGTTTTTGCACATGCCTATTATGGAAAGCGAGCGCACGCCCTGTATATATTCCTTCAGCATTCAGTCTCCTATTCGCCGTCCCGCTCGGCTTCCTTTTCCCTTTCAAGGAACAGCTTGAAAACCGCGTCCAGCACATTTGGGTCGTCCACGCCGCGCAGCTCTTCCTCTTCATCATCGGCGCCGGCCATAAGCTCCAATATAACAAGCTCCGGCTCGTCGCTTTCATCGTCCACGGGGAACAGCACGGCGTATTCCTTGCCAAGGAACGGCACAACGTCCATTATTTCATAGGCAAGCTCGTTTCCGTCCCTGTCCTCAAGGGCGATAAGGTCATTCTGATCTATTTCCATATTTATCACCGAAGCTTACGCCTTGTTCTCGCAGCCGAGCACATACTGTATTTTGTGCATTACCATCTGCTTTATGGCTTCGCGGCCGGGCTTTAGATACTGGCGCGGGTCAAAATGGTCGGGATGGGTATAAAGATGCTCGCGCACGCTTGCGGTCATGGCAAGGCGCAGATCGGAATCAATATTTATCTTGCAGACTGCCATGCTTGCGGCCTGGCGCAGCATATCCTCCGGCACGCCTATGGCATCGGGCATATTGCCGCCGTATTTGTTTATCTTTTCAACAAATTCGGGTATAACGCTGCTTGCACCGTGCAGCACTATGGGGAAGCCGGGCAGGCGCTTCTGAACCTCTTCAAGAATATCGAAGCGGAGCTGCGGCTTGGTGCCGGGCTTGAACTTATATGCGCCGTGGCTGGTGCCTATGGCTATGGCAAGGGAATCCACGCCGGTGCGGGTAACAAAATCGTAAACCTGATCGGGATCGGTATAGCTGCCCTGGCCTATGGCAACCTTAACGTCGTCCTCAACGCCTTCAAGGCGGCCGAGCTCGCCTTCTACCACAATGCCGTGGTCGTGAGCATATTCAACCACCTGGCGGGTGAGCGCCACGTTATCCTCGTAAGCATGGTGGCTGCCGTCTATCATGACGGAGGTGAAGCCGCCGTCTATGCAGCTTTTGCAAAGCTCAAAGCTGTCGCCATGGTCAAGATGCAGGCATATGGGCAGGCTGGTTTCGATTATTGCGGCCTCAACAAGCTTCATAAGGTAAGTATGGTTGGCGTATTTGCGCGCGCCTGCGGACACCTGAAGTATCAGCGGGGCGTTGAGCTCCTTTGCGCCTTCGGTTATGCCCTGGATTATCTCCATGTTATTTACGTTGAACGCGCCTATGGCGTAGCCGCCTTCATAGGCCTTTTTGAACATTTCGGTACTGGTTACAAGAGGCATATTTTTATCTCCTTTACATGTTCATAGTTATCATTATTATATACTATTTGGCGCGATAAGCCAACATATACATTGCTTATAATTACATATGCTGATAAAATAGTGCCAATGTTGACGGATTTGATGGGAGATGATGCGCATGACGCATTCAAGATTTGAAGCAGCAAGAAAATGGCTCGTGTTCTGGACGCTGTTCATAGGCATAGGCGCAGTAGCCGGGGCGACGGGGATGCTGGTCGACCCATCCGGCAAGGCGATGGGCATGGCGGCGATGCTGCCGTATTTTCAGGTGCTGCCGTTTGCGGAGTATGTGTTTCAGGATTTTGTATTTTCGGGCATAGCGCTGCTGATAGTGAACGGGCTGAGCAATCTTACTGCGGCGGGGCTGCTTTTTGCGCGGAAAAAAGCGGGCGTTATACTGGGCGGCGTGTTCGGTGTTACGCTCATGCTTTGGATATGCATACAGTTTGTTATATTCCCGCTGAACGTGATGTCCACGTTGTATTTCATATTCGGCCTTGCGCAGGCGTGTACGGGCTATGCGGCGTATGTGTTCATGCGGCAGGAAAGCTTCACCGTGGACACGGCGAAGTACAAAAACATAGGCCGCGACAAAACGCGGCTGGTGGTATATTTTTCCCGCATGGGATACACAAAGCGGACGGCATACGAAGCGGCGGACGCTTTGGGCGCAGATATATATGAAATAAAGGCGACGGAGCACACGGAGGGGACGCTCGGCTTCTGGTGGTGCGGCAGGTTCGGCATGCACCGCTGGCCGATGCCGATAGAGGATATATCCATAGATTTGACCAAATACAGCCACGTTACCATATGCTCTCCCATATGGGTATTCGCGCTGTGCGCGCCGGTGAGGGAGTTCTGCATAAGGGCGAAGGGAAAAATCAAGGAAGTTGATTACATTTTGCTGCACCACACGCAGGGAAAACACCTTAACGCGGCGAAAGAGATGGATGACCTCCTGTGCCTTACCCACACCGCGCTAAAAAGCATACAGTGCAAAGTTGGGAAGATGAGGGAGGTAAAATAACACAATACGGAGGGTGAATATGTGAAAAGGACATTGGTCGTGGTTTTGCTATGCTTGGGACTGCTTGCCGCAGGGTGCAGCGGCTCGCAAGAGCCTGCAACACAAGCAAATAATATAGCACAGGCGGATGGCGATGCGCCGTCCCCATATGCGGAGGCGTACAGAGAACTGTGCGCCGGATACGACGCTATCAATGAGTATAAGGAAGCAACCGATAAGCTGAGGGAAAGCGTTGGCGATGAAATAGCGCATTCGCTGGTGTGTTGCTGCCTTGATTTTGAAGATGCCGGGCATTATGTGACCGGAGCGTATTTTGACGACAGCGCGTTCGATTTTTACAATACGAACTATTCCATTTTGAAAAATCGGTATGAATCGCTTGCGCAAAGTGCTCAGAAGGCGAATATTGAAAGCAACGGCATAGTGCTGAGCGAATACTATTACATCAGCGGGAGCAGGAGCCTGAGCGCGGCATTTGAGTTCACGAATACTGCGCGGGACGAAAACGGGGAAACGCCAACGGCGGAGAAAATTGCGCAGAGCAGGAGCATGACCGCATACGTCAACGGAAATCCGGTGAAGGCGGAATACGAATTGGTATACGCGCACAAATGCTTGGGAAAATACGGGTATTACAGAATAGATTGGTCTGAGCTTGGCACGGTCGGCGGTACGGTTGAAATGCATATAGGCGACAGCGTTTTCACGATAGAACTGAACTAAACAAAACAGGGTGGATATGACACTGATGTAAATTATATATGTGCGCAACACATGTCCTCCCCCTTGATTTTTTTAAGTTATATGCTACAATATATACAGAATAATGACCGGAGGTAATATACCATGGCTTATAAGATCACTGATGCTTGCATCTCCTGCGGCGCGTGCGAAGGCGCTTGCCCCGTTGGCGCTATCTCCCAGGGCGAGGATCATTACGAGATCAACCCCGATATGTGCATCGAGTGCGGCGCGTGCGAAGGCGCTTGCCCCGTTGGCGCACCCAAGCAGGACTAATTAACTGCGAATCAAGGATCGGCCCTTCCGTTAAAGGGGAGGGCCCTTTCTGTATCTTATCTGAACAGAAATTCGATCTATGCGGCTCTAAAGGCCGTTTTTTAGGTGTAGGGAAGGCTAATATATGGAAAAAGGTATCACAAGGCCGAACGGAAGCAAAAAATACATAGGCATACTGCTCATGCTCACATGCGCGCTGCTTTGGAGCGCGAACGGGCTTTGCATAAAGCTTACGCCGTGGAACTCAATGGTGCTGGCGGGCTGGCGCGGCTTCGCGGGGGCGATAACGCTGTTTATCGCCATGAAGGCGCTGAAAATGAAAATAAGCATAAACGGCCGCACCGTACTGATAGGCACATGCGTATGCGCGACGGGATTCCTTTACATAATAGCCAACCGCCTTACAACGGCGGCGAACGCGATAGTGCTGCAATACACGTCGCCCGTATGGCTGGTGATACTGAGCATGGTATTCTTCAAAAAGAAATACCGCGGGCTTGACTACGCGGCGGGGCTGCTGACCGTCGGCGGCATTGCGCTTTTCTTCATGGATCAGCTTAAACCCGGCGGGGCGCTGGGCAACATAATAGCCATAATCGACGGATGCAGCCTTGCGGGCGCGTACCTTTTGATGGGCGAAAGCGAGGGCGGCAACCGCCTTTCCGGCACGCTGGTAGGCCTTGTGCTGATGGCGATAGTGGGCATACCGTTCACGTTTGTTTATCCGCCGGAGGTGACTACGATATCGGTAGTGATGGTGGCGGTTATGGGCATATTCATGCTTGGGCTGCCGTATGCATTGTACAGCGTGGCAATAAACTATTGCCCGCCGCTCGGCTGCGTGCTGATAAGCTCTGTTGAGATAGTGCTAAACCCCGTATGGGTATGGCTCGGCACGGGCGAAATGCCCGACACGTTCGCCATGATTGGCAGCGCGGTGATACTTGTTACGGTAACGCTGTGGTGCGCACTGGGCGGCGCGCAGGCAAAGGAAATAGAAATGGAGATAGAGGAATCCGGGGGGAAGGAAGGGTAAAGCATGCTTACGCATGCGGTGAAATTGCGCCGATGCGCAGTCAAATATTGCTTTCGCAATGTGAAATATGGCTGCGCCATGTGAAATACGCCCGATGGCGTGTGATCGTATGAGCTTGTAAGGCGCACCAAAAGGCGCCCCGGACGGGGAGCTGGCAATACGCCGTAAGGCGGATTGACTGAGGGGTTGTGACAAACAAAGAGCTGTGAGCTGCTTTGTAACCCCTCCGTCTGCTCGTTACACTCGCATCCACCTCCCCTTTCAGGGCAGGCTTAATGTTTGAGCTTGTAAAGCGTCCCAAAATACTCTCTAAACCGGGAACGGTAAATCAAAAATTGAACATATAGTCAATACCCCGCCATGCGTGCGGAAAGCGGGCGGGTGTATATAAAAAACAAAATGAGAAAGGTTGTGTTATTTTGAAACTCACAGGCAAAAGCCTGCGAAGCGATTTCGCGCGGTTTGTATCCGCTACTACCGCGTCGCTGATGGTGTTCTGTCTCTACTCTGTTGTGGACGGGCTGATGGTGGCCCGCGGCGTTGGGGAATACGCCATGAGCGCAGTTAATTTGGCGCTGCCGTTTACCAATCTGCTGTTTGCTGTTGCAGTAATGTTCGCGGTGGGCTCAAGCACCATAATTGCAATATTTATGGCGCAGAAGAAAAAACGGGAGGCTGATGAGCTACTATCCCAAAACCTGACGGTGCTTATAATAATGGGCGTAGTCATAACGGCGGCGGTGCTTATATTCACGGAGCCCATCGCACGCCTGCTCGGCGCGAACGACGTTACGCTTGATTACACCGTTGATTATCTTAAGGGCCTTGCGCCGTTCAGTGCTTTCTTTTTGATATCGTACAATTTGGAAATACTGATAAAGACGGACGGCTTCCCGCAGACCGCGCTTATAACAGTCATAATAGGATGCCTGTCCAACTGCGTGATGGACTATGTTGCAATATTTATATTGGACATGGGCACATACGGCGCGGCCTTTGCAACGGGGCTTTCCCAGCTTATAACAAGCACAATATACATTGTGCATTTCCTGGGCGGCCGCTGTTCCTTCAAAATAAGGAAATTCCGCTTCGATCCGCATATATACAAGCGCCTTATACCAATCGGCTTTGCCGACGGAATAACGGAGCTTTGCACGGGCGTTATGATGTTCATATTCAACCGCACGGTGCTGCATTATATAGGCAACGACGGCGTGGTTACATACACGATAATAGCATACGTGAACACGGTTGTAATAAACCTGATGATGGGCGTATCCCAAGGATCGCAGCCGCTTATCAGCTTCTATTACGGCGAAGGCAGCCGCGAAAAATGCAATACACTGCTGAAATACGGCGTGCGCACGGTTACGGCCATGGCGGCGATAGTATTCGTTGGGCTGTACATATGCGCAAATCAGGTGGTCGGCATATTCCTGAAGGATTCCGATCCGGGCCTTATAGACTTCAGCGTTAAGGCGTTCAGAACGTATAGCTTTTCATATATAATACTGGGCTTCAACGTGCTGATAGGCGGCTTTATGACCGCGCTTGAAAGGCCCAGGCAGGCCATTGCCATATCCATAGGCCGCGGACTTGTGCTGCAAAGCATAAGCCTTATGGCGCTGTCGCTCTCCTTCGGTGCGGACGGAATATGGTACACGCCGATATTGTCGGAAGCGATGTGCCTTATAATGTCCATGCTGTTCCTGCGGCAATATCTTAAAAAGGGCGCTATGCCTCGGGCCACGGTATAACATGGCCCGTGCCGGGAGCGGCGTTATCGCGCGATAAGCGAACGAAAAATAGGATCCAAACGGGCTTTATCGCCGCTGGTGCGGTATTCAACATGCGCACTGCCGCACGGATTTTCAATATTATTGGCTTTAAGCACGCGGCCAAGCTGGCGCACGGTTGCGGCATTGCCGTCAAACAATTCTGCCTTTCCCCTAAAATGCAGCGATGCATAGCGGGCAAAGGCTTTTTTTATGAAAACATAATGCGTGCAGCCCATAACTATCGCATCTATTGTTTCACCTTCAAGGAAAGAAAGATGCTTTTCGAGTATGTCATCAAACGCATCGGCGGCAAAACAGCCGCGCTCTATCCGCTCAACCAACCCGGGGCAAGGGACGCTGACAACACGGGAAGGGTCCTTCATTGTGGAAAGCAGATGCTTATAGCGCGGAAGGCTTGCCGTGGCAGCGGTTGAAAGCATGAGCACGCGGCCGCTGCCTTCGGTTTCGCAGGCGGGCTTTATGGCAGGCTCTATACTTACTATGGGAAAAGGGAATGCGCCGCGGAGTGCATCTATGCAGGTGGCCGTGGCAGTATTGCAGGCTATTACGGCGGCCTTTATGCCGAAATCGGCCATAGCAGAGACGCTTTTTTCGGTAAGAAAGGCAATGTCGGTATAAGATCTGTCGCCATAAGGGGCGTTGGCGTCATCGCCATAATACAGATAATTCTCGTTCGGCAGCAGGTGCAGGGCCTCCCGCAGGACGCTTGCACCGCCCAAACCACTGTCAAAAAATCCTACGGGACGCATGTCCACAAGAACTCACCGCTTTCTCAAAAAACTTTTTGCTAAATATTATATGCATTTAGGGACTTTTTTGGCAACAGCAAAAATAAAATCAAAAAAAGTTGAAAAAAGCTGTTGACAATATTCGGGTCGTTTGGTATTATAGTCAAGCGCGCTGGGGAAACGGACAAGAGAGACCGGAAGAACAGCGGGGAACGCACCTTGAAAACTATATAGTGCAAGATCAAAAAAATAAGCAAGTAATTCAGGAAACGGTCAAGCAGGTTGGAAGGACCTGCGAGGCTGAAAACGAGAGTTTTTAGGCCAGAATAAGTAAACGAGCGCCGGGAATCAGAGATGATTTTTGGTGATCAGGATTTAACTCAAGAGTTTGATCCTGGCTCAGGACGAACGCTGGCGGCGTGCCTAACACATGCAA
>OLNZ01002859.1_pt1 | contig 9977 bp, 8 predicted proteins | sample 1672981 | NCBI WGS metagenome assembly OLNZ01 (sample SAMEA3136743, study PRJEB25190) | human gut metagenome | biome: human gut; feature: human-associated habitat; material: faeces | place: Austria | collected 2013
AGGCCTTCGCGCCCATCGGCGTAAAAGGCGTCCTGGAGGGCGGCCATCTTTTCCAGGTTTTCGGCAGTTTTGGCCAGGATATCTTCTTTCTTTACATGGTCATCCTTGCTGTCGCAGGGCAGCTTGCGCAGCGCGCATGGGTGGGAACCATCAAACAAATAGCGGTCAGCCTTCATCCGGGCTGCCTCCTTTCTGCAAAAGGACAAAGTTATACTCTCTCAGTATACCCGTTTTGGCCCCCATGTGCAACCGCAAGATGCAAAAAAGGCATTGCAGACGCGCGGCCCGCAATGCCTTTTTTCATAATTACAAAACAAAATCAGAACGTCAGGTTGCCGAACTCGGAAAGCTTCAGCTGTTCGTTGTGCTGCTCGGCCCAGTTGATGCTCCACGGGCTGCCGAACAGCAGCAGGTGGTTGCCCTTCAGGTCCTCGATGCAGCGGGTGTCGCTGGTCAGGTCCAGTGTTTTGGGGTCCAGCTCGTCCGGATCATTCATGATCCAGCGAAGGTGCTCATACGGCAGGGTCTGCATACGGATGTCAACGTTATATTCGTTGCGCAGGCGGTATTCCAGCACTTCCAGCTGCAGCACGCCGACCACGCCGACGATAACTTCCTCCATACCGGAGCCAAGGTCGCGGAAAATCTGGATCGCGCCTTCCTGTGCGATCTGCTCCATGCCTTTCACAAACTGCTTGCGCTTCATCGTGTCCACCTGGGTCACGCGGGCAAAATGTTCCGGTGCAAAGGTGGGGATGCCCGCAAACTGCACATGCTGCTTGCCGGTGCACAGCGTATCGCCAATGGAGAAGATGCCCGGATCAAACAGACCGATGATATCGCCGGCATAGGCTTCGTCCACGATGGCGCGGTCGTCAGCCATCAGGCTGGTGCCGGTAGCAAGCTTGATGTTCTTGCCCTCCTGCACATGGAATGCTTCCATGCCGCGCTCAAACTTGCCGGAGCAGATGCGCAAAAACGCAATGCGGTCGCGGTGATTCTTGTTCATGTTGGCCTGGATTTTGAACACAAAGCCGCTGAACTGCTCGCTGCAGGGATCCACCACATCGCCGGTGGGGGCATCCTTGCGGGGCAGTGGCGGCGGGGTCAGGCGCAGGAACTCTTTCAGGAAAGGTTCCACGCCAAAGTTGGTCAGCGCGGAGCCAAAGAATACGGGGCTCAGCTGGCCGTGCTGCACAGCGTCCAGGTCAAACTCTTCGGCGGCGCCATCCAGCAGCTCAATGTCGTCAGCCAGCTTCTGGTGGTTGGCCGCGCCGATCAATTCATCCATTTCGGGTGCGCCCAGCTCGGCGGTGATCTCGTCCACCATCTTCACGCCGTTGGCGCGGCCATCGCTTTCAAAAGCCAGCACCTTGCGGGTGTCGCGGTCAAACACGCCCTTGAACTCTTTGCCGCAGCCGATGGGCCAGTTCATCGGGTAGGTTTTGATGCCCAGGATCGTCTCAATGTTTTCCATCAGTTCAAACGGGTCGCGGGCTTCGCGGTCCATCTTGTTGATGAAGGTGAAAATGGGGATATGGCGCAGGGTGCAGACCTTGAACAGCTTGATGGTCTGGGCCTCAACGCCCTTGGCGGCGTCGATGACCATGACGGCGGAATCCGCCGCCATCAAGGTGCGGTAGGTATCCTCGGAGAAGTCCTGGTGGCCGGGGGTATCCAGAATGTTGATGCACTTGCCCTGATAGTTGAACTGTAAAACAGAGGAGGTAACAGAGATACCGCGCTGTTTTTCAATATCCATCCAGTCAGAAACGGCATGTTTGGCGCTCTGCTTGCCCTTGACGGAACCGGCGGTCTGGATGGCTCCCCCGTACAGCAGCAGCTTTTCGGTCAATGTGGTTTTGCCGGCGTCCGGGTGCGAAATGATCGCAAACGTCCGGCGGCGCTCGATTTCTTCACGCAAAGTTGCCATGAAAGTCAATACTCCTTTATTCCATTGCAATGTGACTTTTTACGGTTGTCTGCTTCCGTCACATGGGGAACACTCCTCTATCACTCTGGTTTTCAGGCGGCACCTGAACTATTACAAGAAAGGTTACAAGACATACCTTTCTATTTTACTATGATTTTTAAGGGATTGCAACGCCTGATACCGGATTTTTGGCCGGCAAGGGGAGAAAAAAAGCAAAATTTGATGGAAAATGCGTGGTGGGGGGCCATCATCCCGCCGGGGGAGAAAGGCAAATGTTTGACTGTACGCCACAGATTCTAATAATGTGCCGAGATTTTATTCGTAGGTGCGCACATTATATGCCCGCTGCCTTGTGGGTGGGTGACGGGGTAAGATATCCGGCAAGGCGCGTCTGCGGGACGATGCCGAGCATCGTCCCCTGCAAAATAAAATCAAAGAGCGAACATACTCGTCAGGACTTACTTATTCGCCTCCGCATGGGCGGTGGCTTCCGCCACATACCCTTCGGCATTTTTTCGGTTGGCTTCCACCAGGGCGGGGCTGGCGGCTTCACGCACCTTGGCGGGCACACCCATGGCCACCATGCCGTCCGGGACCACGGTGTTTTCCAGCACCAGCGCCCCGGCGGCCACCACGGCATTTTTGCCCACCACGGCGCCGTTCATCACCGTGGCGTGCATACCGATCAAAGCGCCGTCCCCCACCGTACAGCCATGCACCACTGCACTGTGGCCGATGGATACATTTTTGCCGATCGTTACCCCCAGGTTTGGCCCGGTGTGCAGCACGGCGTTGTCCTGGATATTGCTGTTTTTGCCAATGCGGATGGCGCCGGTATCTCCGCGCACCACCGCGCCGTACCACACGCTGCTGCCAGCGGCCAGCACAACATCCCCGGCCAGGGTGGCGTTGGGGGCCACAAAGGCTGCACTGCCAACATCCGGCGTTTTGCCGTATACTGTGATAACTGCCATAATTTTACCTCCCTGCCCGGAATAATTCTACCGCCGGGCACTGTTAGTTAAATTGAAAAACAGGCCTGTGTTTGTTATACTTTTACTATATTAAATAATATATTACGTTGCTTCAGGAAAAGCAATCAGGGGGAAAACAAATATGATAAAAATGGTTTGCAGCGATCTGGACGGCACCCTGCTGCAATATGGGAAAAAGCTCATTGAGGGCGAAATTTTTGATGAAATCCGCGCTTTGCATGACCGTGGTATCCTGTTCTGCCCGGCCAGCGGGCGGCAGTATACCAGCCTGCGCAAACTGTTCGCCCCTGTGGCGGACGATTGCATCTACCTGTGCGAGAACGGCGCGGTTGTCTACCGCGGTGGCAAAGTAATCGCCAAAACGCCGATGCCCCGCGCCCTGGCAGAAGAAATCGCCTGGGATTTCTGGAACAACACCGAGGACTTAGGCGAAGTGATGCTTTCCGGCGAAAACATGTCCTACCTGATGGAACGCGGGCACGGCGTGGTGGACCGCATCAAGTTCATTGGCAACAATTATACGGTCATCACAGACCCCGCCCAGATCCCGGAGGATATCGTCAAGGTGTCCGTCTATTTGGTGGACGGCGTGGAGCCGTTTGTGGAGCGCTTTGTGCCCAAATGGCAGCAGGCCAACTGCGCCGTGGCGGGACCCAAGTGGATCGATACCACCGTGGCCAACAAGGGGATTGGCGTACAGAGCATCTGCCGTGTGTTGGACATTGACCCGGCGGATGTGATGGCCTTTGGCGACAACTATAATGATGTTGCCATGCTGGATTTGGTAGGTCACCCTTACATTATGTCCACCGCTGCAGCGGAGCTGCGCCGGCGCTATGCAAACCATACCCCCCGGCCGGAGGATACCCTGCGTGCCTTCCTGGCCAGGCAGGAAAACTGAAACCGAGTGAATCCACAATATTGTTAAAAACATTTTGTTGATTTTGTGAAAGTTTACAAAAAACGACAGGGTAAAATGCAGTGTTTGCATTGACTTTGCTCAACATTGCTGGTATAATCAAATTGTTAAATTCTCCACAGGTTTGTTGAAAAGCTGTGGAACAGAGAGGAAGACGCATCTATGAAGCAGTTTGATTATACCATTCAGGAAGCAGTTGGCATCCATGCCCGTCCGGCCGGTTTGCTGGTCAAAGAGGTCAAAAAGTATAAGAGCACTGTTACCGTCATCAAGGGCGATAAATCCAGCAACGCGCTGAAACTGATGGCTTTGATGGGTATGGGCGTTAAGTGCGGCGATACCGTTACCGTTACCGTGGAAGGCGAGGACGAGGATACCGCAGCACCGGCACTGGAAGCTTTCTTCAAAGAGCATTTGTAATTGAATCCTTTTGTTTGCGGCACCTGCCCCAGCAAGGCCCTTACCCGGCGCTGGGGCAGGCAGCCGCATTTTGTTTTCTGCTGCATTTGGTTGTATAAAATAACCAGTCAGGATCCCATTGAACACCAAAGAAAGGACGCTTGTTATGATCAGTATTCAGGGCAAGGGCGTATCTTCCGGCGTTGGCGTTGGCCCGCTTTATTTCTATCACCGCACCAAAACCGAGATCCCCCGCTATACCGTGACCGATCCCGATGCCGAGTGGCACCGTTTCAAGGGCGCGCAGACCGCCGCCATTGAGCAGCTGGGCGAACTGGCCGAAAAGGCCCGCGCCGAAGCCGGCGATGAAGCTGCCATGCTGTTTGAGACCCACCAGATGATGGCCGAGGATCTCGATTACGAGGAAGCCATCTCCGACCATATCAACAATGAAAAGATGAACGCCGAAGCCGCGATTTCGGATACCGCAGTTCAGTTCGCCGCCATGTTTGAATCCATGGACGATTCCTACATGCAGGCCCGTGCGGCAGATGTGCGCGATGTATCGGATCGCATCCTGGGAATCCTGTCCGGTGCAGTGCAGGGCGGTATTGCTTCGGATGTGCCGGTGCTGCTGGCTGCGGACGACCTGGCACCTTCGGAAACTGTGCAGCTGGATAAATCCAAGATTTTGGGCTTCATCACTGCGGGCGGTTCCGGTTCCAGCCACACGGCCATTCTGGCCCGCACCATGGGCATTCCCGCCATTGTGGGCGTGGGCGATGCCCTGAAGCCGGAGTATGAGGGCCGCTCCTGCATTATTGACGGCGCTACCGGCAATGTGGTGATCGACCCGGACGATATGACCCGTGATTACCTGCTGAAAAAGCGGGAACAGCAGCTGCGCCTGCAGCGCCTGCTGGAGACCCTGAAAGGCCAGCCCAATGTGACCAAGGATGGCAAGAGCATCCGCATTTACTGCAACATTGGCTCCCCGGACGACGTACATGCCGTGCAGGTCAACGATGGCGGCGGCATCGGCCTGTTCCGCAGCGAGTTCCTGTACCTGAACAGCCCGGATTACCCCACCGAGGACCAGCAGTTTGAAGCCTACAAAAAGGTTCTTGCCGATATGGGCGGCAAGGAAGTTATCATTCGCACGCTGGATATCGGCGCGGACAAGCAGATCGGCTACTTTAACCTGCCCAAAGAGGATAACCCGGCTATGGGCATGCGCGCTCTGCGTATCTGTCTGAACCGCCCGGAAATCTTCAAGACCCAGCTGCGTGCCCTTTACCGTGCTTCCGCGTTCGGCAAGCTGGGCATCATGTTCCCCATGGTGACCAGCGTGTGGGAAGTGCGCGAAGCCAAAAAGTACTGCGAGGAAGTCAAGCGCGACCTGAAAGCTGAGGGCATTCCCTTTGCGGAGGATGTGCAGGTCGGCATCATGATTGAAACCCCGGCAGCGGCCATCATGAGTGACCGTCTGGCCAAGGAAGTGGATTTCTTCAGCTGCGGCACCAATGACCTGACCCAGTACACCCTGGCCTGTGACCGCCAGAACAATGATCTGGGACGTTTTTATGACCCGCATAACCCGGCAGTGCTGCGCCTGTTGAAGATGGTGACGGAGAATGCCCACAAGAACGGCATTTGGGTTGGTATCTGCGGCGAGCTTGGCGCGGACCTGACCCTGACCGAAACCTTCCTGGCGATCGGTGTGGATGAGCTGTCCGTCAGCCCGCGCGCGGTGCTGCCCCTGCGCAATGCCGTGCGCATGACCGATACCCGCGAAAGCGCATCCCGCCTGCTGGCCGCCATCGATGCCGAGTACCCGGAAACGCTGTGAGGGGCTTTACGGAGGATTTGTGTTCCTTCTTTGAAAAGAAGGAACCAAAGAAACTTTATCTTTTTTAGTATAATAGAACACAAAAGATAAAAAAAGGCGCATCACACAAAACCATCGTGTGGTGCGCCTTTTTGATGTTGGCTTTATAGAAATTGGTACAAGTTGAAAAACAATCTGTAAGGAACGGTCTAGACCGTTCCTTACAGAGCATTTTATAATGTGTTGCAAACCAACAAAGCATCTGTAGGGCGGGGTGCCCTCACCCCGCCGCGGAGAAACCATGCCTATCGCGGTAAACGCTGCAATTTATTTGTAGGGGACGATGCTTGCATCGTCCCGCGGAGCGTGTAACGGTAAAAATCTACCGCGCACCATCACCCCATCACCCGAATTACCCCCAGCACCAACAAATGCACCGGGTAAAACAGATAGAAAAACCAGTGCGAAAATTTCTTTCCCCGCGCCGCCCGCTGGCCATTGTACAGATACAAGATCACAAACCCGGATGCAGCGATCCCTGCCATGCTGCCGCAGGCCATCAGCAAACACTGTGCGGTGGGGTAAAGCCACACGCTGCTGGTGTAATTCAGCCAGCCAAACAGCGCGGCAGAAAGCGCAAAACTGAACCGCAGTCGTTTTTGGTCCTGGCCGGACCAGCGGAAGAGCAGGGTGAACACCGGGGCCAGCAGCGCCCAGTCACAAAACAACGAACCAAAAATCAGCAGTACGATCAGCACGCCGCGCAAAAAACGGTTCCGGATGGTTTCGATACACAACAAGATGCAAAAACACAGGAACAGCGTGAACATCATGTTGAAATCCTGAAATTCCAGAATGCCGTTTTGGGCAAACGCCATCGAGAACGGCACCTGTGAAACCACACCGAACCCGAACAGCCGTAAGGCATACTGTTTGCGGCTGTGGGTGTACCGGAAGCCCTCTACCAGAAAATAGCACATGGTAATGGCGGTAAAGTAGCCGATATCCACCAGCACCTCGTACCAGAGGGTGCCCGGCACCAGAAAAATATTGGCGATGTGGTTCAGCAGCATGGCGGTCACCGCGATGTATTTGATCACATCGCGGTTCAGCACCCGCCAGCCGGGGCTTTGTGTTTGCTGTTGCAGCATTGGCAGCACTTCCTTTTTGGGGCTTCACAGCGGCAGCGGTTATTTTTCCCGCTTAATGACAAAGCAGGGCAGGGGAGCGGTATCGGCCCAGTTGGCAAATTCGCAGATCAGCACGGTATAATCGGCCAGCGGCAGGCTGCGGAAAAACTCCGCCGCAGCCTTTTTCTCCGCATTGCCGATCACCTTGCCGCTGTACAGCACCGCGGCAAGCACGCCGCCGGGCTTCAGGGCGTCCAGCCCGGCCTGCAGCGCGGGCAGGGTGGAATCTGCCGTGGAGTGTACATCGTGCGCGGCACCTGGCAGCCAGCCAAAGTTGAACATCACGCAGTCCGCACTGCCCGGCGGGGCAAAGCGCAGCAGCTCCCGATGGTCGCAGCATTCCGCGCGGCCAATGGCAGCCATGCCGTTGGCGGCCAGCAGAGCATTGGTGTTGGCCGCGGCCTGAGGCTGGATATCCAGCCCGATCACCCGGCCATTTTCCCCGGCAACGCTGCATAAAAATAGGGTATCGTGCCCGTTGCCGCAGGTGGCATCCAGATACAGTCCGCCCGGTGCCAGTGTGCTGCGCAAAAAGCGGTGGGTCAGCTCCACTGCCGTCAGGTCCGGCACGCGGCGGCGCACCAGCAGCCCGCCGCGCGGCACAAAACCGAACTTTGCCGCCAGCGCCTGCGCAGCGGTATTGCCGGCATCCGGCAGTGGCGCGGTGAATTCGCTGGGGGCAGTCCGGTCAAAGCCGCCGTTCTGGCGCAAAACCTCCCGCAGCAGATAGCTTCCGTACCCGCGGCTCTGCCATTCCGGGGCAATTTCCAACGCTTCAAAACAATCGGCACAGGTAACGGCATGGCCGATGCAGCCTTTCTCTTTATATAACGAATAGACACAGCGGTTTTGTGCGTCCAGTGCCGTTTTTTCAATCCGCATGGGCAAGCTCCCCCTAATGTTTCAGTCTGCAACTGATTGTACGGCATGGGGCGGATAAAGTCAAACCACAGCCCAAACTGACCGGATTTTTGGAGATTTCACATTTCTTTCACGCAGTCGCGAAACTGTTTTCACAATTAGCGGTTATACTGTAGGCACAAGGTTGAGGGAAGCAAGAAAGACAAAGCAAAAGCTTCCGCCAGACCGTGTATCACCGCCCGGCGGCCCCCAAGCGCCGTGCGGCAGAACAAAGGAGAGATTTTTCATGAGTGAATATGATTATTCGGGTCTTTATAATAATGGCGGCCCGCAGAATAATAACGGGCAGCCAGCGGGCACTCAGCCGGAACAGCCCCAGGCAGAGCAGTCCGGTTACCCCAATGTGGGCAGCAGCGGAATGAACACCGCCAACACCGCACAGACAGATTATTCTAATTCCAGCCAACAGAACAGCAGCTATAACCCCCAGGGCCCCGTTGCAGGCAATGGCGGCAACGGTGGCAACGGCAATAACGGCGGCTACAATGGCTACAGCTATTCCAGCAACCCACAGCCCCCGCAGAACGAGCCCAAAAAGAGCCACGGCGGCAAAAAGGTTTTGCTGCGTGTGGCGGCCTGCATCGGTGTGGTAGCCCTTGGCTTTGGCGGTGGTCTGGCAGGAACTGTGGTTGCCAGCCGCACCGGCTTGACCCGCGGCCAGGTTGTGGTCCAGCAGGTCCAGCGTGACACCAACACGGATTCTGTATCCCAGGGCAGCACCAACGGCACCAACCTGTCGATTCAGGATGTTGCCGCGCTGGTACAGCCCAGCGTTGTGGCCATCACCACCGAGCAGATGGTCAGCACCAACACCTGGTTTGGCGGCAGCTATGTGCAGAGCGGTGCAGGCTCCGGCGTGATCATCTCGCAGGATGGTTACATTGTGACCTGTGCCCATGTGGTTTCCGGCGCAAATAACATCACGGTACAGCTGGCAGACGGAACAGAGTATACCGCAACGGTCGTTGGCCAGGATTCTACTTCGGACGTTGCAGTCCTGAAAATCGAAGCCACCGGTCTGACTCCGGCTGTGATTGGCGACAGCGACAGCCTGGCTGTTGGCGAAACCACCATTGCCGTTGGCAACCCGCTGGGTACCCTGAGCAACACCGTTACCAATGGTATTGTCAGCGCCTTGAACCGTGAAGTTACCGTTCAGGGCAACGATATGAACCTGATCCAGACCAGCGCTTCCATCAGCCCGGGCAACTCCGGCGGCGGCCTGTTCAATGCAAACGGTGAGCTGATCGGTATTGTCAACGCCAAGAGCAGCTCCAGCGATGCAGAGGGGCTTGGCTTTGCAATCCCCATCAATACCGCCATGGAAATGGCAAAACAGATGATCGAAAAGGGTTATGTTGCCCGCCCGGCCATGGGTGTTACGGTCATCACCATCAATGATGCCCAGACTGCTATGCAGTACGGCGTCAGCAACTATGGTGTGTATATCTACCAGATCGCATCCGGCAGCGGTGCCGAAAAAGGCGGCCTGAAGCTGGGTGACCGCATCATCTCCATTGATGATGTGGCAGTCTCCAGTGCATCCGATGTACAGAAGTATTGCCAGAGCAAGGAAGTTGGCGATACCGTTACCCTGCAGGTAGAGCGTGATGGCAAGGTCATCAGCTGCGAAGTGACCCTGGGCGAAAGCAGCCAGTCCACCGCAACGGCTGAAAGTGGGAACTAAGTTCTTTACGGGAGTTTTTTGTCCCTTCTTTGAAAAGAAGGGACCGAAGAAACTTTAGGCAATACCGCATAATTCTAAGTGCCGATACGGCGAGCGAGGTGCGGC
>OLNZ01002861.1_pt1 | contig 9973 bp, 10 predicted proteins | sample 1672981 | NCBI WGS metagenome assembly OLNZ01 (sample SAMEA3136743, study PRJEB25190) | human gut metagenome | biome: human gut; feature: human-associated habitat; material: faeces | place: Austria | collected 2013
TACCGTCACAGAAGAAAATTCAAGGCAGGAGATGGTCAGGAAGGTGGCAGAAGAAAATGCCACGGTGCTGATGGAGAAGACATCATCCTGAAAGTTCCGGCAGGAACCGTTGTAAAAGACAAGGAATCAGGGAAAGTTATCCTTGATATGTCTAATAAGAAGGAACCAGTTGTACTTTTAAAAGGCGGTCGTGGTGGTAAAGGAAACCAGCATTATGCAACTCCAACCATGCAGGCACCAAAATATGCCCAGCCAGGTGGGAAAGCGCAGGAACTCGAAGTTATGCTTGAGTTAAAAGTTATTGCTGATGTAGGTTTGGTTGGATTCCCAAATGTAGGAAAATCTACATTTTTATCAAGAGTAACAAACGCAAATCCAAAGATCGCAAACTATCATTTCACGACATTAAATCCAAATCTTGGAGTTGTGGATATGGATGGAAGCAAAGGATTTGTTATTGCAGATATCCCAGGAATCATCGAGGGGGCGTCTGAAGGTGTTGGTCTTGGATTTGAATTTTTACGTCATATCGAACGTACAAAAGTTATGATCCATATGGTAGATGGAGCTTCAGTAGAAGGAAGAGATCCAATCGTTGATATCCATGCTATCACAGATGAACTTAAGAAATACAACAAAGAGATTCTAGAGAAACCACAGGTGATCGCAGCGAACAAGATGGATGCTATGTCTGAGACAGACAGAGAGACTGTGATCGATTTATTAAAAGAAGAGTTTGAACCAGAAGGAATCAAAGTATTCCCTATTTCTGCGGTAAGCGGGGAAGGTGTTAAAGAATTATTATGGCATGTACAGGGATTATTAGATGAATTACCAGAAGGTGCAACAGAATTTGAACAGGAATACGAATTAAACTTCGGAGAAGAAGAAGGTGGAATCTTTATCGGTCATCCAGAAGAAGGATTATATACCGTCGAAGGACCGAAAGTAGAGAGAATGCTTGGATATACTAATCTGGAATCTGAGCGTGGATTTGACTTCTTCCAGAAATTCATGAAAGAAAACGGTGTCATTGAACGTTTAACAGAAATGGGAATCGAAGAAGGAGACACTGTACGTTTGTATAATCTGGAGTTTGACTACTATAGATAGATATAATTGAATGGAGGATAACATGACAAGCAAACAGAGAGCTTATTTAAAGAGCCTTGCAATGAAGATCGATCCGATCTATAACATTGGAAAAGGAAGTATTTCACCAGAACTTGTACAGGGTGTCAGAGATGCTTTAGAAGCAAGGGAATTGATCAAGATCGGTGTTCTTCAAAACTGTATGGACGATCCAAAAGAACTGGCAAATGTTCTTGCAGAGAGAACAAGATCCCAGGTTGTACAGGTTATTGGTAAGAAGATCGTATTATATAAGGAATCAAAGAATCATAAGAGAATTGAACTGCCAAAAGCAGGGAAATAATATCGGAGGACAGCCATGAAGAAGATAGGAATTCTTGGCGGGACATTCAATCCGATCCATCATGGACATCTGATTCTTGGACAGGCAGCGAAAGAAGAGTTTGGATTGGATGAGATTTTGGTTATGCCAACAAAGAATCCGGCATATAAAAAGATCAGTGGCGGTGTCAGTGAGAAAAACAGAGTCGATATGATCAAGCTGGCGATCAGGGATTTTCCGTATTTCAAATTTAGTGATATCGAATTAAAACGTGAAGGAACAACGTACACAGTTGATACGTTAAGAGAACTCACAAAACAGGATACAGATTGCAGATATTACTTCATCATGGGAGCAGATTCGCTTTATCAGATCGAGACATGGAAAGATCCAGGACAGATTTTTACCATGGCAGATATATTAGTAGCTACAAGAAATGACTCAAGAAGTGCTCTGGATGCTCAGATTGATTATCTGGAAGAGAAATACGATGGCAAGATTTATCATTTAAGCAGTCCAAGCATTGAGATTTCATCCAATGATATCAGAAAAAGATGTAGCAATGGATCAAGTATTCATTTCTTCCTTCCAGAAGATGTGATTGATTATATAGAAAGAAATGATTTATATGGAAGTACAGCAGATAGAAGAAAAGCTTAAAACAGCGTTAAAACCATCCAGATACCGGCATACACTAGGAGTAGCTTATACAGCTTCCTGTATGGCAATGGTGTTTGGAGTGGATGTTCATAAAGCATATCGCGCAGGTCTTTTACATGACTGTGCCAAAGGCTTTTCAATGGAGGAGCAAAGAGCGTTATGCAAACAATATAATATCAGTCTGGAGGGAACTTTAACCAAAAGTCCGCAGCTGATGCATCAAGAGATCGCTCCATTTCTTGCAAGCGATGAATATAAGGAACAGGATTCGGAAGTTTTGTCAGCAATCGCATGTCATACGACAGGGAAGATTGGTATGACACCGCTTGAACAGATAGTTTTTATTGCTGACTATATGGAACCAAATCGAAAGATGATTCCAGGACTTTCAAAAGTCCGTAAGCTGGCATTTGAGGATCTTGATAAATGTACAAAAACAATTCTTAAGAATACGATAGAGTACCTGACAGAATGTGGACAGGAAATTGATGAGCGGACAGTAGAGACTTATAAGTATTATAGAGACAAAAAGGAGAATTAAGATGGATCAGTCATTAAATATGGTAAAGATCGCATATGATGCGTTAGATGACAAGTTAGCAGAAGATATCAAGATCATTGATATTCGAAGCATTTCTGTTCTTGCAGATTACTTTATCATTGCAGATGGTAATAACAAAAACCAGGTACAGGCAATGGTAGATAATGTACAGGAAGAACTTTTTAAAGCTGGATATGAGATGAAACAGATGGAAGGGTATAGAGAAGGAAACTGGATCTTACTTGACTTTGGTGATATCATCATCCATATCTTTGATAAAGAAAACCGTTTATTCTATGATCTTGAAAGAATCTGGAAAGACGGAAAAGAAGTATCGATCGAAGAATTAAATTAAAAAGAATGATATGAAAAAAAGTCAGCTATGGGAATGCTTTGAAAGCATCTCGCAGCTGACTTCTTTTTATTTCATTGAACGATAAAGTCCAACGACTTTACCAATAATAGATACTTCTGATACGATGATCGGATCCATAGTATCATTCTCTGGCTGGAGTCTGTAATATCCATCTTCTTTATAAAATCTCTTAACAGTTGCAGAATCTTCGATCATTGCAACGACAATATCACCATTATCAGCAGTTGGCTGTTGTTCGACAATAACCATATCACCGTCAAAAATTCCGGCATTGATCATACTCTCTCCACGGACATGGAGCATGAAAGTATTTTTATTGCTGATATGATTTGGAAGCATTGGAAAATATTCTTCAATATTCTCTACCGCTAAGATCGGTTCACCGGCAGTAACGGTACCTACGACAGGGATATTGATGATCTCGCGGCGAGCCAGATTAAAATCATCATCGGTGATCTCGATCGCACGAGGCTTGGTAGGATCTCTATGAATGTATCCTTTTCTCTCCAAAGTCTCCAGATGGGAATGGACAGAGGAAGTAGAACGAAGATTCACTGCCTCGCAGATCTCGCGTACGGCAGGTGGATAACCTTTATCCAGAATGCGTCGCTTGATAAATTCAAGGATCTGTTGTTGCTTATCACTTAATTGTTCTTTGGCCATGTATCATATCCTCCGTGTCTGTTTATAAACTATTCTTATCATAACATAGATCCAAAATGGAAACAAGTGTTCTCGAACAAAGTTTCGTAAAAAGCTTGACAAACAAATGTTCGAGAACTATAATACAGACATAAACAAAACAAATGTTCGATTATAGTTTACGGAGGATGATATTATGAGAAGTAAGAGAAGAGTGATCGGAATTATCATAGCAATAGTTTTTGTTTTTTTAATGAGTGCTTTCCTTTCAAGTAACAGCCTGATCGAGGCCCAGGGAACAAAAGACAAGCAGTTTACCAGCATTCAGGTGCAGAAAGGCGATACATTATGGAAGATCGCAAAGAAATATATGGGGAATGAATATTCATCTGTTGACGATTATATTGAAGAGGTATGTCAGACCAATCATATATATGATGGAAAGATCACAGAAGACATGTATCTGGTGATTCCATATTATAAGTGAACAACTGGCAGTCATACAGTTGATGTATGACTGCCAGTTGTGAATATAAATACTTTAATACAATATTATCGCCCAGTTGGGTTTTTGCTAAAAGATGCTTTTGTGCTGTTATAGACAGCTTTTCCATAGTTTGTAAGATTAGAGTTCATTTTCTTTGCTTCAGATTTGTTAGAGATGAATCCAATCTCAGTTAAGGTAGAAGATGTCTTCGTATGACGGAGAACAGCTAATCCTGTACGGTTTACAAGACCTCGGTTTGTAAATCCTGTGGCAGAACGGATATAAGGATGAATGGTTGCTGACCAATTATAGCTTGTTAGTCCTGTAGAAGATTTATATCCTTTGGAATTGTATAAGGTTTCAGTTCCTGTAGCAGAAGATCCGGCAGAATTGATATGAACACTGTAGAATCTGTCTGCGCCAACTGCATTGGCAAGATCAGAACGCTCAGTAAGGCTTGGGTATGTATCAGATAATCTTGTATAGTAAACTTTGATATCTGGATCGTTATCAAAGTATGACTTTGCAGCCTGAACGATCTTCAAGGTCATGTTTTTTTCTTTATATCCATTGGCAACTGCTCCAGAGTCTGAACCACCATGTCCTGCATCAAGTACAACGATCTGTTTGTACATTGCCTTTGGTGAGTCGTAGCGAACTTTGATATAGGAATCTGTCTGTGTTACTTCGAATCCTTTGATCGTAGCTTTTCGAGGCTTGATATATATCTTTGTATAGCCATTGCTGTAAGCGACAGAGTAAGAATAGAAGCTTGAATCACCAATAACACTGCGATGTGATGCATCGGAATAATAAGAAGAATAATTTCCTTTAATATTTACGATCAAACGATAGTTATTATAATCGTCAGTTGTTGAGATGTCGTTTTCGGATAAGCCTTCTGGTTTGTCAAGTTGTACATAATGTTCTCCGTTTGTTGCTGGAAGCGTTGTAACGGAAGAAGATGCCTTATTACTGTTACTTGTTGAGAAAGTACCAGCATAAGAACTACTGCTCCATGAATAAGAATATCCAAGATTTTTTGCACAGAATTCGCCAGGAACATAGATGTAATTCTTTTTCTGTTTATAGGAATATACACGGCGTGCAGGTGTTGGAAGTTTCTTTTTCTTTCCATTGACATAAGCATATTTGCTGCCACGTTTCATGGTGATCGTCTTAGAACCTTTTTTTAAAGTGATCTTCCATGTTTTAGAAGAGTAAGAATAAGAAACGCCTAATCCCTTCTGGAATACATAGCTTGCGGAATACATGGTTGTATTACCACGTAAGAAGCCAGGTGCTTTTGTTTTAATTGTCTTACCATTATAGATTGCACCGCGAGCTTTCTTTTTCTGTTTTTTACCGGCAACTTTTAAAGTGTATGTGCGTTTTGTCGTTGCATAGGATGCGGCAGATACATTTGCAGGTATTGCCGTACCAATGACTGAAACTGATAACAGTGTTGTAATAAATAACTTTTGTAATCTCATTGTTTATCTCCCTTTCTCATAGATTAAATCGTAACATATTTGTAATATTAATGCAATAAAAAGACTGTATCTCTTTGGATTTCCTGAGATACAGTCTGATATTATTAGATAAAATTAATTAAAAGAATTACAGAGTGACTGGTAAAGAGCAGATCCGATTGCCTCAGATCTAGCGTCAATTCTTGCAGATTCCGTGCTGTTAGAGATGAATCCCATCTCGGCAAGGGCACTCATCATTTTTGTTCCTCGAAGTACTGCAAGCCCAGGGCGGTATACAAGGCTTCGGTCATAAGAAGACCCTTTTGTATACCCCATTCCGCTTAGCGAAGAGGAATGAATGACACTGGCATATGTTTTGTAATCCTTATATAATGTTTCAGTTCCTTTTGCACTGGCAGAGTCTGCAGAATTGATATGTACACTTAAAAAACGGTCAGCATTGACGGTGTTAGCCAGATCATAACGTTCGGTAAGAGTAGGATACCAGTCAGAGAGTCTGGTGTAATAAACCTTATACAGCGGATCAGAGTCAAAGTTTGTCTTGATATTCTGAACGATCTTTAAGGTCATGTTCTTTTCGATATAACCGTTTCCAGTTGCGCCGCTGTCTTTTCCACCATGTCCGGCATCAATAACAATGACTCTGTAGAACATATTCTTTGGCGTCGCATATTTGACATAGATATAAGAATCCGTCTGAGTAACAGAGAATCCTTTGATCGCTGATGTTATCAGATTGATATAAGTTTTTCCATTTAGATAAGAAACTTTATAAGTTAAAGAATCTTTGATCGTGCGGTTAGAAGCTGTGTTAAAAAAGTTGCGATAATCTCCGTCAATGATGATCTGTAACTGCTTATTCCAGTAATCGTCGTTGGAACTTATAGAAGACGATGAAAGACCATCCGGTTTTTGGATACGGATAGAATAATCAGATTCAGACGCTGTGATCTTTGTTGTACTTCCAGAAGGATTAGAAGTCTGAGGCTTTGTATTTGAAGGATTGGAAGGAGCAGGTTTATCAGTACTGCCCTTTGAGATCACTCCTGATAATAGACGATTGTTCCATGAATAATTTAATCCTAGTTTTTTTGCAACGATATCTCCAGGAACCATGATATAATTTTTCTTTTTTGCGATATAACGGATTTTTCGAGGCGCAGATGGAAGGGTGAATTTCTTCCCATTCAAGGTAGCCGTTCTGCTGTTCAAAGTCATGACAAGTTTCTGAGAATTTCGTTGTAATGTAACTTTTTTTTGGGAACTTGAATATTTTGTTCCAAGAGAAGAACAGCGACCGAAGATCCAGTATGCAGAATACATAGAAGTAGAACCTTCAATATATCCTGGTATTTTTGTACTTATAACCTTATTATTATATCTGGCATTGATGGCTTTCTTTTTGACTTTTTTCTTAGAATGTGTATACTGAATCTTAAAATATTTTCCTGCAGCTATAGAAGCTGGTGTGGTTACTACACTTGTTGATAGAAGAAGTGCAAGAGATAATCCAGTACATAAAATTTGTTTTTTGTTCATATATAATACCCCTCATGTTCATTGTCGATCGTTAGTGACATTATAATATGTTTTGTGTAGTTTTTCAACGAGAACATATTTTCTGCGAGATTAGGTTAGAATGTTGTGAAATTTCTGAAAAGTTGAAAAGAATTCTTTTATAAAATGAAAAATAGTTTCCAATCTGTCTAAGAATGTGGTATTCTAATATATAAGCTCGATTTTTTGGGGAAATTTTCTATATTTTTACAGGAATCGAATTATTTTGAACTATAGGAGCAGATAATGAAATCAGACAATGAATTTCGAAGAGGATTAATTGATGGAATTCCAATCGGACTAGCATATGTGGCTGTTTCGTTTGCATTTGGAATTTCAGGAGCGTCCAAGGGAATTCCTGTATGGGCACTTACTTTGATCTCAGCAACCTGTGTAACTTCTGCAGGACAGTTTGCAGCGATCATAACGATGACGGCAGGAGGATCTTTGGTGGAATTAGTTTTATCACAGATCATTATTAATTTAAGATATTCGATCATGTCAATTGCGATTGGACAGAAGTTAAGTGAGAAGTCGACATTATGGAATCGGATCTCGATGGCATTTATGGTAACGGATGAGATTTTTGCAGTATCTTGTGCGGGGAGACATGAGATTACGCCTAGATATTTTTATGCTTTGATGTCAATTCCATGGATCAGCTGGACCATTGGAACTCTTTTAGGAGCGACGGCTAATACATTATTACCATTAATCTTAAGGAATGCGCTTGGACTTGCAATTTATGGAATGTTGATCGGGATCATCATTCCACCAGCAAGACAGGATAAGCATATAACTATCGTGATCATTCTTTCCATGATCGTTAGTTTATTATTTAAATATATCAAAGCGTTATCTTTTATATCCAGTGGGTTCGTGATCATCATTTGTACCTTGATCGCAGCAACATTTGGAGCAATTTTATTTCCAGTAGAAGAGGAGGAGACTCATGAATCTTAGCAGATTATTAGTTTATATTGCAGTCACAGCAGTTTCTACATATCTAATACGAGTCATCCCATTGGTTGCAATACAGAAGAAGATAGAGAATAGATTTTTTCGATCATTTTTATACTATGTTCCATATGCAGTACTGGCAGCAATGATCATGCCAGCAGTGTTTTATGCGACAGGAAATTTGATCGCATCGACAATTGGATTTGCAATTGCGATGATTTTTGCATATAATAAAAAAAATATTGTTACAGTTGCATGTGCAAGCTGTATCGGAGCATTTATCGCATTAGTAGTTTTAGGGTAAATTAATCTGCCAATTCATTGACAGACATAAGTAATATCAAGAAGAAATGAGGAAGAAGATATGAATTGTAATTTAGCAGTCATTAAAGGTGACGGGATCGGGCCAGAGATCGTCACAGAAGCAATGAGAGTTTTAGATGCTGTAGGAGAAAAGTATGGACATACATTTTCTTATACACAGATACTGATGGGTGGAGCCTCCATTGATGTTCATGGAGAACCATTAACAGAGGAAGCTTTAGAGATTGCTAAGAAGAGTGATGCAGTATTAATGGGTTCGATCGGTGGAAATACAAGTACATCTCCATGGTATAAACTTCCAGCACAGTTAAGACCCGAGGCAGGCTTATTAAAACTTCGTAAATCCCTTGGATTATTTGCTAACATCAGACCAGCATACTTATATGATGAATTAAAGAAAGCATGCCCACTTCGTGATGAAGTGATCGGTGATGGATTTGATATGGTCATCATGAGAGAATTAACAGGTGGTCTTTACTTTGGAGAAAGACATACAGAAGAAATTGATGGTGTAAGAACAGCCGTTGATACATTATCTTACAATGAAAATGAAATCAGAAGAATTGCGATCAAAGCATTTGACATTGCAAGAAAACGTAAAAAACATGTGATCAGTGTTGATAAGGCAAATGTACTTGATTCTTCCAGATTATGGAGAACAGTTGTAGAAGAAGTAGCCAAGGACTACGAAGATGTTACATATGAACATATGTTAGTTGATAACTGTGCAATGCAGTTAGTTAATAATCCACGTCAGTTTGATGTGATCTTAACAGAGAATATGTTTGGAGATATTTTATCAGATGAAGCAAGTATGATCACAGGTTCTATTGGAATGTTATCATCCGCAAGTCTTGCAGAAGGTAAGTTTGGATTATATGAGCCAAGCCACGGATCAGCTCCAGATATCGCAGGACAGGATATTGCAAACCCAATCGCAACAATTCTTTCCGCAGCTATGATGCTTCGTTATTCATTTGATTTAGATAAAGAAGCAGATGAGATCGAAAAAGCAGTCAAAGCAGTTTTAGCGGATGGATACAGAACAGTTGACATTATGTCAGATGGAATGAAGAAAGTCGGATGTAAAGAAATGGGACAGCTGATCATTGATCAGATCAAATAAGAATTCGATGCTTACCATAGATAGAATGAGATATATTATACTAGGAGGTTAGTTTTATGAGTAATACATTTACAGAGGGAGAAGCATTTGCACCTCAAAGATCGTTATTTAACGCATTAGGTTTCACAAAAGAAGAGATGAGAAAGCCATTGGTCGGAATCGTAAGTTCGTATAATGAGATCGTGCCAGGGCATATGAATATTGACAAGATCGTAGATGCAGTAAAACTTGGAGTTGCTATGGCAGGTGGAACACCAGTTGTATTCCCAGCGATCGCAGTATGTGATGGAATTGCCATGGGACATGTTGGAATGAAATATTCACTGGTGACAAGAGATCTGATTGCTGATTCTACAGAATGTATGGCATTAGCACATCAGTTTGATGCTTTAG
>OLNZ01002862.1_pt1 | contig 9972 bp, 9 predicted proteins | sample 1672981 | NCBI WGS metagenome assembly OLNZ01 (sample SAMEA3136743, study PRJEB25190) | human gut metagenome | biome: human gut; feature: human-associated habitat; material: faeces | place: Austria | collected 2013
GGCGGGGAAGCCGCCGCCGCCCCGGCCCCGCAGGCCCGAGTCGATGATATCCCGGCAGATCTGCTCATCCGTCATCTCGAACAGGGCCCGCTCAAAGCCGGAGTAGCCGCCCTTGGCGATGTACTCCTCAATGTCCTGGGCGTCGCTGGTGCCGCAGTTCTCCAGCACCACCCGGTGCTGCTTTTTGTAGAAGGGGATGTCCTCCTGCCGGGGATAGGCCACCCCGTTCAGCCGGTACACCAGCCGGTCGATGATCTCCCCGCCCAGAACGGTCTTTTCCAGGATCTCGTGGCAGTCCTCGGGCTTCACATGGATGTACATGATGCCCATGGGCTCAATGTGGACCAGGGGGCCCATTTCGCAGAAGCCGTGGCACCCGCTCATCTTGATGTGCAGGCTCTTTTCCTCGTCGCTGTCGTGCTTCAGGCCGATATACACCGGCAGGCCCCGGCTTTCACACTCGCTTTTCAGGTTTTCATAGATTTTCAGCGCGCCGCCGGCAATGCAGCCGGTGCCGGCGCAGATCAGCACGGAGGGGGTCTCCTTGCTGCGGCGCAGGGCCTGCTGGGCCTTATGGCGCAGATCGCAGAACGCGTCGCGGGTCAGTTTCATTGGGCGGCCTCCTCCTTCCGGATACGCTCCAGCAGCTCCAGGGCGCTGGTGGGGGTCATTTTGGCGTGGACCTCGCCGTCCACGGTCATCACCGGGGCCAGGCCGCACGCGCCCAGGCATGCCACCGTTTCCAGGGTGAACATGCCGTCGTCGCTGGTCTTACGCTTGCCGGACAGGCCCAGGTACTCGTATATGGCGTCGTAAATGGGGCCGGACTTCCGGACGTGACAGGCCGTACCGGCGCAGACCTTGATGATGTGCTTGCCCTTGGCCTCCAGGGAGAAGTTTTCATAGAAGGTGGCCACGCTGTACACCTTGGACACGCTGATGCCCAGGCGGTCGGCCACCAACGTCAGGTTGGCCTCGCTGAGATAGTTGTATGCCGCCTGGATATCCTGCAAAATGGCAATGAGATTTTCCGTTTTGCAGCCGTATTGCTCCACAATAGCGGCAGCCCGTTCGGTTTGGGGGTTCATTCCTTTCCTCCTCTTTGCTCTGTTGAAGATTTTCTATCGAACCAGTTTCGCTAAATGATTCATCTAATATTTTATCATACACAGAAAAAATTCGCAACAGGAAATTGTGAAAATTTTGATAAAGGATTTCCGGCTTCATACATAATAATTGAAACGAACGAAATACGGCACTTCCCGCAGGGAGCTTTCCTATCCGCCGAAGGCAGTGCGGGTTTGCCAGCTTCCCATCCATAGGAGACAGCGCCGGGACAAAAAGGGAGGGCGGACCGGAAAACCCCGTCCGCCCCCAAGTGAGGAGAAAAATGGTAAGAAAATAGCAATGGTATCAAATCAGCATGGCCAAAAGCCACACCGCGCCGATGACCGCGCCGCCCAGAAGGGCCGCCAGCCACGGGGACATGCGCAGCCGCCGCCGGGGCGGCGCGCCGTGGGACCGGGCATAGTCCTTGGCAATGCGGATGGCCTGGTCCACCACCTGCTGGGAGGTGACCCCGCCGCTGCCCACTGCCGCGTCGTTGCGCACGATGAAAATTGCCTGCTCGAATATATGCGGGTCCGGGGAATCCACCACAATGACCCGGCGGGAAAGTCCTTTTACCAAGAGTTATGCCCTCCTCTGTTGCGATTTCGTCTGACAGGTTCAGTATGCCCGCCCATAGGGGGAATATACCCGCTAAACCGGCTTTTTTTCGCCGGAGGACAGGTGCAGTGCCAGCACGGCGCAGTCGTCCTCCAGGCCCTTGCGCCCCCGGGACTCCGCCAGGATCAGCGACACCAGAGCGTTGACGTCCCGGCCGCTCCAGCCTGCCAGCAGATTTTGCAGCCATTCGTCGTTTCCCGCGTCGGCAATGCCGTCGGACACCATGACGAAAAAGCTCCCGGCAGTCAGCTGGAGCCGGGTGCACTCCGGCGCGTCCCGGACGGCCTGGAGCCCGGCGGGCAGGGACTGCCCGGCATAGCGGCTGACGCTGCCGCCCCGCTTGCAGTAGGACGGGGCAGCTCCGTATTTATACAGGGCCGCCTGGCCGCTGGACCGCTGCAGGGCCAGCAGGTCGATGGTGGTGAAGCCTCCGCCGCTCTCTCCCCGCAGGGACAGGGCGGTGTTTAAGGTTTTCAGCGCCGGACCCGGCTCAATGCCCGCCTCCAGAAACTGCCGCAGCAGCCGGACGGTCATGGCGGCCTCCCGGTGGGCGGCCTCGCCGCTGCCCATGCCGTCGGACAGCAGCAGATACACGGCGCCGCCTACCTCGAAGGAATCCAGCTGATCGCCGCAGACATTCTGCCCCTCCCGGGGCCGCAGAGACGACGCCACCCGATAGCCCATGGCCTGGGCGCTGGCGGGGACGGCGGGACCGGCACTGGCCAGCAGGTCCCCCAGCTGGGCATACTGCTCCCGGGCCTGGTCCCGGACCTCTGACAGCCGCCGGTGATACTGCTGCCGCAGCAGATAGGACCGCAGCTCCAGATTCACCGCCTCCACAAATTCCGTCAGATGGACGCAGCGGGAGGTGAAATACAGGGGAAAATCCCCAGGCAGCGCCTGACCCCGCCGCAGCAGCTGGGGACAGGCGTCATTGAAGGCGTTGTAGGTGGCGCCGTAATTCTGTCGCCAGCAGGTATCCCGCAGAATACACCGGCGGCACACCTGCTCCGCCGCCCGGTCAAACAACACAGAGGGATTTTCCGGCTTTTCCGGGGCGGTGCCCCGGAAAAAGCTGTCGTACAGATCCCGCAGGGCGGCGGCAGGCTTGGCGAAGCGGTCCTGCAGGGGCCGCTTTTCCGGCTGGGGCTCCTTTTTTTCCGCCGCCGGAGTCAGCCGGGGCAAGGGCAGAAGGGACAACATTCCGCCCGAGGCCAGCTCGATCACGCGATACAGCGGCTCCGCCATTCCCAGAAGCAGAACGCAGCCCGCGCCCACGGCGCAGAATGTCCCGATGCGCACCGGGACAGGGGCGGGACGGACCCGGGACAGGGCGGCGCAGGACAGGGACAGCACCGCCATAGGCGCAGGGTCCGGCGCATCCCCCAGAAGGCCCATACACAGCCCCACTGCCGCCCCCCAGGCGGCTGCCCGGACCGGCTCCAGCTCCCGGACGCTGCGGATGAGCAGAGCGGCCGCCAGACACATGCCCGGCGACACGTCGCTCAGGCTTACCCGGCCTGCCGCCAGACACACGCCCACCGCCAGCAGCAGGGGCAGACGGTCCCGGCGGCGCAGCAGCAGATCCGTGACCGCGGCGGCCGCAGCCATGCAGAATCCGCACAGGCCCCACAGCTGGGCCGGCCGGGCGATGAGATACGCCGACTGCACCAGCAGCAGCAGCGCCGCCGCCAGACCGGGCCGGAAGGCCCGGCGGGCAAACAGCCTGGTATCATAAAAGGCGATGCTGCCGGAAAAGATGAGAATGGCCGCCGCCAGCTGGCGCAGGCCTGCCTGAAACGGCAGAAACAAAAAGGCCCCCGCACCGCAGCCCAGCACGCAGCAAAGCCCCGGCAGGCCCGGGCCTGCCGCCGCCGTCAGAGCCAGGGGCAGCGGGGCGCACAGGCCGCCGAAGCTGCCTGCTGTCAGCAGGCACGTCAGGGCCGTCCGGCCCAGGGGGTCAAGCAGCCGCCGTTTCTCCCGGGGCAGAGGCAGAAATTTCATGGACAAGCCCTCCTTTTCCCCCATTGTAGCCGGGGACAGGGAGAAAACCTGTCGGGAAATAGCAGGGACGGCGTATTTTCAGGGCGGACTGGGCCATACGCAGTGAAATGTTAAAAATATGTTACGGAAATCGGCGGATTTGTTTAAAATATTCTTCTTGTTATTGGCGGTCAAATGGTATATAATCAACTATATTATGTCCTTATGCCGCTTTTCCCGCGGCAGCCTATAGAAAGGAAGTTAGCTATGATTAAGGTCCGAACCGATCAGGGCGAGATTACCATCAGCAGCGCGGTATTCACCACCATCACCGGCGCGGCAGCCACCAACTGCTTCGGCGTCAAGGGCATGGCCTACCGCAGTATGACCGACGGCCTGGTGCACCTGCTGCGGCGGGAAGCCATGAGCAAGGGCGTGAAGGTCACCTATAACGAGGACGGCACCGTTTCCATCGAGCTGCACATCGTTGTGGAAAACGGAGTCAATATTGCCACGGTCTGCCGCTCCATTATGAGCGAGGTCAAGTATGTGGTCACCAAAAATACCGGCGTGGAGGTCCGCGAGGTCAATGTGTGCGTGGACTCCGTTACCGTGTAAGCTGCCGGTCAAAGGAGAAACGAAAAGATGACAGATAGAATCAGCGGCAGCGCCTTCAAACAGATGATTACCTTCGGCGCTGCCTGTGTCACCCAGCAGAAGCAGGCCATCAACGATTTGAACGTGTTTCCGGTACCCGACGGCGATACTGGCACCAACATGAGCCTGACCATTCAGACCGCCGTCAACGAGCTAAAAAAGTCCGAGCCCGCCACAGTGGGCGAGGCCGCCAAAATCACCGCAGGCGCCCTGCTGCGGGGCGCCCGGGGAAACTCCGGCGTGATCCTCTCCCTGTTGTTCCGGGGACTGTCCAAGTCCGTGAAGGGCCTGACCGACATGGACGGCGCGCAGCTGGCCGCCGCCATGGCCGAGGGCGTCACCACCGCCTATGGCGCGGTGATGAAGCCCGCCGAGGGTACGGTGCTGACGGTGTCCCGTCTGGCCGCCGCCCGGGCGGTGGAGGCCGCTCAGGAAAACCCCAGCGCCGAATATGTGCTGGAGCAGGCCATTGCCGCCGGGTATGAGACGCTGGCCCAGACCATCGACATGAACCCGGTGCTGAAAAAGGCCGGTGTGGTGGACGCGGGAGGCAAGGGCTACCTCATCATTCTGGACGGCATGCTGCGGGCTCTGCGGGGCGAGGCTCTGCCCCAGGTGGAGGAGGACGGCGAAAAGGACCAGGACAAGGCGGATTTCGGCGCCCTGAGCCTGGAGGACATCACCTTCACATACGACACCGTGTTTATCGTCCGCAAGCGCGACGGCGTGGACATCGGCCCCTATCGGGCCTATCTGGACAGCATCGGCGACAGCCTGGTCATCGGCGAGGACGACGAGGCCTTCAAGGTCCATGTCCACACCGACACCCCGGGCGAGGCTCTGACGGAGGCTGCCAAGTACGGCACCCTGGAGCTGGCCAAGATCGAAAACATGCGCACCCAGGCGGAGGAGCTGGCAGCCGGCAAGAAGGCCCAGAGCACCGACGACCTGGACGCCATTGAGGAGGAGCTGGAGTCGGCGGAAAATGCCGTGGCCGCTCCGGAGAAGCGGTACGGCTTTCTGGCCGTGTGCGCCGGCGACGGGCTGGCCGCCACCTTCCGGGATCTGGGCGTGGACCGCATCGTATCCGGCGGGCAGACCATGAATCCCTCCACCCAGGCTATTTTGCAGGAGGTAAACCATACCCCCAGCGAGGTGGTGTTTGTGCTGCCCAACAACAAGAACATTGTCATGGCTGCCCAGCAGTGCGTGGGTCTGACGGAAAAGCAGGTCATCGTGGTGCCCACCGCCACCGTGCCCCAGGGGATCTCCGCCATGATGGCGGTGGACCCGGAGGAGCCGGACCCTCAGGCCATCCTGGCGGCTATGACGGAGGCTGCCGCCAACGTCACCACCGCCCAGGTCACCTATGCCGCCCGGAACTCCGACTTCGACGGCTTCGCCATCAATGCCGGCGACTATCTGGCTCTGACGGACGGGAAGCTGTTCGGCACGGAGCGGGAGCTGGACGGGCTGCTGGATAAGCTGGCGGCCCTGGCCGCCGAAAAGGGCGCGGAGTTTATCACCGTGTTCTATGGCGACGGCATCAGCGAGGCCGACGCCCAGCACGCGGAGCAGCGATTTATAGACGCCTGCCCGGAGGCTGAGGTGTCCCTGCTGCCCGGCGGACAGCCTGTATATTACTATATTATCTCTATTGAATGATATATTGTGCATTTTTCAAAAGGGGGGCCGACCAAGTCGGCCCCCCTCAGCTTGTCAAAAATCCTTTTTGACAAGCTGGGGGGACATTTTCAAAACTTTCATAAAAGTTTTGAAAATGTGGTGATTGAAAACGAAAGACACCCCTGATGGGTTTCTTTCGTAACTATCTTCCTTTCCGAAGGCGGAGGCAATCCTGCTTTTCTGACAAGCTCAAAGGGGCCGACCAAGTCGGCCCCCTTTTTTTTCGCGTTTTGCGCAGGGGAGAGGCCCTTCGGAAAGCGGGGGCGTTCTCACCTCCGGATACCGGGGCGCATAGGATGATGGCGGAGAGGGAATCGTTCGCTCTCCTATCGTATCAGAGGAGGAACACACGGAAATGATGATACATCTCCTGCACGCCGCCTTTGTGTACCAGGCACCGGACGGGGAGGTGGAGGCCCTGCAGGACGTGTCCCTGGACGTGGAGGAGGGGGAGTTTTGCAGCATCGTGGGCCCCTCCGGCTGCGGCAAATCCACGCTGCTGTCCGCCCTGGCGGGGCTGGAGCCCCTGACCGGCGGAGAGATCGCCGTGGACGGCGAGGCCGTCCGGGGCCCGTCGCCCCGGGTGGGCTTCATGCCCCAGCAGGATCAGCTGTTCCCCTGGCGGAGCATCTGGGACAATGTGACCCTGGGGCTGGCCGTCCGGGGGGAGAACACGCCGGAGAACCGGCAGCGGGTCCGGGGCCTGCTGGACCGGTACGGCCTGGCGGCCTTTGGGAATAAGCGGCCCGGGCAGCTGTCCGGCGGCATGCGCCAGCGGTGCGCCCTGATCCGGACCCTGGCCCCGGACCCCCGGATATTGCTGCTGGATGAGCCGTTTTCCGCCCTGGATTATCAGACGCGGCTGTCGGTGTCGGCGGATATTTACCGGATCATCCGGCAGGAGGGGAAAACCGCCCTGCTGGTGACCCACGACATCAGCGAGGCCATCAGCATGTCGGACCGGGTGGCGGTGCTGACCCGGCGGCCAGCCAGGGTAAAGGCCGTTCACGATATGGGGCCGCTGCGGGGGCTGCCGCCTATGGAGCGGCGGGATACCCCGGAATTTCACACGTTTTTCAATGCCATATGGAAGGAGCTGGAGCTGCATGACGGATAAATCCTTGCCCCGGCGGGAGGCATGGCTGCTGGCCCGGCGGAAAAAACGCCGCCGGGTGCTGCTGTGGCAGGTGGGGCTGCTGCTGGCCCTGTTCGGCCTGTGGCAGCTGACCACGTCCACAGGACTGTCCGACGGCTTTCTGGTCAGCAGTCCCAGCCGCATGTGGGGCACGTTCTTATCCCTGTGCCGGGGCGGAGAGCTGCTGCGGCACATCGGCACCTCGTGCCTGGAGACGGTGGTGGGCTTTCTGGCCGGGACGCTGCTGGGCACCGCCGTGGCCATCTGCATGTGGTGGTGGGACGGGGTGGCCCGGGTGCTGAACCCGTATCTGGTGGTGCTCAACGCCCTGCCGAAAACGGCCCTGGGGCCGATTTTCATCGTATGGATGGGGGCGGGGATGGGGTCCATCATCGTGATGACCCTGGCCATCTCCCTGATCGTCACCATCCTCAGCATGTACCAGGGCTTTCTGGGAACCGACGGCGAAAAGCTGCGGCTCATGCGGTCCCTGGGGGCCACCCGGGGCCAGATTCTGTGGATGCTGGTGTTCCCCGCCAGCTTTCCCACCCTGTTCAACACCCTGAAGGTCAACGTGGGCCTGTCGTGGGTGGGGGTCATTATGGGGGAATTTCTCGTGTCCCGGGCGGGCCTGGGCTATCTCATCGTTTACGGCTCTCAGGTGTTCAACATGGACCTGGTGATGACCAGCGTGTTGATCCTGGCTGCGGCGGCGGTGGTGATGTACCGGCTGGTGCTGGGGGCCGAGAAGCTGCTGCAACATTATTGGGGGGTCAAAGCATGAAAAAAATCTGTATTGCAGGGTGTCTGTGCCTGGCGCTGCTTCTGCTGCTGCCGGGCTGCGCCGGGAAGCGGACGCTGACGTCCGTCCGGCTCAGCGAGGTCACCCACTCGGTGTTCTACGCGCCGCAGTATGTGGCCATGAGCCAGGGCTTCTTCCGGGAGGAGGGGCTGGACGTGGAGCTGACCAACGGCGGCGGCGCCGACAAGGTCATGACCGCCGTGGTGTCCGGCCAGGCGGATATGGGCCTGGCGGGCCCGGAGGCCGCCATCTATGTGATGAATCAGGGCAAGGAGGACCATCCCGTGATCCTTGCCCAGCTGACCAAGCGGGACGGCTCGTTCCTGGTGGGCCGGACGCCGGGGCCCTTCTCCTGGGACCAGGTCCGGGGCAAAACCATCATCGGCGGCCGGGCCGGCGGTGTGCCGGAGATGACGCTGGAATATGTGCTGCGGCAGAACGGCGTGGAGCCCCAGCGGGACGCCGTGGTGGACACCTCGGTGCAGTTCAACATGATGGCCGGGGCCTTTACCGGCGGCAACGGGGACTATGTGACCCTGTTTGAGCCCACCGCCACGGAGGTGGAGCAGGCCGGAAAGGGGTATATTCTGTGCTCTATCGGCCAGGAGAGCGGCGAGATCCCGTACACCGCATATTTCGCCGCCCGCAGCTACGTGGACGCCAACCCGGAGACGGTCCAGGGCTTTGTCAATGCCATTGCCCGGGCCCAGCAGTGGGTGGCGGAGCACACGGACCGGCAGGTGGCCGAGGCCATCTGCGATCAGTTCCCGGACACGGACCTGGATATTCTGGAGCGTGTGTGCGCCCGGCACCGGGAGATCGATGCCTGGAACCGCACCCCGGTGATGGAGCGGCAGGCCTTGGAGCGGCTGGAGACCGTTATGACCCAGGCCGGGGAGCTGGCGGCGGACCAGTGGGTGGACTTCGACGGACTGGTGGATAACAGCTTCGCGCAGAAGGCGAATACCCAGTAATTCACAGGCTGTCAAAAATACCCGGCAGAGCAGCGCTCTGCCGGGTATTACCGTATGAATGCGGGCTTATTCGAAGCTCTCGGGGTAGAACATCAGCGCCTGGTCAAACTTGACGATGGAATCGTCGTCAATGGACCACTTGCCGTCGTCGGCTTTGCTGACGGCCATCTGGACGGTGACGGGCTCCAGGGTGTTCAGTCCGTTATTCAGGGCAATGCGGCAGCCGTTGTGGATGCCGGAGGCCCAGGCCGCCTCGTACTTGGCGTATTCCTCGTCGGTCATGGCGTTCAGCTGCTCATCGGTCACATCGCCGTAGGCATTGACGAAGGTCATCAGGCCGGTATACAGCGCGCCGTCGACCTGCTTGGGGAAGTCCAGGGGGGTGACGGTGACATCCACCAGGAAGTGGGTGTCGTCCACCTGGCTCACTGCGCCCACGGTATACTCCGCCTGGGCATAGACCTGCTTCATGATGTCGGCAAAGCGGTCGGTCTGCGTGCCGTCCAGGTCGTTGACGTCAAAAACGTTCATGAAGGCCTGGGCCTGGAGAGTCATGTTCTCGTCATAGTAGGAGGCGCAGTCCTCCGCCGTACTGTTGACCAGCTTCAGATACGTTTCGTCGCAGGCACCCTTGTACAGCAGGTCCATGTTGCCCTGGACCAGAGCGGGGGCGGCGGTTTCCCACAGCTTGGATTCCACCTTGTCTTGCAGGCTGCCGCAGGCCGTCAGCACCAGCAGGGCGCACAGGGTCAGCATCAGCGCCGCCGCGCGTTTGAAATGTTTCATGGGGTTGCTCCTTTTCTCTCTCTTGATAGTTCTTTTATACCATAAATGGGAGAATAAGGCAAGGAAAGAATGAAATCCGGCGAACCGCACAAGAAAAACGGCGGCGGGTAGGGAAAAATAAACAAGAGGCGGCCCTCTCAGTCACCTTCGGTGACAGCTCTCCCAGAGGGAGAGCCAAGCGGGAGCGTGCCGGACAATGCCGCATCCTATAAAACCATGGA
>OLNZ01002866.1_pt1 | contig 9957 bp, 9 predicted proteins | sample 1672981 | NCBI WGS metagenome assembly OLNZ01 (sample SAMEA3136743, study PRJEB25190) | human gut metagenome | biome: human gut; feature: human-associated habitat; material: faeces | place: Austria | collected 2013
CCTTGTAAAGGTCAATATTGATGCCCCGGATAGCGTGTACCGTTCCGGCTGTTGTGGAAAAGGTGATATCCAGGTCTTTGATATTAAGAATTCTTTCATCTGACATTGAAAATCACCTCACATTTCTTTTAATTTCGGATCAAGTGCCTCACGAAGGCCGTCAGCAACCAGGTTGAAGCTGAGCATCAGAAGTGCCATCACAATGATCGGAGGGATGATCTGATAGGGATGAGTGGTAAAGAAGTTAAATCCGTCGGAGATCAGAGATCCCAGGGAACACTGCGGTACCGGAATTCCAAGTCCTACGAAGCTTAAGAATGCCTCTGTGAAAATCGCAGTAGGAATGGAGAACATAACCTGTGTGATGATCGGTCCGATAATGTTCGGAAGTTCTTCTTTAAAGATAATGAAGAAGCTGCCTGCACCAAGTGTTCTGGATGCAAGTACGAACTCCTGCTCTTTTAATTTCAGCATCTCTGCACGGGCAATACGGCTCATGCCGATCCACTCCGTGAGCATCAGAGCGATTACGATGGTCAGGATGCCAGGTTTAAATACCAGAAGCATCAGGGTTACGATAACAAGTCTGGGGATACCATTGGCAACCTCCAGGATACGCTGCATAACCATATCCACTATGCCGCCGAAATAACCGGAGATCAGGCCATAGCTCATCCCGATCAGCATATCGATGATTGCTGCTGCAATGGCAATGATCAGGGAAACACGGGCTCCGGACCAGGTTCTTGTCCAGATATCACGGCCAAGGTTATCACTTCCAAACCAATAGTAAACATCTGTGAGGCCTTTTTCCTCGTAGTTATTGATGGTCTTGGTACCTTTGGAGGTGTTAAAGTTCTCATCACCATTAAAAATACCAAATTTCTCAAGAGCTTTTACACGAGGTGCACAGTTCTTTTCATTTAAGTTCTGACCGGAATATGTATAGTCATTCATGCCGGGGCCGATTGCTGCCATGATGGTGATCAGGATGATCAGAACCATACCAACAATGGCACTTGTTTTTTTCACGAAGCGGAGCAGGACATCTTTCCAGAAGCTCTGTGCCGCAAAGTTGGAATCAATGCCGATCTCTTCAGCATTGTTTTTCAGGCGGAAATCAGATTCCACTGGAACGTATGCTGCCTGAACGTTTTCTGCTGCAGTGCTTTTTTCCATGATGTCAGTCTCCTTTCTTTGCAAGTCGGATTCTCGGGTCGATCACACCATAGAGAATATCTACAACCAGCATGATTACAATATACATTGCGGAATAAATAAAGCTTAAGGCAATAACCACGTTGTAGTCGTTTGACTGGATGGCATTTACCAGAAGGCTTCCTACGCCAGGAATTGCGAAGATTTTTTCTACTACCAGGGAACCAGTCATCAGGTCTACGATCAGCGGAGCCAGAACGGTGATGATGGGGATCAGGGCATTTCGAAGTGCATGACGGAAAATCAGTGCAGATCCGGAAATACCTTTGCTCTCTGCCAGCAGCATGTAGTCACTTCCCAGAACCTCCAGCATCTCGCTTCGGGTAAAACGTGCGATAGATGCCATGGTGAACATGGAAAGGGCTATACTTGGAAGCACACTGGACATGCCCGCGTTGTTTGCTTTATACAGCATTGGGAACCACTGGAGACGGAAACCAAGGCTATAGCTAAGACCGAGGGCAAATACGTAGGATGGCACCGACACACCGATTACCGATATGATGGTGGCCAGGGAATCCCATATGGTGTTATGCTTCAAGGCCGCCAATAGTCCCAATAGCAGCCCGACTATGGCTCCAATGGTAACGGCAAGTCCTCCGATTCCGATAGAGATTGGAAGTCTTGTCTGGATCATCTGGGAAATAGGAGTATTCTTGGAAATGTTGTAGCTGACACCAAGATCACCTTTTAACATGTTTTTGGCATAGTTGGCGAACTGGACAACTACCGGTTGGTCCAGACCGTATTTTACGTACAGTGCTGCACGCTGGTCATCATTTAACTTCTCATCATTGAACGGGGAACCTGGCATGAGCTGCATAAGGACAAACAGCACCAGCAGGATTACCAGCAGGGTGAAGAAGGAAGTTAAAACTCGTTTGATCGTATATTTTTTCACGACAGTTCCTCCTTGGATTCTTGTTCGTTGCAATCCACAGAATAAACAACAATTCTTTCGTCATGGTTCACTCATGAACCAGTAACATTTATTTTCTCTGCTGCAAAGTAATTATCAGCCTGATCATTGTTTGTTCTGCGGATGGCAACGGCATTATTACTTCAAAAGCCGCACCGGGTAAAACCCTAGTGCGGCTGAAGTTATTCAATTGATTACTTATTCAGATTTTACTGCATTTTTGTATACACGGTTCAGTGCGCATGGATGGAAGTCTACGCCTGTTACTGCGCTGGACATCATCTCTGCATTTGCCTGTGTGTAAAGTGGGAAGATTACAGCGTCATCCATAACAAGTTTCTCTGCGTCATACATTCTAGCCCAACGTCCTTCAGCGTCTGTGCAAAGGTCACCAGTTGTACACTCTGCGATGATGGAGTCATACTCTTCGCTGCTCCACAGACCGTAGTTGTTAGAGTTGTCTGTAATCCACATTCCAAGATATGTCATCGGATCTGCATAGTCTGGTCCCCAACGGGTAAGAGCTACCTCATAGTTTCCGTTCTGCAAATCCTCAACACGCTGTTTCTTAGGCTCTACTGTAAGGTTTACAGTTAATCCTGGAAGAGCTGTCTCCCACTGCTCTTTCAGAACCTGTGCAACCTTCTGAGGTGCATCATCAGCGTCAACGATCATATCAAGCTCGATCTCTGTCTCGCCAAGCTCTTCAAGACCTTTTGCCCAGTAATCAGCAGCTTTCTCTGCGTCATATGCGCAAACATCGGAGAATTTGCTCTGGTCTTCAGAGAAGTCAGATCCGTCAGGACCTGCAGCAAACTGCATCGGAACTGCGGTATAAGTCGGAAGGGAACCGTCTTTCAGAACGTCTGTTGTGATGGATTCACGATCGATTGCCATTGTCATTGCCATACGGATATTTAAGTTTGCAAGCTCTGGAACAGCTGCGATGTTAGGGCTTACATACCAAAGATATCCAGCACCGATTGTCATGAACTCAGGATCGTCTTCAACCTGGTCAACCTGCTCACCATTTACAAGTGTAAGGTCAAGGTCGCCTGTCTGATAGCTCATAAGAGCCTGCTGGGAATCCTGAATTACCTGATAGTTAAGTCCCGGAAGGGAAATATTGTCTGCATCGTAGTAATCAGCGTTCTTTGTAAGGTGAATCTCTGTTGCAGCTGGCTCATAGGTATCAAGTACAAATGCACCGTTGGAAAGTGTGGTGTCTGGGCTTGTACCATATGTGTCTGCGCATGTCTCAAAGAATGCTTCGTTTACAGGATAGAAGGTTGGGAAATACATCAGTGACAGGAAGTAGGATACTGGAACATTCAGCTTAACTTCCAGTGTCTTGTCGTCAACTGCTGTAACACCAAGCTCGGATTTGTCTTTCTCACCAGCGATGATCTCTGCAGCGTTCTCAACCTGGCCAATGTCGCTTAACATGTAAGCATACTCGGAAGCTACATCCGGGTCAACTGCTCTCTGCCATCCGAATACGAAATCGGAAGCGGTTACAGGATCACCGTTGCTCCACTGTGCGTCACGAAGATGGAACGTATAGGTAAGTCCATCATCTGATAAATCATAGCTCTCTGCAATGGCCGGAACTGCCTGTCCGTCTGAGTCCATCTGCATAAGTCCATCGGTATAGTCTGCAATTACCTCAAAGGATGTTCCATCAGTAGCCTGCTGTGGGTCAAGGGACTGTACCGGAGTTTCCAGCATAACATTCAGGTCAGATGTGCTCTCTTCTACTGCTGCAAAAGCAACTGTGCCAGTGCTCATGAGACCAACTGTCATTGCGGAAGCTGTCAAAAGGGAAATTACTGCTTTTGACTTTTTCATAATCATTTCCTCCTCTTCTCGAATATAGATTTGGGACGTTTTTAACTGTACGTCTTGCATCTGTTTTCCGTATAATAGCACATCAACGTTGTAAAGTAAAGAACTTTTTGTCTGAATTGTGGACTTTTTTCTGTACAATAAGGGCAGGTGTGTTTATACGGCGGACATTTCATAAAAATTGGGAATAGAAAACCCCAGTGCGGCAACACTGGGGTTTTCGTTTGTAGCTGAATTACATAGATATTTCACATCTCTTTGCCTATTGGCATTATATCATATGTTTTTTCTTTTCAATATACATTTTATAATTTCAAATTACATAGTCGTCTGCACTTGCAGCCTGCCAGTCAAGGAGGTCTCCTAATGTAATGTTATCTACCACTTCGTTGATGGCATCGTCAATCTTCTTCCACAGAATACGTGTGACACAGGCGTCGCCCTTCTCGCAGCCACCTCCGTCTGGAGCTACGCAGTCTACAGGGGAGAGGCAGCCTTCTGTCAGTCTGAGGATCATGCCTACTGTATACTCCTCCGGTCTGCGCTGCAGGGAATAACCGCCCTGAGGTCCGCGGACGCTCTTCACATATCCTGCCTTATTTAATACGGAAATGATCTGCTCCAGATATTTCTCCGAAATCTCCTGTCTGCGCGCTACATCCTTTAATCTGATCGGCTCTCCATTATCGTTGGTAGCCAGGTCAAGCATTAACTTTATTGCATATCTACCCTTAGTGGATATTCTCATTTCAATTCCTCCTGCTCTGGAATCCTGCCCACTCTCGAACATAGCAAAATCCCTATACAAGAGATTATAACGTTTAATTCCTATTATTTCAATAGGGAATTACCTTTTTATGAAAAATGGGGCGACAATGAATGATAGAAAAATAGAAATACGGCAAGGTCGAAGGAATGGATGACTTTGCGGTAAGAGTGAAACGTGGTTAGAATTCCTCATAGGTAAAGTACAACATAGATGGAACCGTATATGAAGGTTGTTACAACAAAGATGATGTTTCAATTCCTCTTAGGTAGGTACAACAAGCAAGAGAAAAGAACAGGAAAAGATGACTAAAAAACAGTTTCAATTCCTCTTAGGTAAGGTACAACAGATCACATGAGAATGTTAGCGGCTGCCAAGAAAAAGTTTCAATTCCTCTTAGGTAAGGTACAACAGGTCAAAAAACAGGTTTATCGTACAGCGAAGAAAAACACTTGTTTCAATTCCTCTTAGGTAAGGTACAACCACCGTATTTCCGCAGTTCTTATATTCTATTATCACAAATCCCCCACGTTTTTTCAACCCTTTTCTCAAAAAAGTCGGTCGATTGACAGTTTTCACTTGTAGATCAACCGACTTTTCCTTTTCATTTTTCAAAGAATCTCAAACATCCCAAACCCCTGCGCATTTTTTGCACCGAGACCGGTCTGGTAGAGGAAATCCAGGTATTTGCGTTCGCCGGTTAATTGGTAGGTTCCGTACCAGGCGGTAATAAGGATTCCTTTATATCGGGTTACCAGTTTCTTGGGAAACTTGTTTCCATGCGCCTCCAGACGAATCCCAGACACAGGTGTAATCCCATAATACGCCTGGTATTTCCGGAAAAAGTTATCATTCACCATGTCATAGAAGACAGGATCATCAGGACTGAAATAAAATGTCTTTTCGGATTCCTCATCTGTAGCATACACAGTCAGCGGAGATTTCATCCTTATAAGAAGCTCTTTCTCTTCAACTGTATAATCATAAAGCTCCAGCTGCACATCTGTATACACATGGTCTCCGAATGTAACCCCATTCTCCCATATGCAATCCCCCAGGAGCCGGATCAGAAGAGGTTCCGGGCTTCTCACCTCAAAGGAAACCTCAGAAAAGAAAGTGATCCTTTTATTTTCAATCCGGTATTCCCCTTTCAACTGGCTGAATTGGAACATCTTGTACTGCCTCTGTCCCCTTGCGAAACCGCCGTCATGAAGGAAGGTTGCGTACTCTGGCATATTTCCTAAGGAACGATAAATAACAGCCTGCAAAATATGATTATAATTTATGGGCAATGAAAGAGGTTCATCCACTCCTATATGTACAACCAGCTGCATAATTACCTTTTTCCCTTCTGGTATCCGCTGCCCTGGTAAGATTTTTTAAATTTCCCCTGCCCTGCATTGGAACCATTTCTGTTAAAATTATTTTTCTTTTCGTAGATGCCATCTTTCCTGCCCTGTCCGCTATAGGGCAACGCTGTTTCTTTACTTAAGACGCCAGACAAAACTCTCTCAATATTAATATCCGTTCTTCCGGAAGCCCATTTCTTTCCAGACACTGTGGTATGGTTTTCACCAAACCAGCGGAAGCCTTCTGTAATTGGCCGATTTTTTTGAGCAATATCTTTTGGGTAGGTAACTTCCATATTTTCCGGGACGCTGTCAAAGCATGCTATTTTATAAAATTCTGCCTTTGCATGAGAACTAAATTTCGCATCTTCATATGTCACAGCTGCAGCAACTGGAATTTCAGAATAGTCCAGCACACCATCCTCTATTTCAATTTTCCGCTCCTTTATGCTGGTCACATTGCAGGAAATGCTACCAAGCCCCAATGGTTTTCCGCTTCCCAGTTTTAATCCGAGATTTTCACTGCTACAGTTTAAAATCCATATCAGCTGATCCAGCTGCGTTTTGGAAATTCCCTCAAAATAGAGCTTTCCCGAAAAAGCAACATTTTCTTTCACCGGCCTTACCGTCTTATTTAATTTAGACGGCTCTGCCTGGATGATTTTTCCACTTCTGCTATGCCAGTAAAACTTTCTTCCCCGCAGATTTCCCGGTTCTACACTTAATTTACCACCCTTTACATGATAATCATAGGTCCAGAATGTAGCTCCAGCCGGTCTTTTCAGATAAAATTCTGTATTGCCAAGCTTCGGCCCGCCAAGGGTCTGTAACGTTATTTTATCAGAGAGATAATAAGCATTTGGCTCTCTTTCCTCTGTTACGTATAAATCTGTAAATCGAATCTTAGAACCCCTGGAATCATCCTTATTTCCAATATGCCCAAACAGCTCACACGCCGGACAGAAATTCTCTGTACACGGTGCAAACTTTCCTGCCAGCATTCCAATGCTGTTATTGGAAGCTTCCTTGGTAATTGTTGCTGGTGATAAATACACGATTCCATTATCCAAGGTTGAAAAATTCACTGGAAAATACAGCATATCTTTTCCACGAAGAAACTTCTCCAGATCTTCCTTATATTCTGTATACGCCTCTTCATTGCTTTTCTTTAATGCAGGCTGATCCAGATAAGAATTCAGAACAGGAAACAGCTTTCTTTCCACTTCATCTCTGGAAAGGCTAATCCCCTTTTCAAATTTATTTTTCAGGGAAAAAACATGATACCTGGCTTTTTTTACGCCCATTCCCCACTTCAAAAGATAGCCTTTTCCCTCAATTTCGTCCCCATTCCTATTCTTTTCAAATCCTCTGGGTGTCCTGCCTCCAAATGCTTTCTCGCCTATAGGGAAAGAAGCTGCACTGCGCAACACGATGGTTCCATCCTCATTTCTGCAAAGCAGTCCAGGATTAAATCTGGTAGGTGTCCTTTTTACAGGGTAGTTTTCACTATTCAGCAGTCCCATACAGGAATCTGTCAAAGTCTCATAAACCGTTCTCACCACCCCACGTATTTCACTGCCTGGAATAACCGGAATGTGATATTCTCCCTCATAATTTTTCCCCTTTTCCAGCTCTGTATAGGAAAAAAAGTCATAAGACTTATGATCTTCAACAGCTGATGATTCCTTAAATGCTGTCTCTGTACTTGAATTCGGTATAAAAAGAGGGGTTTTCGTTGTGATACGGTATTCCAGCACGCCAGTATGTCTGTCTGTATCGGTATAAGCAGTTGCTTTTTTTTCTGGAAAACTTATGAAATTATATGGATTCATAAATTTTTCTTTCTCAGCCATCCCTATTCCACCTCCCTTAATCTGCAGTTTCCGATCCGCATAAGGTCGTTCTCATCATAAGTAATATAATTTATAACTTCCACAAAACCGGAATCTTTATCCGGTTTTTCTTTCTTACTTCCCAAAGTCAGGATTTTCTCGGTATAAATATCCTGATGTTCTACAGTCTCATCACTGATAAGGGCCTCGATTTCCCCTTTCCTTGTTTTGATATAGCGGTACTCCCTGTCAGCATCAAATAAATGAAGCTCCAGAAGCTTTTCCTCCAGATGTACATCTTCCAGAAGCTCTTCTTTTGTATACTTTTCATATTTTACCTTATCCGTATATAAGGCATACATGGTTCCCTTTTCCGGTATATTTGAAAGCTTCATCTCCATCACCTCATCTCTGCACAAAGACCTTTAAAGGCTTCTGCTATAAGTTCATTTTCCCGTCCGTTTTGCCCATCTATGCGGATGGAACCTCCTGATGAAAAACATCCTCTTCCAACTGCAGTCTGTCCGCCCACAGCCAGATAACCATTCTGCAGATCCTTTAATGCCAGAAGTAAAATTCCAATCATCCATTTTCCATCTTCCGGATTTTTTCCTTTACGTACTGCCAGCTTCAGGTTAAAATGCCCATCCACGTAAGTTTTTTCTTTATACAAAGCTCCATCCCGGACTGCGGATTCAAAACGGCTGATACCAGTGCGGACCATCGTAAACGGCTTCGCCTCCTCTATTTCTGCTTCACTGATTATGATGGCAGATACATGCCCTTCTTGATCCGACGCATCTCCAAACATTCTTTTTGCAATTTTTTCTGCATCTGCTGGAAGCTTCCCCCCATCACCAGCCAATTCTTCAAGGATCTGTGTGACCCTGTGACGGATAGCGCCTGCAAAGCTGCTGCCCGGAATAACTGGTACTCCATTTGACGTAAGATGCACAAAGTCAGGCTCATTTTTCTTAGCCGCATACTGCCTGATGCTGATACCACCCTTCATCACAAGCGGCACCTCAATATGTACCATTCGGTCCGTATCCTCATCCTTCCCCTGCAGCCAGCTTTCAAGCTCATCCGCTGCATTTTCCCAGGAGGAAGATTGATAGGCATCTGCATATTTCAGATAATTTTCCCTGTCATAAGTCTTAGAAGCCAGCTTCACAATCTTAAATACGCCAAAACCTCTTGTCTTTTTCCGTCCAAGGCGGATTTCGCCCTTCTGAATTCCCCGAAAAACAACAGACAGCTGTTTTTTCAACGCTTCTTCCTCGTCTGCCTCACGGACTACAAGCTCCAGATAGAAATGTCCATTCAGGCCAGTCTCCAGAATCTCCATATCATATTTGCAGCCGGCTATGGCCGCTTTATTTCTGTTCAATCCGACGCCATCCCGAACTCCCCATACTGGTGCCTCATCAAAAGTCAGATCTGAAATAAAAAGCGGGCTCATTTTTCCCTGGGTATCATTGGCTGAATATCCAAACAAATCCCATTCATTCTCTTTTTCCCCGATGTAAGAACGCATTGCTCCTGCAAGAGAGGTTCCTGGTACAAAGGGATTCCCCTCAAAATCACGCAGTACATCTGCATCTGTCCATTCTTCCTCGCCGGAAGCCACATTCAGCGGAGACTCCAGCTGAATCTGAATATAAAAAACCTGACGTTTTAATACAGCTTTCATTACTTACCGTCTCCTTTCTTCTGATGGGTTTTTGCAAAATATTTCAGTTCTGCCAGATAATCATTATAGACCTTCTGGAAAAGCTGTTCTTCTGGCAATCCATTGTCAAAACTGCCAAATTCCTCCACCATTCGCTCCTGTGCAAGTTTTCCGATTTCGGATGGTTTCACAATATCTATAAGGTATTTGCAAAGGCTGTTTTTGCTTTCCTTTTCAATTCCAGCAACCTCTTTTTCCATATCTTCATAGGTATGTTCCGTTCGAAAAAGCACTCTTAATTTTGCCACGGCAGCATTCAGGCCATCCAGTTTCTTCTCATCTGTAGGTTTCCGCTT
>OLNZ01002870.1_pt1 | contig 9952 bp, 9 predicted proteins | sample 1672981 | NCBI WGS metagenome assembly OLNZ01 (sample SAMEA3136743, study PRJEB25190) | human gut metagenome | biome: human gut; feature: human-associated habitat; material: faeces | place: Austria | collected 2013
AGTAAAGTTTAGATTTAGTGATGGCATTTATGACCAAGCACTAAAAAAACAAGTAGAAAACAATGTTTCAGCATTGTTGACGGAGATAAATCGTGCTGACAGTAGCAATAGAACGCTGAATTTGGCTAAAATAAAAATGAGTAAAGAAGCCTCAGAACGATTATCTATGCTTTGGCGATATATGCCATTCTGTTGTGAGTGGGAAAACAATGTTCAGTCTTGTGTTCAAGACTTTACTGGATATGAAATTCGTCAGATACCTATTGTGTTGAAACCTTTGGACAATACATACAAAGGTGAATCACACAAGGAACTAACCATTAGTTTTAATAAGCAAGGGATTATTACTGGTGTTAGGACTTCCATTGACAATAATTCTTATCTCGCTCTTTTATCAGGTGGAAAAGCCAACTTGGATATGCGGATGAGAAGAGAAATATTGAAGTATCTAGAGGATTGTAGAAGCTACTATACAGAAAAGGATATAAATGCAATAGCAAAAATGTTAGGATTTTGTTCGTTTGATGTCAAGAAGTCGCTTGCCGAAAACTGTGAAACTCCAGTAAGGGTGTCTTTGAAAAAGAATGAATGCTCGGTAAAAGATAAGCAGGAATATTTGAGTAACCTAAATAAATACTTTCAACAAGATGGGTGTATAGTAGCCAAAATTTCAGATATAGAGTTAATGCGTCATGCATGGAATCCATATTTTTATGGCATTAACTTTAGATTACAGTTGTCTCGTGGTGATGGAGAGCTGCAAAGTGCAACTGGTGGCTACTATTTCCTTTTGTGGGATTTTACAGAGGAAGCTAATCCAAAGATACATTTTTGTCTTTTGTTTTCTAAAAAAGATGAGATTTTGTCTCCAGAGGATTTCTTCATTCCTCATAATTAACATCGAATAATTGTAGAAAGTATAAAATTTTAGTGCTGTGAAGACAATAATCGTAACTATTGCTTTGTTTTTGTTTCAAACAATGTTGGCTTGTGCTCAAAAAATATCGGTTAGTTCTTTTGAGGTGTCACAAGGTGACATCTTAGCGAGAGCTTCTGCCACGTGTCGCTACGATACTAATGACAAGTATTGTGCGTTGATAAAGGTGGGTGTTGCTCTTGATGGTGTTGAATTTGAGTGTAGTGGTGGGGTGATAGATGTTGTGAGAAAGACTGGTGAGTATTGGGTCTATCTACCTCAGAACAACTCGAAGCTCCGTGTCTTGCACAATGATTACACCCCACTGGAAATCAATTTCTATGATTATGGAATAGGTAGGGTGGAAAGTGGTGTGACCTATGTACTTACGTTGGAAAAGTCTGTGGGGCAACTCCACGCTAGTATTTCTTCTAATACCTTGGTTATCCCAGTGAAAAATGGTGTAAATGTTGAAATGGTAAGAGTCGAGGGGGGAACATTTGCAATGGGAGCAACTCCAGAAATGTTAGAGCCGTATGATAATGAAAGACCAGCTCATCAAGTTACCTTGACAAAAAACTATTATATAGGAAAGTATGAGGTAACTCAACATTTGTGGGAATCTGTAATGGGTAATAATCCTTCGGTCTTTAAAGGAAAGACCCTGCCAGTTGAATCGGTAACATGGAAGGATTGTCATGAATTTATTAAAAAACTTAACCTTGTTACAGGACGAGTTTTCCGTCTTCCAACAGAAGCAGAATGGGAATATGCGGCTCGTGGCGGAAATAAAGGAAAAGGTTATCAATATAGTGGAAGTGATATTCTGTCTGATGTAGCATGGTGGGGTGCAAATAGTAAACAACCACATCCTGTAGGAACAAAACTTCCGAATGAATTAGGAATCTATGATATGAGTGGCAATGTTTGGGAATGGGTTGAAGATGGAAAAGGAGAGTATCAAAGTACGGCTCAGTCTGACCCTATAATGATAAACCCTAGAACTTTTTCAAAAATGTATAGGGGAGGAGGCTTTCCTAATAATGAACGAAATTGTCGTTCGTCTGTTCGTATTGGAGATCCATTTACTGCTCATGCTAGTAGCTTAGGTTTCAGATTAGCTTTATCAGAGTAGTATGATAGCTAGTATTGTGTGAGTTGCAATGCAAAAAGAGTGGTGTATGGATTTATTTTATCTACCGATTTTGGGCTTGCGACTTGCTCTTTCTGAATGAAAATATGATGTTTAAAATTTAATAGTGAAATAATATGAAACGATTTTTTACTTTCTGTTTCTTGGTATGTTTGGTTAGCTTGGGATATTCTCAGGAGTTGTTGGTGAAGTCTTTTAAACTTTCTGAAGGCGACTTGTCAGCTAGGACTCCTCCTTCTGCTATTAGGCTTGACAATAATGACAAAATTTGTGCGTTAGTGAAAGTGGGCTTGGCTCTTGATGGCGTTGAGTTTGAATGTAGTGGCGGTGTAAAAGATGTAGTAAAAAAGACAGGTGAATATTGGGTCTATATGCCTAAAGGCAATTCTATGCTTCGTATTCTTCATCAGGATTATGTTCCTCTGATGATAAACTTTTATGATTATGGAGTAGGAAAATTAAAAAGTGGGGCTACCTATATCCTGTCTTTATCTCGCTCAATAGATAACGATGATAAAAATAAAACTCTTATAGTACCAGTAAAGAACGGTTTCAACATAGAATTGGTAAAGGTGGAGTCTGGTTCATTCGTTATGGGAGCAACATCTGAAATTCAAAATCCTTATAGTTGGGAAAAGCCTGCTCATAAAGTGATTTTGACGAAGGACTATTATATTGGTAAGTATGAGGTGACGCAAAGCTTGTGGCAGTTAGTAATGGAAAATAATCCATCTTCAATTAAAGGAGAAGATTTGCCTGTAGGTAATGTTAGTTGGAATGATTGCCAATTATTTATAGCTAAGTTGAATGAAATGACAGGGAAGAAATTTAGGTTGCCAACAGAAGCGGAATGGGAGTATGCTGCAAGAGGGGAAAATAAGAGTAGAGGAACTCAGTATAGTGGTAGCAGTTTGTATTCTGATGTTGCATGGTATGAAGGTAATTCTAACAATAGACCACATCCTGTAGGTACCAAGAAATCAAACGAACTTGGTATTTATGATATGAATGGTAATGTTTGGGAATTGTGTCAAGATTGGTGGGGAAATTATATAGAATCATCTCAAAAAGACCCTGTCGGTCCGAATTCTGGACCAACTCGAATTGCTCGTGGTGGAAGTTATATCGCTGGGGCAATAACTGTTGCGGCAAGAGCAGGATATTCTCCTAATATTCGTGATATGAATCTAGGCTTCCGTTTGGCTCTTTCGGAATAAATATGAAAAGGTTTTGTTTTCGTATGGTATTTTGGCTAAAATAAGCACATAAACACTAATAATGGGATTTTTCTACGGAGTTTTTGAAGTTCTCCGTAGAAAATGGACATTTTTGATTTTCTTTTCGTATTTTGCAACCTATGGTTTTGCTTTATTGGAAGGAGAAACAATTATGATAATTTCGATAACTCAGCCCTGTTCATTCTCCCAGCTTGGCAATCGAAAGAGCCAAGAGGATTGCTTATGTCCTGTAGATGCCAACAAGCAAACTTCGTATTTCGTCGTTTGTGATGGTGTGGGGGGAAGAGACCATGGGGAGGTGGCAAGCAAACTTGTTTGTCAATCAATAGAAGAGAATCTGGCTAATGAAAGTTGTTCGGAACTGAAGGCAGAAGATATATTGCAGCTCGTAGAACATGCCTACCACACCTTATATAATAATAGAGCGATATGCCCAACCATGGCTACAACTCTTGCCTTTATGGCGAAAACAAGCGAGGGTATGTTATTGGCGCACCTAGGCGACAGTCGTGTTTATCAGATACGTAAGGAGGAAGGGATTATATTCCAAACCAAAGACCATTCGTTGGTAAATGATTTGATAGAGGAAGGGGTAATAACTCCTGCTGAGGCTATCGACCATCCAAAAAGAAATGTCATAACAAAATGTCTTTTTGTAACGAATAATCCCGCAGATTATCAAACTCCATCTATCACTTTGATACGTAACATACAACCTCATGATGTTTTTATGCTTTGTACAGATGGTGTTTATACCAAAGTGAAGGATAAAGATATTGCAGAAATTCTAACTTTGGATGCTCCTTTGGATGAAAAAGCAAAAGAACTAGCTATGATATGTAGGGATAGTGATGATAATAATACGGCATATCTTATAGAGATAGATAAAGTGGATGGGGTGAATGAACGACTAGAGAACATATCTTATATTGTTCCTAAATCTAACAGAAAAACTAAACTTTATCGTATTTGGGACTTCGTCAGAGAAACTTTAGGTTTCGTCAAAGAACCTTAGTGGTTGGAGTAACATGGCTGAAAAAACTTGATAGTACCGCTAAAAACAAGTATCTTTGCATCAGAAAATAAGTATAAATCATTTAAAAACAAACAATTATGGATACTCAGGTTATTAATAAGAATGCAAAGAATGGAAATGCTAAGGAAACTTTCAAGAAAGGTGCAGCCTTGGCTGGTGCAGCAGGTTTAGGTGCAGGTGCGGTGGTGTCGGCTGATATTGTAAGAGGCGATGAAGAGTTTGCCATCGTGGAACCTATTAGTCCTATGGACGAGGAGGTTATCGGTCAGAATACTGAGGAGGTTGTGACTGCGGAAGAAAATAAAGACTCGGAAACGCAGAATGAGTCTCATGTTACAGAGCCTCAGCCGCAGGTGTCTGATAATGCGACACAACCACAAGGAAATTCTACTACCCATGTGCAGCCAGCTACAGAGAATACCGTTCATGCTGGCGAGATAGATACAAATGATATTCCGGACGTAGACCCTCGTTTGGTAGCACAAGATATTACGAATGATGTTATTATGGTGGACCCAACCGATAATGACATGGGAAATCTTGACATTGCAGCAGTTGGTACTGTGGAAACGGTTGATGGGCAAGTCTTGTCAGCCGCACAATTCACTGGCGATAATGGAGAAACTCTTTATGCCGTGGATGTGGATGGTGACAATACCTATGATGTCGTTACCGATGAATCGGGTAATGTTCTAGCAGATGTGCCTTCTACCCTGACTGTAAGCGATTCGGAAAGTATTGTTAGTGTCAATAATGGTGAGACTGGTTATCTGGCACAGAATGAGCATGATAATGTTTCGGATAGCGACTTGGATAACCCAATGGACGATGTCGTTGACCTTGGATAAAAAGTTATTTTGGTAATATTCAGTAAAATTCATAGTTATGAGAAATAAACATATATTATTTGTCCTGTCAATGGCTTTTTGTTTGGTTCTTCCTGTTTCCGCACAGAAGAAAACGGCAAAAGTAAAGAAGGCAAAGACTTCGGTCAATGTGGATTCTCTTGAGGTTAGAAAACTGATAGATGAGGCAAAGAAAGGAGATGCAGAGTCGCAAAACACATTGGGAACCTATTACTATACAGGTAAAAAGGTAAAGCAAAACTACGATGTAGCTTTGAAATGGTTTAGTATGGCTGGTAAGCAGAAGCATGTCAAGGCGATTGCCAATATGGGACTTTGTTATCAGTTGGGACATGGTGTCAAGAAAGATTCTGTCATGGCGGTGAAACTCTACAAGGAGTCTGTCAAGGCTGGAAATTCAGAACTCGTCAAACAGCGTGAGGAGAACCTAGCAAAGTCTCACTCCGCTTTTGATATGCATCTATTGGCTGATTTGTACGAGAATGGTTGTGGTAATACCGTCAAGAAGAATCCAGAATTGGCGTTAAGATGGCAGCAGACTACAATTCTCTTGATGCAATCGTCAAGGTGGCTACTACCTACGACCATGCCAAGAAGTATGCCGAGGCTTTGCCTTATTTCCAAAAGGCTGCTGACTTGAACAATGGATTTGCAGCTTATAAATTGGGCGATTATCTATGCAATGGTAAGGGAACCAAGGTTGATAAAGCTAAGGCTGTTGGCTATCTTGACAAGGCTGCGAAGCAAAATATACCGAGTGCAATGATGTTGTTGGGCGACCTTTTATACAAAGGTGATGGCGTTCAGCAAGATTATTCAAAGGCTATGAGTCTTTACAAGCAAGCTGCGGTGAAAAACAATCCTGTGGCTCTGTGGAATATTGGCATCATGTATAAGAAAGGATTGGGAGTAAAACAAAACTATCTCATAGCCTTGCAATGGTTAGCGAATGCTTCTGCTAAAGGCATGAAGGCGAACTTCATGAAGCAACTGGCTGATGATAATGTGGAAATCAATAATGGTTGGAAAGGAACGGATTTCTATACTTTTATACACGCTATGGCTTGTATGGAAGCAACTACTCCTGATTATGCCACGGCTGTAAAGGAACTGACAGCGCTTGAAAAGAAAAATATACCAGTGGCTTCGGCTCTTTTGGGTCTCTGCTATGCAGACAAAGAATGGAAAAAGGCTAACGAAAAGAAGATGTTGGCATATTATGAGAAAGGTGTAAGCCTTGGTGAACCATACGCTTGTTTCCTCCTAGCTCAATTACATCTTTCTGGCAGTAAAACGGTCAAGGTAGATAAAAACAAGGTGGTGACATATCTTGAAAAGGCTGCCGATGGAGATTATGCTCCAGCGATGTGTGAGCTTGGTGATTTGTATTTCACAGGAAAGCTTGTGAATAAAAATATCACGAAAGCCATCGCTTGCTATAATAAAGCGTTGGTCAATGGCTATCTCTCTAAGACGGCTGCAGCCAATCTTGCTTCTTGTTATCAACAAGGACTAGGCGGTTTGCCGAAAAATGCGGAAATCGCCAAGGAAATAATGAAACGAGGACAGGAAGGCAATTCGTGGACTGGGCTTCTTCGTGAATTTACATTCTGATAATCCTATATGATAGCAGGTGCCAATGGGCATCTGCTATCGCTAAAAACAATAGCATAACATGAAAAGAATTCTATCATTAATAATATCCTTGATGTTCGTCGCTCTTGCTGCTGAGGCTCAGAATAACCTCTCTTTCAAAACGGAAGAATTGAAAAAGGTGGCTGCTGAGTTAAAGCTAGAGGGTCTCGATACACTCAAGATAGGGTATACTTTCATACAGAAGAACAATCATCAACTGGTAGTTAGAAAAGCCGAAAATGGTATGGTGGAACATATTGGCATACAACTATTCCCTGAGGCTTATCGGCAGCAAGCGAATGGTGCCGTGCTTGATTTCTTGGAGAATGGACTGCTATGTAATACCTATAAGTTGACAAAGAATCAATTAAAGTATATGGATGCCAAATTCGTCAAGGGAAACTGGAGCCTGATGCTGTCTCTTCCAAAATCGGTATCTTGCTCTGTAGCAATGGTCAATAACAAAGCGTACCAAATTATATGGAAAGATGGTAAAAACGAGAAAATTAATATTCTTCTTCCGATTAAGTATGATTTCTTGATGAATGCTCCACGTAAGGAATTGGAAGCCAACTTTGTGAGAGACTTAAAGGCTTATAAGTTGAAGCATAGCCCTGCTGATTGTAATGTGGATGTTGCGAGGCTGAATATTGTGAAGGATGGTACGGATACTCTGTACACTTTGCCAGGAAAACATTATGGCTTGGAAACGATAACCAACACTACATTCTTTAAGTTGAAAGATAGCGTGGATTATATTCCTGTTGTAGATGCAAAGTTCCCAGTTCAAACAGTAGCCAATACGTTGTTGTTGGATTGCGATGCCATTCCAGCGGCAAAGATTTCACTTACCGTAATAGGTAGTGATAAGAAAAAAACAACAGTTGTAGTGCCAGTCAGACAGTTGGTTGCTTTTGCAAGGAGTATGGGATGCGTGCCATATTTTGGCTATGAAGAAACTAAGAACGGCAAGTTGCAAGGTGGCTTGTTCCTATATAATAAGGAACTTGGCTATGACCATGTGTTGAGTTTGTCGTGTGATGTGAAAGATATTGCAACAAGCAAATTTTTGTTCACATCGTATGCGTATCTATATACACCAACAACCAATGTGAAGAATCTCTATAATGACATCAAATCAAGAAAATAAAAAATGAAACGAATTTTAGGTTACTTAGTCCTTTGGGCTTTTCCTTTATTTTGTTTTGGGCAGGATGGCATAGATGCTATCAATGACATCAAACTTTCAGGCAAGTATTTCACGGCAGAGGCAACTGCCTCTACTGAAGATGATGCCAAGAAATTGGCTTTGATGGGACTGATGGAGAGACTTTCTGCCTATTGTGAGGAAATGGAAATCGCGGAAATCGGAGAGGATAGGGTTCGGGAAGCCTTATTGTCTAAAAATGTTAAGCGTGGTGAGTCGGCTCTTGTCATGGTGTATGTAGCAAAAGACATTGTCAATAAAAGTACCATGAAGTTTACTCCAAATAGTTCAAGTGAAATTACAGCTTCTGTTTCTCATACGTCTGGTAGCTCTGCTTTGCCAAATATCATCAAGCAAATAAATGAAATAGACACTTATGCCAGTATGCAATACTTATTGGAAAAGGCAATGGACAACGGATTGGTTGAAGATTGGGGAAAACTTCGCACGATGTCTGATCCCAATGCTTGCTATCTGATAATGTTGAATATCGACCGTCAAATTGTTGGTGTGCTTTCTCCAATGCAGAATGGAGCGAGGATCAATGTTAAAACAGGAGCGGTGATGGATACGGAAAGTATGAATAAGTTTACTAATTGTATACCAATAGGTATACTGCTAAAATGAGATATATGAAGAAGTTAATTTTGATATTATGTACTGCGTTTGCTTGTGCTCAATTTGCTTTGGCACAGGTGACGTTCCGATTTTCTGATGGAATCTATAACCAAACGCTAAAATCGCAAGTTGAGAGAAATGTGTCTGCTTTGTTGACGGAGATTAACAGAGCTGAGCGAAATAGGGTAGGGCTCTTGAACTTAGGAGGAGTAAGAATAGATGATAATGCGGCAAATGGATTGAGAAGTCTTTGGAAGAACATCCATTTCCGTTGTGAATGGAATAATAATGTTCAGTCGTGTATCCAAGACTTTACAGGGTATGAAGTCCGTCAGATACCTGTCGAGATGAAACCTTTGGACAATACTTACAAAGGTGAATTGCATAAAGAACTGACTATCAGTTTTAACAAGCAAGGGGTTATTACAGGCGTAAGAACAGCTATAGACAATAACTCTTATCTTGCACTTTTATCAGGTGGAAAAGCTAACTTGGATATGCGAATGAGAAGGGAAATCTTGAAGTTCGTGGAAGATTTCAGAAGCTATTATGTTGAGAAGAATATAGCGGCTTTGGATGAAATCTTCAGTGATGATGCGCTTATTATCACAGGTCGTGTTATTAAAACTATGGGTAAAAGTCAAGCTGATGGTGTTTCCCAACAAGTAAAGGAGAAAGTGGTTTATAGCAAGCAAAACAAGCAGCAATACATCAACAATCTCAGGGCCTTATTTCAGAGCAATGAATACATCAATGTGGATTTCTCGGACATAGAGCTGATGCGACATGGCTCTAATCCTAATTTCTATGGAGTGAAGTTGCGGCAAAAATGGGCTAGCCAACGATATAGCGGTCGCCAGTACTCAGATGATGGCTATGTGTTCTTGTTGTGGGATTTTACAGAAGAAGGAAATCCTAAGATTCATGTTAGAACATGGACGCCAAAAAGACCAGGCCAAAAAGGGGATGATTTCTCTCCTGAGGATTTCTTCATCCCTAGTCCTCGCAAATAGCCATAAGTATCTCGTTGTGTATATAATTATGTGCTTGATGATAATCTTCGTCAGATACTTGATGAGTTTAACAGGGGCTATTAAGCAAGAATCCTGCCGGCATCACTGCCAGCAGGATTCACTTTCAAAAACCGGACCTATAGTCCCAACTCTTTTAGCATTTTCTTTATGACGTCAGTCTTGATGGTGGAGAATTCAGATTTGTCATAGATTTCGGGGGTGTAATTTAAACTGTGTCAAGGCTTGTTCTTAACTTTCATTCCCACTCCC
>OLNZ01002872.1_pt1 | contig 9944 bp, 8 predicted proteins | sample 1672981 | NCBI WGS metagenome assembly OLNZ01 (sample SAMEA3136743, study PRJEB25190) | human gut metagenome | biome: human gut; feature: human-associated habitat; material: faeces | place: Austria | collected 2013
ATAATAACAAGAGGGGTAAAAAAATAACAGGGCATAAGTGTCCCCTTGAGGGGACACTTATGCCCTTGACAATAGATTATGCACAATTCTGTAAAATAAATTCACCTATAATCGCTAAAGTGAAAAATTTTTCTATTTCGCTGGTTGTTTGAATACAAGTAGGACAACTATTATGTATAGATGCTATCTTTGATAGAGAACTCAATTTTAGCATTTGTCCATTTATATAACGTTTTGTTGTATCGAGAGATACGTCAGCTAATTCCGAAAATTTTTCTTGAGAAATATCGATAGCGTGGCATCCAAGAGTCACATTATTTTCTTGTATTTTTGATATATTCATGGATAAAAATCTTTTAATTAAATCATTGAAAAATAGGTAAAGCAATTTTTTGGATTCAACAAGTAAAGAAAGTGGTAGTTCTTTAATAGAGCCAAAACTAGTTCTGTTTTGGAAATTTATATCATCTAATAAGACCGAAAATTCTCGATTTACATGAAAAAAGAATGCAATAGTTCGGTTTCGTTCTGAATGGAAATTATAATTAGCCAATTCTGTGGCTACAATTTTTTCCAATAAAATTAGTATGTCTGATATATTTGATGTATTATATACATTAAAAAATAATAAATCGAATGACAATCCTAAAGTAGAGCAAATACGAAGAAGGGTATCAATCACTAGATCATCGCCCTTTTCTGCCCGCTTAATTGTTTTTACTGATAACCCGGATTCGTTAGCTATGTAGTCTTGAGATAGATTTTGTTTTTCTCTGGCAAACTTAATTAGTTTTGCGATGCGTTTTTGTATATTATCCGATAGATTATGAGTATCTTGTACTAACTGTGACAAAATTGCCTCAGCATCATACAAAATAAATCATAATCAATTATTTTATCCCGCCGCCGGAGGTGATACGATATGTGGAGATGTACGGATATGCAGTAAATGCAAATCGCATACGCATCACCTTCTTTCTTGGGAATAGTGGGTGGAGGTAGTGGATGGGCTACCTCCGGCGGCAGATAGAACGATACATCATTTAATTATGTATTACAATAAAAGCATTGTAATACAATCTTATACAAGATTATCCTCTTATATGCATGAGTTCATAGACTCAACAACTGTTAAAAAATAAAAAGATTGCGCGTCTCTCGTTACCTTGACTCCACCAGCGGGGTCCAAGCTAAGCGATTAACTCGCAATCTGCACCTTAATAATGACAGGAGTGTTGATAGCAACACTCCTTAAATCTAGTCCATATTCTATTTATAGAATAGCATTTTTCACACTTCAAGTCAACAAAAATTCAAAAAATCAGCGATTTATATAATTATAATATAAGAACAAATAAAAAACTTAGAGAATATAATGCATGTATGTTTGTATGTACGTATGTAAACATACATACATTTTAAGGTGAAAAACGCTCTGAGCCATCAAATTGACTCAGAGCGGGGGAGAGTAGTTTTTTATGGTTTAAATTTTGATTTTCTCTAGAAGAGTTTGATAGCTATCTACAACATCATACATGACGCTTTCATCACTGATTGCCCTGAAGTGTTCGCGGGCACAATGAATTTTGGATTCTTCGATCAAACGCAGCTGCATAGAACGCATGGATCCCTTTGTTTCCGCGATGAAGTAGATGTGTTTTACAGTGCCTTCATAAAATGCAATGGCCCAGTCTGGGTTATAGCGGCCAACAGGGGTGGAGATGTAGAAGCTATTTGGTAATTTTACGTAGACAGCAACGTCGGCATTGGTATCCAAGTCCGCAGCGAAATTTCGCTCGTTGGTAGAATCATAGATAATATGATCGTACAGATGACGCTGGGCCTTCATTGCGTTGCTATCGAGTTTGCCTTTCATAGTTGGTTCTGTGAAAATATCTGTATGATAGGTTTCATCTAACATATTGTATGTGATGTGCTGAATGATAGCAGTCGCTTTTTCATCATTGATCAAGGCAGCTGCTTTCAAGATGAACTCCTCCGGATTTTCTTTGAACTGCTGAAAAACAGTTTTCTCAATACCAGTCAGGATGCCTACGACTGCCTTCCTGGTCAACCCAGTTTCTTCAACGAGCTTACCGATCAAATCATACTTTACGCTTTGATTGGTTTTTGCTCGTTTGCTGACATCGTAAGTGTTTGAGTGAGATTTTGAGAAGGAAGTAGCGTTTAAGAGAGATTCTTTGGATTTGATTTCTTCCAGAGAACCTGTTTCTACCTTGAAGAAGAGTTTTGACACGCGAAGCTTGCGGTTTAGCGCATCAATAGATTTTTGAATCAATTCCTCTGTATCAAAGTTGACTACATAGACAGACTTGGGGCTGATCCGCTTCCATAGAGCCTGAAACTCTGGCATGGCGAGTTTATCTGGGTCAATGTGCAGCTCAACATTTTTGTCACGGGCGTTATCCGGCTGCATAACACGGTCATCGTAAACTGAATCGAGGATACTCAAAATCGAAGCAGCACAGTCGGCCACTTCTTCTGCTAGCTTCACTGCACCGTTGGCTTTGTCTCCATAGTATTTGTCTGTCAGGGCACCCTCTTTATTGACATAGCCATTGACGACCAGATCAAAATAAATAGCATTTGCGGTAGCGCTATCCAAGACCTGCCCGTTTCCAGAGGTATCTGTAATGACTCTCTCTTTGAAGAGATCGGCAGTGACAGCCCGCGGACGATTAGAGACAGCTTCAGCCAACTCAGTTTGCAGACTTTTGGCAAAACTATCATAGCTCTCGCTGGCGATCACAGTCAGGACGTTGATGTTGTGAACGTCGCTGCCCAGAACCGTTGTATCCATCCGTTCTCCATCCTGGTTGACGCAGAGTCGCAGGCCACGGCCGACTTCCTGCCGCTTTCTGATATCACTTCCGCTTTGCTTCAACGTGCAGATTTGGAACACATTGGGGTTGTCCCAGCCTTCACGCAACGCAGAGTGAGAGAAAATGAAACGCACGGGGGAGCGCTTCGGGTTACGGTCCAGAAGCAACTCTTTATTTTTCATGATCAAGTCATAGGCGTCCACGTCATTGGTGGTTCCTTCTTTTCGATTGTTCAGCTTGCTGTCTGTAAGTTTTCCCTTTTTGTCCACAGAAAAATAACCAGCGTGGGTATCGTGGGCGGAGATAGCATTTAGATAGGCCAGGTAATCTTCGTCGCCGATTTCGCGCTGCATAGAGCTGACAATATCTTGATATTCTTCTTCAAATAAGTCGGCATAGATACCATTATAGGGATGGCCTGACGGATCATACTGCTTATACTTTGCAACTTCATCGATGAAGAAAAGGGACAAGACCTTGATGCCTTTATAGAAGAGCTGCCTCTCCCGTTCTAGGTGGGAGAGGATCGTTTCTCGGATTTGAATTCGTCGAATCTGATCCTCACTGACAGCTCCGATCACATCTCCAGCATAAAGCTTGGTTCCGTTCAAAAATTCAATAGAATTATCTCTGCCGTCAATGGCCTTTACCACGAAGCCAACCTTGTACTCATCTAAGTTTTCGGAATGATCGTAGAGATTGTATCCTTCGTTGACAGTAGATGTCTTTTTCCGGATCGACGTTGCCCCTTTATAATCAAACTGGATGGTTGCTGTGGGATTTGCTTTGGAAAGATTGATGCTCTCCAAGTAGACAAAGCCTTCGGTGGCTGTGTTGCGGGACTGGGTGATGCCCTTCACAGAGATCTTTTTGACCAGCCGTTTGTTATAGGCCTCCATTGCATCCAGCCGGTAGATCATATTATAGATGCTGTCGGCTTTATGGGTGGCAGAATAGCGCAGGGTTAAGAGGGGTTGAAACTTTTTTAGTTGTTCTTTGGTCTGTTTTCCCTCGACAGACTGCGGTTCATCAATGATCAGGATTGGGTTGGTTTTAGCAATGATATCAATAGGCTTACGAGAACGGAACTCATCGAGCTTCATATAAATTCGGCGAGCATCCTTGCCCTTGGCATTAAACGCTTGCGAGTTGATGATCATGACGTTCATCGCACTATCTGAAGCAAAGCGATCGACTTCTGTCAGCTGTGATGAGTTGTAGATAAAGAACCGGATCTTCTTGCCGTATTCCTCTGCGAAATGCTCCTGCGTTACCTGGAAGGTCTTATAGACGCCTTCTCGAATGGCAATGCTGGGCACGACCACGATAAACTTGCTCCAACCATAGTGCTTGTTCAGCTCATACATGGTCTTGATGTAAGTGTAGGTTTTACCGACACCGGTCTCCATCTCAATGGTCAAGTTATAACGCCCCTCCAGCCGCTCTGAAGGTTTGATCTGGTTGGCCCGCTGTACTTTTTGCAGATGCTCTAAAATGATCCCATCGTTCAGCTCTGGGACGATCGGTTCGTTGCGCCAACCGGTGAAATCGTCCAGAAGTGTCTGCTGATCATCATCTCCACGGTCCACTCTATACGTGGAGGTGCGATACGGCTGGCCCGAAAAAACGTCGACGACTGCTTTGGCAGCATCTGCCTGAAATTTTTGGTGTTTGAATTGGAGCTTCAATCGTCTTCACCTCTGGTATCTGTTACAATCTGTTCTTCCAGTAGCTTTCTCAGATCCTCCTTTTTGGGCAGGACTGTTTCATACTTGCTGGCAAATATTTGAGAATTATCTTCCGGTAATGTCATTTCTACAACTGCATTATTTTTATCGCGGCAGAGAATGATTCCAATCGTTTTATTTTCGTCTGCTAGCTTTACTTTACGGTCATAGTAATTGACATACATCTGCATCTGCCCGATATCCTGATGCTTAAGTTCACCAATTTTCAAATCAAACAGGACAAAGCAGCGTAACAACCGATTGTAGAAAACCAGATCAACGATAAAGTGTTCTTCATCAAACGTGAAGCGTACCTGGCGCCCAATAAATGCAAAGCCGGTGCCAAGCTCCAAAAGGAACTGCTGCAAGTGGTCAATGATTCTGCTTTCCAGCTCGCTTTCCGAGTATTCCGGAAGCTCTTTTAGTCCCAAAAACTCAAGTACATATGGGTCTTTCACTGCATCTTTCGGTGTCTCGACCTTCTGCCCTTCCAGTGCCAGCCGGTAAACCCTGTCTTTATCTGTACTGAGGGCAAGGCGTTCATAAAGGGAACTGTTATATTGACGTTTTAGCTCGCTGAGGCTCCAGTCATTTTTGACAGACTCAATTTCATAAAAGTGCCGTTCGTCAATGTTTTCGATCCGCATGAGCTTCAGATAGTGCGACCAGCTCAGGAAGAATTTTCTTCCCGTACTGACGGACGGAAGATGATCGAATTGGGTAAATGCTGTTTCCCCAATTTGATCATGTGAATAGATACGATAGAACCGCCGCATGAGTTTCAGGTTTTCCGCGGAATAGCCCTTTCCAAACTGGCCTGTCAGATATGCTGAAAGTTCCTTCAAAAGCTGCTTGCCATAAATTGCCCGATTTTCACCATGCTGCTCTTCCTCAACAATCATTCTGCCAATCTCATAATAAGCGTACACCATAGAGAGGTTGACGGCAGTTTTGGCATTTTTCCGTGCCTGCACAAGAACATCAGAAACACTTTTTAAGAAAGCACTTTTGATAGCTGTATTTTCTTGATTATTTTTCATCAATGCACATCCTTCCCGCGCTAGGATGAAGTACGCTCTTGGAAGAAGAAAAATCGTAACCACTGGTTGCGTTTTTTCTTCTCTTCCCTCAAATCACCTTCACGCGCTTCCCGATATCGTCGGCGTCCTCCGGCATATAGAACTTAAAGATCTCAAACACATTGATCTTCTCTGGGCTGGATGCAAAACCAGCATCCCGGAAAACAGCACGCAGCGGCTTCCGCTTGGCGATCTCCTTGACCAGGCTTTCGGGAATTTTCGTGTCAAAACAGGCGATCAGATCGCCGTCGTTGTAGGTGTGGACGGTGCAGCCGTCGATTTGCTCGGACTTGTACGGCAGGGACAGCGGCAGCCCCCAGTCAATCAGGCAGCCGAACAGCAGGTCGAGGTCGGTGCGGTCATCCTTGATGTTGGATTCCAGCCCCGCGAGCATCCCCTGATCGTAGTCATCCGGCGCGTAGTAAACGTCCTTCATGTTGGTGTCGTCCAGCTTGAGAACGCGGAAACCGATGTCGAGGTCTTGCGTGGTCATGGGGCTTTCGGACTTGATCTTATCCCCAGCGCGGCGGATGCGTTCTTTGCCAATTTCGCAGATGTTAGGAAATTTGTTAGAGAATGTTTCTTCTGGGACTTGAACCATTATGAATTTCCGCATTCCATGGTCCTCAGCATTTTTCTTCATGACTGAATGTGCTGTTGTTGCCGAGCCCGAAAAGAAATCCAGTATCAATTCATTTTTATCAGTGGAAATTTCAAGGATTCTATTAATCAGGCGCGTAGGCTTAGGTGTATCAAATGGTATGTTGCCATCAAATAAAGATTTGATCTCTTTCTTTGCTTCGTCTGTATGACCTGTCTCAGTAAAAGGCCAAAAATTTGTTGGAAGCCGACCTCCCATATCATTGAGGTACGTCTTTCGTCTTATCCCTCCTTTTCCACCATTAGTGAAATAAAAGTACGGCCAGTTTCCACGATCCATAACTGCTTGAGCTTTTTTCCTTGATACTTCAAGCGATTCTGTTAGGACTATACCCTTTACATCTTTTTTTACATTACTTACTTCGATGCCACATACTGCGGCACGTTTTTCCGCATCATTCAGATCCCTCAGTTCATATCCACACCATAGTTGAAGGTTTTCAAGCATTTGTGACTGCCCTAAAGACCAGCATCTACTTGCTGTAGGATACATGAGTTCTCCAGTAAAGGGATGCTGTATTGCATAGACCATGCCTTGATGAGTTGCAGCACCAGGAGCAGTAATAGAACTACTCGTCCATGCTCTTGAATCATTATCTGGGGTTTTATATATTTTATTCATTTCCTCAGTACGTGGTAACTTTCGAGGACTCCACCCTGGGATTTTGCTATAAATAAAAATGTGTTCAACTTCGTTTACGATACCAGTTGAATCATTTCTAGTCGAATATGTTCTCTGCCATGAAATATTTTAGACAAAGCAGCTTGCCCCGAATATTTCATCGCATATTTTCTTAAGGCTATCCGCCTCATTATCATCAATGCTGATAAAGATTGTCCCATCATTCGTTAGCAGATTTCTCGCTAACATCAGCCGCGAATAAATCATGCTGCACCAGTCGGAATGAAAACGTCCGTTGGTGTCGGTATTCTTGAACAGACGGTTTTCGTCCTCGTCGTACATTCCCATCTGCTCATTTTCTTCTTCCTGCGAGCGCATGAAATCATCGGCATAGATGAAGTCGTTGCCGGTGTTGTACGGCGGATCAATATAGATCATCTTGACCTTGCCGAGATAGCTTTCCTGCAAGAGCTTGAGGACTTCCAGATTATCGCCCTCGATGTAGAGATTTTCGGTGGTGTCCCAGTCCTTGCTTTCTTCGGGGCAGGGACGCAGGGTTTTACGGATGGGTTTGTTGGCCTCTACGATGGATGCTTTTTTGCCGACCCAGGTGAACTCGTATGCCTCGTCGCCGTCGATCACGTTGGGGGAGAGCATCTGTTTGAGCAGCTCAAAGTTGACGGCGCGTTGGATCCCGCCGCGGCCGTCAGGGGCTTCGGTGATGCAGTTGGGGAAGAGGGCGGCGAGTTTTTCTATGTTTTGGGCGGTTAGGTCGGGGGATTCCATGCGTAGTTTATCCATTGGTATTGCTCCTTTTATTCATCCCATTTTCCATAAGGCTGAGTACAGTTTGCACATTATCAAAGCACGCATCTGCGTTATTAAAAAATGGAAGTTCAATTGAGCTAGAAAAGTTGGAAATTACTGAATTTGTAAAATCACTTGCAAACTGTAAGAGGTGTTCAATTTCCTGCCATTTTATAGGGTAACTATCTTCAATCTGAGAAGGATCTAAGATGTATCTCTTGTCATGATGTGCCCATAGAGTATTTCGTTGTTTTTTCAGATTAGAGATAACTTTCTTGTTATCTTCAAAATCTTGTTTGGCCAGGTCAAGCGTTTTTGAGAGAGTAAATGGAATGTCTGTTTCTATGCCATTATATGTTCGATATTTGGGGAACAGTTTTTGGTTTTGCTCACATATACTGTACAGTTTTTTCACACTTAAGACGGTAGAGCTATCCTCGAACAATTTACAAAGATCAATCATCAGAGAAGACACTAAGGATTTCTCAACCACATTAAAGAAAAGAGGTGCCTGTGACATTGTATCATGGAATGATTTTTTGCTGGTACACAGAGCTTTATAGGTATCCAGATAGGCAAACATGATTCGTATATGAGCCATTAGTTTAGTAGCATAGGTAAAAACTTGTTCCGATATATCCATAAGGTTATACACCTTTCTTCTGTTATGATTTTACTTCGTCTGGCTTTTTGGTAGTAATTTTTGCAATTCCGTGGCAATCTCTTCTGGTGTCATTAAAGAACTGAGTAATGCTTTCTTGTTTGCGATAAGGGGACTGTAAGAAATTACATCTTTTTTTGTTAATCGATGCCAAATCGGCAGAAGAGTTATCTCGGAGCTACCTTCTAATTGAAATAATCCATCTAGTTCAGCGACTGTCCAATATTTTCCTTCTGCGATGTAGCTAGGAGAAAGAACGACAATACCAAAATGAGACTTACGTAGACCATCATCGATACGTTGCCTCATAGAATCTCCCCACTTCATTTGATTGGTGTCGTACCAAACCTTTATATTCAGTTTGCGTAGAGCATCTACTAAATCGTCTACAAAATCTTCTTTGTCTTCCCAAGCATGGGAAACAAAAACGTCATACTCTTCCATAGAATTTTCCTCACTCAGATTAATATTTTCTTTGATAGATGACAGTAACTGCTGCTCCAATTCGGAAATTCGATGCTCATATGACTGTCGCATGGCATCAGCAGCTTGGTATTGTTTTTTCTGGTCTTTGATTTCTTCTTTTTGAAGACGAGCAGCGACGTCATTTCGTTTCTTTCGTTTTTCGGCAATTTTAGCAGAGAGAGCAGCGCTTTTCTCGGAAAACTTTATTGCGGCCTTATTGTAACCTTCAATCTGTCGGTGTTTACTTCTGATAGTCGATGCAGATGCGTTCTTGCTAATGGAAACACTGCTAGCCTTCTTTTTTTGAGCAGCGGCATTTTTATCAGCAACAGATTTGTCCCTTTCTAATGCGGCAATTTCTCTATCTAAAGAAGCGATAGTTCTTCGGTAAGACTCAATTGACATGGTGTTGATCTAGCTCCTTCCTCATCTTTTTCAACTCTGAGTTCATCTCCATCCGTCGGTTGAGCTGCTTCTCTTTCTTCATCTTGCTTTCCAGCGCGGCGATCTGCTTTTCGAGCTGCTTCTTCTTTTCATCCCGCTCGACAGATTCTTTCAGGCTCTCGCCGGAATCCGTTTGCAGCTGGTCCCCGGCGATCTGCCGGACAAGGTTTTCATAGACGGCATCCATGTTTAAGCCGTCAATATGAAGATGTAGCTCGTCTTCCGGCATCCAGTCGGTGTGATAATAGCGGCTGACCTTGAAGGCGTTGCTGCCGGATGCGGCAGCTTCTTTATAGCCGATCCAGGCTTGAGCCTTGCCGTTACAGGTCAGAACAAAGAGAATGTGGTAGGGGATCTCTTTGTCGATTTGTTTCAGCACGGCTTCGTCAAGCTGTGGATCGTTTAGGCGCACCTCGAACACTTCGATTTCGGTCACGGCTTCTCCTGTGGCGATGTTGAGCGTGGACGCTGCCAGTTTGTTTCGCCAGTACACCAGCCGAATCTGATCGACAAACACACGGCGCAGGGCAGGGGAAATGTCAAGGTTGTCATAGAACTTCTGCTTCGGGATTTTTTTGTTGAACTCCGTAGATGCAGGAAATCCAAGCATCGCAAGCCCTCCTTATTTTACGACCA
>OLNZ01002881.1_pt1 | contig 9922 bp, 14 predicted proteins | sample 1672981 | NCBI WGS metagenome assembly OLNZ01 (sample SAMEA3136743, study PRJEB25190) | human gut metagenome | biome: human gut; feature: human-associated habitat; material: faeces | place: Austria | collected 2013
ATCTTCTCATATATATTCTATATAAAAATAATCTCTTAAGAAATTATATCTTCACTGAGTTTACTACCTATCATTATCGTATCCTCTTCTTTAACCTTCTTCCCATTCACCCTCTAGATGGATCTATTATATTATCCCTCTTATTATCAAAAATACTTCCCTATAAAATAACCCTAAAAATAAATATTATTATATCTATCATAACAACAACATTCTTACTCATTATAAACTATTATGAATTTAACTATACCCTAATCTTAATCCTCTCCCTAATTATTACTAATATTATAAAATATACTAAAGAAATAAATTATCTATTCAATAAATTTCTTTTAGAAAGATATCTAGGTAAATATATCTATAAAAAAAGTATAAAAATAACTAAATTAGAACATATGTATAAAGAAAAATATCATATAATTAAGAAAAATAATCAATATATTACTGAAAAACAAGCCTTAAAATCAAGATTTTCTATAAAATACTAAAAAGTATTTGACTAATAATAAGGAATATGCTAAAATTATAACTGTTTGAAAGACCTCGAGTTGATATTACTCAACCGCACAGAATTGGTAATAAGTGATTTAATCCACCATCATGGCGAGTCTTAAACAAATAATATAAGGAGGTAATACTATGAAAGCTATAATTGAAACTGGTGGAAAACAATACTACGTATCTGAAGGCGATGTTATCTATGTTGAAAAATTAGATGCTGAAGCTGGAAAGAAAGTTGTTTTCGATAAAGTTTTAATGGCCAACGGTGTTTCAGGTAACCCTTACGTAAAAGGTGCTACTGTAGAAGGCGAAGTTGTAAAACAAGGAAAAGGAAAGAAATTAACTATCTTCACTTATGTTCCAAATAAAAAGTCTACTAGAAAGAAACAAGGACATCGTCAACCATATACAAAGATTGAAATTAAAAAAATTAAGTAAGGTGCTTTTATGATTAAAGTAAAAGTAGAGAAGGATAAGATTACTATTACAGGTCATGCTAATTATGCAGACTATGGAAGTGATATCGTATGCGCTGCTGTAAGTGCAACCGTTATGACCTCGATTGAAGGAATATCTATAATAGATAATGAAGTTATAGATATAAAACAAGAAAAAGACAAATTAGATATAATTATCAACAAACATGTTGACTCAACAGATAAATTAATAGAAAATATGCTAAATTGTTTAAATGAAATAGCTAATCAATATCCTAAAAACGTTAAAATAATTAATAGGGAGGAATAAATATGTTAAAGTTCTTAGAATTTAATATACAATTATTTGCTCATAAAAAAGGACAATCTTCAACAAGTAATGGTAGAGATTCTGCTGGTAGAAGATTAGGAGCAAAAGCCGCTGATGGTGAATATATTACTGCTGGTTCTATTATTTATCGTCAAAGAGGAACAAAAATTCATCCTGGAACAAATGTAAGAATTGGTACTGATGATACTTTATATTCAACAATTTCAGGATATGTAAAATTTGAACACTTAGGAAAAGATAAGAAAAAAGTAAGTGTTTACACAACAAAATAAATTTAAAATCAAAAATATCATAATTAATCTTGAAAAATAATTTAATTTGTGATATTATTGATTTTGTAATGGACCCTTAGCTCAGTTGGTTAGAGCATCCGGCTCATAACCGGGCGGTCATAGGTTCGAGTCCTATAGGGTCCACCATTAATGCGAGTGTGGCGGAATTGGCAGACGCACTAGACTTAGGATCTAGCGGTTTATCCATGGGGGTTCAAGTCCCTTCACTCGCACCAAGTTGTTTATATACGAACATTGCCTATTATTTGGGTGGGTTCGCTACTTATAAATCATTAAAATAGTGTCCCATAAAGGCACTATTTTCTTTTAGTTAGGGAGTTAGATAAATATGCAAAGAAGTAAAGTAATAATAGAATTAATAAAAGATGAAATTAATGTAGTTCAAGCAATGGATATTTTAAATATACTACTACAAGATATTAATGATAAAAAAATTAAATCGTGGCTAAATAATGAAATTAATGGTTATAGCAAAGATGAGGAAGTTCCAGATTATAGAATTGTAAGTGCCAATATTACTGGAAATTATATTGTGGGTAATATGTATCGTGGTTTGCAATGTACTAATCAGCCAATACCTATAAAGCCAGAACTTGTAGAAGAATATACTAAAATTAGAGTGTCTTGTGGTCTTAATGAAGTTTATCAAATGTCATTGGCAGAAAAAGAAAACGAAAATCATTGTTTATTGATGCCATTACATACTTTACTCGCTCAAGAAATATCAATTATAAATGGCGAAGTTTTAAGTGCCAATAGAACTTTATCAATTTATGCTTATACAAACATTTTAAATAAACTTAAGTCAAAAGTTGTTAAAATATTTATGGAGTTAGAAAAAAAATATGGTAATTTAGATAATTACTATATAGACTTTTCAAACAAAAGAGCAGAAAAAGAAGTTGTTAAAATTATCAATAACATTATATGTACAGATAATTCAGTCCATATAGGCAATGATAACAATATAGAAAAATCAAGTGTAGGTGTTGGAAATGAAAATTGAAATTGGCGATAAGAATAAAATTAAAAACTCTAATATAGGAGTAAAAAACAAAATTGAAAAAGAAGATAAAGGAAAGAATATTTTAATTGATATTATAGTTGGGTTATTTATTACTATTGTAGGTGGCGTTGCTGTATATTTCCTAACAAAATAAAAAAATTGACTAGTTTTGCTAGTCTTTTATTTTTGAATTAAATCATCAAGTGATACACCTAAAGCAACAGATATTCTATAAAAGGTATCAACAGAAAAGTTATATTGTGCTTTATCACTTTGTATTTGTCTAATAAAATCGTGTGATAAGTCCACCATCTCGGCAAGTTGCATTGATGTTATATTTTTTTCTTTTCTATATTTCCTTATGTTTTTTCTAATTGTATTATAAATATCGTTGTCAAATTTTAATTTTTCCATTGTTAAGTACCTCCTAACATTATTGTAGGTAAATACATATAAAAAATATGTTAGGTATTGACTAACAGATAAACTTATGTTATTATTATATTGTCATTTGATAGTATAGTAGTGTCTTAATATTATTAAGTGATGCAGTATATTATCGGTAGATGATGTAGTATGCAGTTTATTGTCAGCCGATATAGTAGTATCGGGGACATAGCAGTATAGTGTCCCTTTTTTATTTGATTTGAGGTGTTATTGAAATGAAAGAATGTAATTGGTGCAAGTCACAAGTAAATGCAGATGCAAAAGTATGTCCTAATTGTGGCAAGAGAATTTGGGAAAAGAAACATAAGAAAGGTATTAAGGCTGTTGGTATCACTTTTGGCATTATATTTTTACTATTATTTGTAGTAATTATTATACTTGCTTTAAATAGTCCAAGTGTTGAAGATAAATGCCAAAATGCAGAGTTTGTAAATTTAGAAGAAGTTTATAATCTACATTCAAAGGATGTTCCTAAAGCAGAAGAATTATATAAAGATAAATATTTTAAATTTACTGGTACTATTAGTCATAAATATAAAACATATACACAGATACAAAGTGATTATGTGAGTGCAGATGTTTATTTTTCTGCTAATTATAAAGACAAAGCATCTAATTATAATGTAAATGATAAAATAACATATTGTGGCAAAATCAACTTTGGTATGGCAATTCAAGTTAAAAATGCAATGATAATTGATGAAAATTAAGGAGTGTTCCTTAATTTTTTTATATATAAATAAAGATGTATTTATCGCTGTTATATTTGTTAAAAATATAATCTTGAAGATTTATAACATTATTAAAGGCTTTTCCCTTTTCTTCATAATTACTTATAATATATAAATCTTTATTCCTAATTATAATGAAAACTCCGGGATGTTTTTTATCTAATACTTTGCTTTCTATTTTTGATATTCTTTTTTCTAGTGTATTCATTTTATATCAAGCCTTTCTTCTATATTATCAATAGTTCTAATTGTTGATACTGCAAAATCTTATCTAATATAAAGGTAGATGCCTTTAATTGATTATTCTCGTTTTCTGCATTGTCTAATATTGATAATAATTTATTCAAAGCCTTATCGCCTAAAGTATGCAGTTTTATTTCTATACTTTGCAATGCTTGTATTCTTAAATCAATTAATAATTCTTTAAATATAGGGTCAGTTCGCCATCTATAAATCGTGTTTTCATCAACTCCAACTTTAGATGCAACTGCTTTGTTATTATCGCCGATTAAGAGTAAAGATAAGGCTGTTTGTTGTTTATCATTTAACTTTTTAAAATTCTCTACAAAATCAGTCATTTTCCATCACATCCTTTCAACAATGTATTTTTTGTAGAAAATGTAGTTATTGTATTATTTTGTATTTACTACATTATCTACAATTTCTACATTTTCTACATCTTTTTTTATAGGCATTTTATAAAATACTTTTTGTCTTTCGCTTTTGCCAGTTAAATTATTTTTTACTGGGTTTGCAGTTGTATAATAACCGATGCCATCATATTTCTTTAATAATGGTTTTATGGGGTCTAACATTGAGTTTTTTACTTTACTATCTATTAAGTTAGAATATAATTTTTGCTGTTCCATTCCTAACTCTTTTAAACTACCAGACCATTTTCCATTATTTTCATTTACTAAAGTTTTAATAGTATCAACTAAAGGGTTGTTGTTGTATTCTTCTATTTCATCTTTAATCATTTTTTCTTCATACGATGAAATCATTTGCCATTTACAACTTTCTTTATTAAAGTTTAGAATATATTGGTTTTGTTCTACATCTCTACCAGTAATAGATAAGATAGTTTCTTTATCATATCTATTTTGTCTATCTAAAACAATGGTTGTATCGGCAGTACCAGTTATACCATTAGTGCCAGATACTTTTCCAAAAATATCACTATCATTGCCTTTTTTTAAGTGATGTATTAAAATAATAGCCAAGCCATTATCATCGGCAAAATCTTTAATAGTTCCAACTTCTTTATAGTCGTTTGCATAATTGTTTTTGCCATTATAATCACTTCTAACTTTTTGAAGTGTATCTATTACTATAACCTTAATATAAGGTTCTTTTTTTATTATGTTTTTAATCTCATTAATTAAGCCATTTTCTATATCATCGCATCTAGTTGCATAGATAAAATTATCTGGTGCTGTATCGCCATTTAATACCTTATTTAATCTGTTTTTAAGTCTGTGTTCGCTATCTTCTAGTGCTAAATATAAACACCCAGATTTGAGTGTATTAAAGCCTAAAAAAGGCATACCTCTACTAATACTTAAGCATAAATCTAAAGCCATCCAACTTTTTCCTATCTTTGGTAAACTACAAATTAGAGTAAGTCCTTGAGGTATTAAGCCATCTACATAGAATGTTATTGGTGGTAAATCTTTATCTTGTAATGATTTGGCTGTTGCATATTGAATATTATTTATTTTATCTTTATTTTTAATCTTATTAGTTTCTTTTTTTATTGCACTTTTAATAACACTATTTAATTCTTTTTTAGATAGTTTATCTTCAAAGATAACATCATTAATTATATTTGCAACTTTATTAATATTCATTTCTGGATATGTTTCTTTTACTAATAATAGATGCTTATATAAATTGTTGTTTCTAGCATCGCCATCAAGCATTCCAGTTAAATTATCTTTTGCCTTATATAAAGGATAAAATGGCAATGGCAGTTCTGGTAAGTTATCCAGATTTAATTCTTTATTCATTTCTCTAGTTTTGCCATCTAATTTAATGACTGCATAGGCATTTTTTCCAGTTAAATAATCACATTGAAAGCCTAAAGCAGATATAATATCTGTATTTCTCTTAAAACTATATCCAGTAGGCATTTTATAATAATAATGCTTTCCTTTAGTAGTGCTAACTCTTAAAGTTGGATAATTTGCATCTATATAATCACATATTATATTTTCGTTTATATTGTCATTATCAAAATTTAAAACAATTACATCCTCGCCAAGAATAAGCCCGGCATTTTCTAAATTATCAAAAGTGCTTTGATAAAATTCTGGACTAACTGCTTTTATATTAGGCGATTTATCCTTTTTTAGTGGTATAAATTGCATCTTTTTTGCTCCTTTCTTTATTATTAGTTTTTTTATCCTTTTTTTCTTGTTTTGAAAGCCATTTTTTATATTCTTCTTTGTGATTATTAATGTAAGATGCTACATCACTAACTAAAATACCAGAGGCAAATTCTTTTCTTAATTCATCACTTATCATAATTGCCTCCTAATTATTCTTTTTTGTTTCTTTTAATTCTTTGGCTTTCTTTTCCCAGAATGTGGCATTATGTTTTTTTACTTTATCTGGGTTATTCTTTCGCCAATTTTTAAAGTATAACTTTCTAGCATCTTCTTTTGATATTTTTTGTTCTTTTTGCATTTTTTCATCATCCTTTCTTTTCTTTTCTTGCAAAAATTTTAAAAATAGTATATTATATAAATGTAAAAGTTATTTTCTTTTCTTTTACATAAGTAAAGTATAACATTTAACTAATTGAAAAGGGATAAACTTGTATTAAAAAAAATATTTATTAATTTTAATAAATAAATTTTACAAAAAGGAATGATAATTATGGAAAGAAAAGAGAGAGAAAGAAATCATATTGATACAGAAGTTATTAAAGAAAATGTTAGTAAAACAAAATATCCAGATGATATTAAAAAAATACTATTATGTTTTTCTTTAAAAATTAATGATTTGCTATTTGAAAAAGGAATAAGTCAAGAAGACTTTTCTAATATGACAAAAATCGGTCAAACAAGTATTTCTAGATATAGAAATGGTACTGCTCTACCAAAGCAAGAAAACATTGATGCCATTGCAAAGGCTCTTGGTGTATCAAGTGAATATCTAGTTGGGAAAAGTGAAACGAAAGACTATTCATATAAGCAATTAAATAAATTGTTTGGCTTTAATGATGATACAATTAATAATCTTTCAAGTTGTTTTAATAAAGAATATCTAAATAATATGTTTAGTGGCGATTTAGATGCTATTAATTATTTTCTTGAGAGATTAAAAAATTATGTTGATGCTAAAAATGAATATAAGAAAGAAACAGAAAGTTTAAATAAGGCTTGGGATAAAAACAAAGTTGATGAGGCTAAATACTATTTAACAAATTCATTAATTGATTTAATAGATGAAAATTTAAAATAGAAAGGAGTTTATATTATGAATATTGCACTTTATTTAAGATATAGTTCACAAAATCAAACAGAGGCATCCATTGAGGGACAAAGAGAAGTATGTCAAGAATATGCTAAATTGAGAAAATATAATATTGTGTGTGAATATATTGATAGAGCCCACTCGGCTACAACAGATAATCGTCCAGAATTCAAAAGAATGATTAAGGATAGTTCTAAAGGTATATTTGATGCTGTTTTAGTTTATCAATTTGATAGATTTGCTAGAAATAGATTAGATAGTCAAAAATATAAACATTTATTAAAAAAGAATAATGTAATGGTCTTATCTGCTCGTGAAGAAATACCAGAAGATGCCTCTGGAATACTTATGGAAAGTGTTTTGGAGGGGATGGCAGAATATTATAGTGTTGAATTAGGGCAAAAAGTTTTTCGTGGTATGAAAACAAATGCCAGTAAGTGCTATTATAATGGTGGTTCTGTTCCTTTAGGTTTAAAACTAGAAGTTGTAGAAAAAATACAAACAGCCGGAAAAACTAAAGAGAAAAAGAAATTTGTTATAGATGAAGAAAAAGCACCTATTGTAAAAACTATATTTGAAAAATTTAATAAAGGCGAAAGTATGATTAATATCATTAAATATTTAAACAAGTTAGGTATTAAAACTAGTAAAAATAAGCCTTTTAATAAAAATAGTATAAGAAGAATATTAGAAAACAAAAAATATATTGGCATTTATTCTTATGATGGAGTTGATACACCAGATGCTATTCCTAGAATAATAAGTGATGATTTATTTTATAAAGTACAAGATAAACTTGGTAAATATAGATGTGCTCCCGGTAGACAAAAAGCCAGAACAGAATATCTTTTAACTACTAAATTATTCTGTGGTTATTGTGAAAATATGATGGTTGGTGTTGCCGGTACTTCTAAAAATGGTACTTTGCATAATTATTATACTTGTAAAGGCAGAAAAACTTGTGGATGCAAAAAAACAAATATTAAGAAAACATATATTGAAGATATTGTTGTAGATATGGCAAGAGAGGTTTTAACAGATGAAGAAATACCTATTATTGCTAAAAATGTGGTTGAATATGCAGAAAGCCACGATAACAGCGATTTAAAATATTTACAAGATAAATTAAAAGATTTAAACAGACAAAATGAAAGCCTAACTAATAGTTTGAAATATTGTGAAGTTGATGCAGTAAGAAAAACTATTATTGATGAAATGACAAAAATTGAAAATGAAAAAATAAATACTCTTGAGGCGATTAAAGAAGAAGAAAAAAATCATACTTATATTGAGTATGACAAAGTCGTATATTTCTTAGAACAAATGAGAAATGGCGATATTAATGATATGAGGTATAGACAAAGGCTTATAAACTGCTTTATTAATAAGGTGTTCTTATGGGATGATAAAATTATTACAACTTTTAATATTAAAAAAAGCGATATTTCTACTAAATTGCCTAATTTAAAAGACTTGGAGTGTTCGTTTGAAGTTTCAAATGGGGCACCATTAAAGATTTATTCGAACTAGAAATAGTTCGTTTTTTCTCGTTTAAAAATATATAGCGACCGAAAAGTGACCGAAAAGTGACCGAATATATTGATATTATTTTTAAAACTGTATATACTATTGTACATAGAAGATGAATATACAGAATTGAAAATTGAGTTAACAAAAGATATTAAAAAGGAAATTATTGCATTTGCAAATACTAAGGGTGGAAAAATATACATTGGTATTGATGATGGCGGAAATATTATTGGTCTAAATAACGCAAAAGGAGATTTAGAATCTCTTTCAGGAATGATACGAGAAGGAATTAAAAGTGATTTAACATTATATACATCAGTTAATTTAATAAATATAGATGATAAAGATATTATAGAAATTAATGTAATGGAAGCACCTAACAAACCATATTATTTAACTGATAAAGGCATAAAGACTTCTGGTGTGTATTTAAGATATGGAAATACGAGTGCTCCTGCAAGTGAAGAAGTTATAAAGAAAATGCTTATTGAAAATCAAGGAGATTCATTTGAAACACTTGTTTCTCAAAATCAAAATTTAAATTTTGAAACACTTAAATCAATTTTCAACAAACATAATATCTCGTTAGATAATAATAAATATAAGAGTTTAAATATTATTAATTTAAATAATCAATATACAAATTTAGGATTATTATTATCTGATGAATGTCCTTATTCAATAAAATGTGCAATTTATAATGGAACAAATAAGTTAGAATTTAAAGATAGAAAAGAATTTACTGGATCAGTTTTAAAACAAGTAAATGAAGTATTTGAATATTTAGACTTATTTAATAAAACTAAAGGAAGAATTGTCGGGTTAGAAAGAATTGATACAAAGGATTACCCTGAATATGCGATAAGAGAATCATTATTAAATGCAATTATTCATAGAGACTATAATTACAAAGGAAGTATTCTTATTTCACTTTATGATGATCATTTTGAAATAACTTCATTGGGTGGTATTGTTAAAGAGTTAAGCTTAAATGATTTATATTTAGGAATATCCGAAAGCAGAAATCCTAATTTGGCAAATATATTTTATAGATTAAAATATGTTGAAAGTTTTGGAACTGGAATTGGCAGAATAATTCAATCATACGATGATTATAATAAAAAACCTATATTTGTAGATACAGATAATGCATTTAATGTAACATT
>OLNZ01002884.1_pt1 | contig 9916 bp, 7 predicted proteins | sample 1672981 | NCBI WGS metagenome assembly OLNZ01 (sample SAMEA3136743, study PRJEB25190) | human gut metagenome | biome: human gut; feature: human-associated habitat; material: faeces | place: Austria | collected 2013
AATAGACAGGCAGAGGTTTACTTCATTTGCAGTGATATATTCACTGATTCTTGGAAGGTTAGCTGTCTGAATTGAGTCAAGGAAGATAAGGAAACTTAAAATCTTATCATATGCACTCTTTTCATGTACTGAAAGCTTTGGATAATCCTTAAGATCCTGTGCAAGACTGATTTCTTCAGGTACCCAGAAGTTATTCATAGCCTGTCTGTACCAGTCGCTTGTCCATGGATATTTAAGGTTATTAAAATCGTTAAGATTAGTAGTATTACCACCAATCATTCTTCTAAGATATATATCTGTATCTCCGTCAGGATTGAACAGAGGTCTTTTTGTTAATTTATCCATATGAATACCCCTTTCTGAATATCAGGTTGCACAACTCTCGCATTCTTCAACTTCGAGAGATTTAGAACGTACATAGTAAATTGTTTTTACGTCATTTTCCCAGGCCTTGATATAGAGATCAAGAACGCCACGCATTGTAAATTTATCTGTAATGTAGAGGTTCATGCTCTGAGCTTGGTCGATATGTCTGCTTCGTACGCCTGAAGCCTTAATACTCCATGTCTGATTGATTACATATGCTGATTTGTAGAACCAGTATGTCTCAAGGCTTAATTCAGGAGCAAGTCTTGGAAGCATATGTCCCTTCTTTTCCTCAAGGAAGAATCTGTTCATGACAGGGTCAATACCTGCACTTGTTCCCGCAATAATTGATGTAGATCCTGTTGGAGCAATGGCCATAAGATATGCATTACGCATTCCGTATTTTGCTACATTTTCCTTTAAAGTATTCCATTCATCTGAAGTGTAATTTCTGTCAGTGAAGTAATTACCGTTCTGCCAGTCACTTCCTTCGAAGTAATCGTATGCGCCTCTTTCTTTAGCAAGTTCATTACTCTCTTCGATGGCATACATATTTATCTTTTCAAAGAGCTTATCAACAAATGCTAAATGTTCATCACTTTCCCATACAAGCTTCTGCTTAGCTAACATATGGTGATATCCTGATACGCCAAGGCCAAGACTTCTGTATGTGCGGTTAGTAATCTTTGCGTAAGGTACAGGATATGAATTTAAATCGATAACATTGTCGAGAGCTCTGATTGCTGTATGAACAGTATCTCTCAATATCTCATCATCATTTAATGGGATATGACCGAGTGAGAGACTTGCTAAGTTACATACAACGAAGTCTCCCGGTCTTGTAGTAGTAACTACAACTGTATCTCCATTTTCTGTCTTAATCTCTCTGCTGATTGTTTCAATAGGAGCCATATTCTGGGCAATTTCTGTACAGAGGTTAGAGCAGTAAATGATTCCCTGATGCTTGTTAGGATTCATTTTGTTAACAACGTCTCTGTTAAATGCAAATGGTGTTCCTGTCTCAACTGCAGACTTTAAGATAAGTCTTACGATGTCCTTAACAGACATTGTTCTCTTGCTGATACGACTGTCGTTAATACAGTCAAGATATCTCTTTTCCCATTCTTCGCCGTAGTAATCTTCAAGGGCATATCCCTTTACAGAGAGAATTTCGTGTGGACACATCATGTACCAGTCTGCATCGATATTTTCCTTTGCAAGTCTCCAGAATAAGTCAGGATAGCAGATTGCAGGGAATACGTCATGAGCCTTTAATCTGTCATCACCGTTATTTGTTCTGAGTCCTAAGAATTCAGGGAGATCCTTATGCCATGCATCGAGATATACAGCAACAGCGCCCTGACGAACACCGAGCTGATCAACTGCAACTGCTGTATCATTTGCAAGTCTTATCCATCTGATAACACCACCGGCAGCACCTTCAAATCCTCTGATGGCACTTCCGCTTGCTCTTACCTTACCGAAGTAAAGTCCCATACCGCCGCCTGATTTACTAACCTGTGCGAAGTTGTCGATACTTCTGTAAATGCCTTCAAGGCTGTCAGGAACAGTATCGATGAAACAGCTTGAAAGCTGGTGGAATGGTCTTCTCGCATTTGAAAGAGTAGGAGTAGCCATTGTCACATAGAGCTTACTGAGTGTGTCATAGAATTTGTGTACCCACTTCATTTTGTCATTCTTTTCGTTCATAGCTAAATGAAGTGAAATACCAAGGTACATTTCCTGAGGACTCTCAAGAGGAATATTCTTTCTGCTTCTTATTACGTATCTCTTTAAAAGAAGCTCAAGTGCTGAATATGTAAATAATTCATTTCTTGACTCATCGATAAATGAATAAGCCTCTTCAAGTTCTTCACGGCTGTAATGTGAAAGAATATAGTCTCCGTAAAGTCCTTCATTAGTAAGGTATGAGATTTTCTCATAAAATGAATGGATACCATGTGACTCTTCAATTTCCTTAAGATTTGTTGAGAACTTAATGCTTAAAAGTCTTGCGGCAATATATTCCCACTTTGGAGCCTGCTCACTTGAAAGCTCTGCAGCGGCATAGATGATGGCATCCATTGCCTCATCTCTTGTATCATTTGCCTTTACGAAGTTATTGAACTTATTGTTAAGGATTGAAAGTGAATATACTTCATCAGTAAAGTCGTTCTTTATCTTACTGAGAACATCAAATAATTTAGGAATTCCAACCTTCTCAGCAATTTCATATTTGATTTTACGGAGTTCAGTCTGCTTCTCACGGTATAAAATGTATTTCTTAGCCTCTGTTAAATATCCCTCTTTCATAAGGGCATGTTCAACTGAATCCTGAATCTGTTCAACAGACCAGATTTCATCTGAATTAACAACAAGGTTGTCTACATATTCCACGATTCTGTCGAGCTTATCCTGCTCAATAGGTGTACCACATGCATCGAAGCACTTTGAAATGGCATGTGCTATCTTATGCTTATCGTATTCCTGTTTTTCATTGTTTCTTTTAATAATGTAAATCATTAATAACCCCTCATAATGAAATTAATTTGAAGACAGATATTCTTTAAGATCGTCTAATCGTCTTATAGTCTGCTTATAGCCGTCATTGTACATTGTAAGAAGTTTCTTTCTGTCTCTTTCCATCATATCGAAACCTTTAGTTGTTTTAGGTCTGAATACAAATACTTTTTCTTCGGCTTCATACTGCTCAAGTTCTTCTACAGTTTCATTGTAGTTATTTCTGAAATTGCTTAAGGCTTTAACAAGCTCAGTATTTTTATGAAATAATGGAAGCAGATGTTTAAGTCTGTTATTACCTTTCTTTCTGTAATATTTTTCCCTTGTGGATACAACAATAACCTTGTCGCAACCGTCCAAGAAAGCCTTTTTAAATGGAATAGGATCTGTTATTCCGCCGTCCCAGTACTGCTTTCCGTTTAATGTTATTTTAGGGAAAAGAAGCGGCAGTGCACATGTTGCCTGAAGAGCAACCATGTTTTTGTCATTCGGATCAAAAGGAAAATATTCCGCTTTTCCAGTATTTGTATTTGTTCCTACACATATAAAATCAACCCCGTTTTTTAAGTATGCGTCATAGTCAAAAAGTATTAATTCATTTGGAACTTTGTTATATACAAAATCAAGACCGAATATAGAACGGTTATCTTTTTTAAACCAGTTCTTAAAGCTGAGATAACGTTTGTCATCGCAGTATCTCATAATGATTTTAAGATTTCTTTTGTACTGTCTTGTGGCATATGATACGCCGTAGCCTGCACCTGCAGAAACACCAATCATATAATCAGTATAAATATGATTTTCCAGAAGGGCGTCAATTACACCGCAGGCAAATATAGTACGGTAAGCTCCACCTTCAAAAACTATTCCAACTTTCATAATTACCTCTGTATAAACACAATGTAGGGCCGAAACCTAAAAATTTTATGCTTTTCTATTTTTGCATATTTGAAAAATTTATTCATCCAACAATGAGAATTGAATGTGTAATCCGTCCTGAGCATAAAATAAAAAGACCGTAAGAAATCATATTTTATTGCATTTGCGAATTTCTTTCCTGTACAATCAATATATTATGCATAATCTGATATCAGATATATAAAGTTGTAACTTTAATAAATGCAGGCTGGTATTATCATTTAGATAATAAATTCGTAAGTATTTTGGAAGGGCTGTGAATATGACTGATAACATTATTTTGACAATAGGATCCGATATAGAGGAAGTTGATTCTTTTGCATATAGTGAAAACAGGGATATTAAAGAGGTTTATGTACCAGAAAATGTGAAAAAAATTGGTGCCCATGCATTTTATAACTGCAGAAGCATGTACAGGCTCACACTGGAAAATGCTTCCGTTGATATAGGCGACGGAGCATTTAAAAACTGTGAGCGCCTTAAGGAAATATCCATATATTATAAAAGCGGTGGCAATTTAAAGAGCCTTAAATCAATACTTGCGGATATACATACGGAAGTGAAGGTTCATATTTTTTATGATGACGGAGAAGCTTCTTTAATATTCCCATATGGAATAGATAATTATGAAGAAAATACACCTGCAAGAATCATAACAGAAATCTCAGAGGGCTCAGGAAGTCTATACAGAGAGAGTATTTCAGCCGGAGAGATTAATTACAGGGATTATGACAAGACATTTATATTAGGAATGAATGTGGATCTCTACAGGGCAGGAATAAGAATAGCCATTGAGAGACTCTTATATCCGTATCATTTATCTGATAATGCAAGGGTTAAATATGAAACCTATGTTGTGGAAAATATCTGCAAGGCGGTTATTATGCTTGCTGAATCCGGAAGAAGAGAGGATGTGGAGAAACTCTTAGACATTTGTATAACTGACAAGAAAGCATTGTGGGAAATTATAGATATAATGCGTGAATCAGGTTATACGGATATACAGAGTCTGCTTCTTGAAAAATATAATAAGCTGTACGGACAGCAGAAAAAGAGATATGAATTTTAAAAACAGGTAACATAGATTAAAGGGAAAAGGAGATGGGGCGTTGAAAGAAACTTCTATGGACAGATACGCTTCTGTCGGAGAGGAAATTCTCAGGAATGTAAAAAAAGATCTGTTTATCGCAATGAGAGGAATGTTTGCAGTATTTAACAGATTTAAATTTATCCCGGATGCAAGGGTGAAGTTTATGGCAACGGATGGGGGGAATATATTTTTTAATCCCATGCTGCTTGTTCAGAAATATATAGAAGACCCTGTGTACGTTAACAGAGCATATCTTCATATCAGTATGCACTGCCTTTTCCTTGCACCATTTACAGGACCAAATGAAGAAAATCCTGACTGGAATCTGGCAGCGGACATTCACGCAGAATCAATAATAGATTCCATGGATATATCATGTGTATTAAGTCCTGAATCGGATATAAAAGAAAATACATATAAGCGATTGTGCGAAAATGGCGATATTTACAGTATAAATTCTATATATAACATTATCAGGAAATGGCCTGAATCCGAAAAATACAAGCTGGCGGAGTATTTCTATACAGACGACCATGACTATTGGTACAAAGTAACAGATGAGGAAAGTAAGGAATCTGATAAAAACGGAGATAAGTCCAATGAAAATGAACAAAAAGAAAATTCAGAAAATAACAAGAGCGATGATAGCAATAAGAATGACAACAAACCTGGTGAAAAAAATGATAAAACACAGGAAGGAATGTCAGGAGTTCAGGGAACTGATGAACATAAAGAATCTGGTGCACATTCAGTTGCTTTAAGACGAGAAGCTCTAAAGAAAGAGTGGTCAGAGGAGGCGAAAAAGGCCAATGGTTTCTTTGCATCCTCTGGAATGGGAAACAGATTTAAACAACTTGCAAAGTCTTTAGACAATGCAGTTCAGAAAAGAATTTCCTACAGCTCATTTTTAAAGAAATTTATGAGCCTCCAGGAGGAAAATAAGCCTGATCTTGACAGTTTTGATATGGGCTTTTACAACTATGGTCTATCACTTTATAAAAATATTGCTCTTATAGAGGAGACGGAAGTTTCTGAAGAGGAAAGTATAGAAGGACTTGTGATTGCCGTAGATACATCAGGATCATGCAGCGGTCCACTTGTGGAAAGATTTGTAAGCACCACATATGGCATTTTAAAAAGTGAAAATGTCATAAGAAAGAATACGAAAATCTATGTCATAGAATGTGACCATGTTATACAGAGAGTTTCCGTGGTAAATAAAAGCACGGATATAGATGGAATGTTCAGTAATTTTTCACCTAAGGGGTTCGGCGGTACGGATTTCAGACCTGTATTTGAATATGTAAATGATTTAATTATGAAAAGGGAGATAAAGTCTCTGAAGGGTCTCATTTACTTTACGGACGGCTTAGGCATTTATCCGAGGAAAAAGCCTTCATGGAGAAGTGTATTTGTATATTCTTCATATGAAAGTGCAGCGGATATTTTAAAAAATACTGACCAGACAAATGAATATACAGTCCCTTCATGGGTCATCAAATATACACTTAAGGATGGGATGATTAAATAATGAATATAAAGGAAACAAAAGAAGAAATAATAAATACGGTAAAGGCATATTCCCTGTTGGATGAGAACGGGAATGTGCTTATTGCCCGTAACCGTCAGAGACCAATACTTATTATGGGTGCACCGGGTCTTGGTAAGACAGCCATTATGGAGCAGATAGCTAATGAAATGGGCATAGGACTTGTAACCTACAACATGACTCATCATACAAGACAGAGTGCTCTGGGACTTCCTGTAGTATCTGAAAAGACATATGGTGATAAAAATGTTAAGGTCACAGAATATACAATGAGCGAAATCATTGCTTCCATATATAATGAAATGGAAGAGAAAAATACTGACAGAGGTATTTTATTCTTAGATGAAATAAACTGCGTTTCTGAAACTATGAGCCCTATTGTGCTTCAGCTTTTACAGAATAAAATGTTCGGTCGTATCAGCGTTCCTGACGGCTGGGTTATAGTCTGTGCAGGTAACCCTGAAGAATACAATAAGGCTGTAAAAGAATTCGACATGGTTACACTGGACCGAGTAAGACAGATATGGGTTCAGCCAGATTATAAAATATGGAGAGAATATGCCGTAAATAATGGAATCGACGGTTCTGTTAACTCATATCTCAACATAAAGAGCGAGAATTTCTATAAGGCGGAATTAAATATAGACGGTATGTCATTTGTAACTGCCAGAGGATGGGAAGATTTATCTGACTGCATTAAGGCATATACAAAGCTTGGAATTGAAGTAACTGAGGAGACAGTAAAGGAATATATAACAGACGACCAGATTGCAGCGGATTTCTGCAACTTTTATCTTCTCTATAAGAGATACGAGAAAATATTTGATATTGAGAAGATGTTATCAGGTGAATATGTTAAGGATGACTACACAAATATTCCATTTGACGGCAAGGTAAGTCTTATCGGCATTATCATTTCATACTTAAATAAAGACTTTAAAGAATCTGAGAAAATGACAAAGGTTCAGGACGGTCTTTTTAAGTTTATAAATGAAGCTGCCGAAGGAGTTGCAGTTGCTGATATGAATCCTGAGGATTACTTCGAGCGAATTGCATATTCCATTTTTAGGGAATGGTATTCAAAATCCGTTAATATTGAAGAATTAAAGGCTGAGTTCTTCGAGAGAAATGAAGAAGTTGAAAGCTTTAATGATGGATTAAAGGATAAGCTGGATAAGTTCTATGGCTTTATTGAAGATGTGTATGGCAAGGCTGAGGAGATTACACTATTTACAACTGAGCTTGCAGCGGGCAGATCCGGAATGTATTTCATAACAGAGCACAACTATGAAAAGTTCTTTGAATATAACAGAAAATTACTTAACTCAGACTTTAATGAGGAACTTGATATAATGAGTGCCCTGACTGAGGAATAAGTCATTGAATCAGGGGTATAAATGATAGGTACAGATAAAGAAAAAGAGGAAACAACAGATACTGAAAAAGTATATTTCCAAAAAGTCGAAGAAATAGAGCTGTACTTTGGTAAAAAGCCATGTGAAGCTGTTCGTGCAGATTTGAAAGAACATAATTGGGGTTGGCATCTTACAAAGAAATGCTGGTATAACGAATATAGTGAAGAAAATGCATATTTGGTAACTGACTATTGGTTTGCGAATTATGGTGTTGCAGTTCTTTGAAAAAAGAACTGTATTAAGGCCGAAACAAAGATAAATGAACAGATTCTGAAACCGAAAAAGAAAGAATCTTCCAACAAACACATCAAAATTACCCCCCTGGGGGGTTATAAAAAGCATGCAGATTCACTAATATGAGTACATTGAATTATGTGTATAAAAGAGGTATGTGTAATATGTTACTTAATGAAATAGAATCCTACTGGACAAACAGAGCTGAGGGATACTCCAAAATTAACAAACATGAGCTTGCAGGAGTTCAGAGAATGCTCTGGGGAAATCTTATCGAAGCAAATATGCCGGAACATTTAAAGAATGTTAAGAATAAAAAAGAAATTAATGTTCTTGATATTGGTACAGGTCCGGGATTCTTTTCAATTCTTCTTGCTGAAAGAGGATATAATGTAAGTGCCGTAGATTACACTGAAGAAATGCTTGTTAAAGCAAAAGACAATGCAGGTATTTTCAAGGATGAGATAGACTTCAGAAGAATGGATGCTCAGAATCTTGATTTTGACAACAACCAGTTCGATCTTATCGTAACAAGAAATTTAACATGGGTACTGGAAGATCCTGAGAAGGCATATAAGGAGTGGTTCAGAGTTTTAAAGCCAGGTGGAAAGCTCCTTAACTTTGATGCAAACTGGTATTGTCATTTAAGTGACGAGACAAAGAAGAGAGAATTTGCTCTTACAAGAGAAAATCTTAAAAGAGAAGGAATCTATGATTACTTCGTTGACGGTGAGGGCATAGATAACGATTGGATGGATGACATCGCAAGACAGATGCCATTAACATATATTGTTCGTCCTACATGGGATATATGCAAGTTAAAGGACATCGGATTCAGAGAAGCTACTGCAGAAACTGAGAAGGTATTTGAGGTTCTTACACCTGAAGAAAAAGAGAATTATAAAAACAGTCCTATGTTTATGATTGAAGCAGTAAAGTAATTTAAATTACTTTATTTAAGATAAAAGCCGAATTATTGATGAGTGGCATCAATGTTCGGCTTTTGTTATTATATATAGCATACTATTATAAGGAATACACGAATTATAAAGATCGTTAAGAAAGGGGCATAATCAGATGTCAGTAAGAGTTAATATAGAGCCGGCTGCAGTTTTTAAAAAACCACCTGTTATCCAGGAGCTTTTATTACCGGGATGGGAATACGGAACATGGGACAAAGGATTTTCCCTTCAGCCTGGGGAAATTGGTACAAATACTCTCGTGTATGAGACTGATAAATTAGCAAGAGGAATCAATTTAGAGAGAGCAAATTACTTTGTATCTCTTACACATTCAGATCCTACTTCAAGAAAAGAAATCTACGGTTTCTATGAATATCTCAAAAAAATATGTGAGAAGATGAATGTGAAAAAGTTTACTCACAACGGTCTCAACATGATTTTATCTGACATTGATAATCTTATCGATGTGGACATAGACAATACAAAGAGATCATTAACTGAAATGACAGATAAGATTAACAGCGGCGAAGTTCCGGTGTATTTCATTTTCGGCGTAAAGAATCCTATTGCCATAGATAAGGAGCAAATGGAGCAATTCGGTTCTGACATAGATAAATTTGCAGAGTATTTAGATAAAATGCAGCACCATGATTATTACTATGCTGCTCCTATATCAACTGTTGAGAAAAAGATAGAGCAGAAGACAAGGGGATTTTTTGGAAAGAACAGGACAAAGGGATTAAAGCCTGATGTAAGTGTTGTCCACACTGTTCCTGCAGGAAAGGAAACCATTTTCCCAATTGTTCCGAGAGTATTCTCAAGAAAGCCTGTAAATGTAATAAAGAGAGAAGTTCTTCTTACA
>OLNZ01002891.1_pt1 | contig 9900 bp, 6 predicted proteins | sample 1672981 | NCBI WGS metagenome assembly OLNZ01 (sample SAMEA3136743, study PRJEB25190) | human gut metagenome | biome: human gut; feature: human-associated habitat; material: faeces | place: Austria | collected 2013
TCCCCTTTGGCCACTCGGGAATCCATCCATAAGTCATTTCTGACCGCTATCCATGATATCATATTTAATTTTAAAATTCAACCCCTAAAATTTCACCGTATATCCGTACCGCGTCAAAATAGCTATGCAACTATCCTTCCATCCGACATATTGCTTATCCGTTATCCGATATCCTTCAGGATAACAGCCGATGTCCTCGGCATCGCTACCATCAAATAGCCATCTGTTACAACATAAATATCCGGCACCTTTGTAAACGACTCTGCCACACTCATCAGCTGCTGTTCCATGCGGCTTCCATCTGCCACACCAATCTGCCAAACCGGCACTGCCACATTCACTGTCTCCTGTGTATTATTGACAATGACTGCATACCGCTCATTCTTATCAAAACGGCCATAGCCCAATATTCCCCATGCTGTATAAAGCATTTTGTAGGAACCGGTACACAGTGCCGTGCTGCTTTTATGGATTCGAATGGCTTCTTTGTGGAATTGCAGCATCTGCTTATCTTCATGACCCCACGGATAAGTTCTTCTATTGTCCGGATCCGTCCATCCGCAGACACCGGCCTCATCCCCATAATAAACAGTCGGTGCTCCCGGCCACGTCATCTGCATGATCACAGCCTCCCGCATAACAGCATCATGGATGCCTTCTTCAGCTGCCTTTGCCCCTTTGCTCTGAATTCTTCCAACCTGTCCATTGGTTCTTGTAAGGAATCTTGAATGATCGTGATTGGACAACTCATTCATGGCCACATAGAGAGAATCATACTCAAAGCGTGACATATGATGACTCATAGCACCTTCAAATGTCTCCGGATTACACAGCAGATCATCTCTTCTCTCATCACTGTGTTTTTCCACACCGGTCAGGAACCATGTGATCGGCTCCATAAATGCCTCATAGTTCATCACGGTATCCCATTCATCCCCTTCAAGCCATGAAGCCGGATCTGTATAATTTTCAGCCAGAATCAAGGCATTCGGATTTGCTTCTTTGACTGCTTTTCGGAAACGTTTCCAGAATAAATGATTATACTCCGGAGAATAACCGAGATCCGCCGCCACATCCAAACGCCAGCCATCCACATTGTAAGGCGGTGACACCCACTTCTGTTCGATTCTCAGAATATATTCACACAAACTTTCAGATTCTTCATAATTCAGCTTCGGCAGTGTATCATGCCCCCACCAGCCATCATAATCCTTATTATACGGCCATTTTTCTGAATGAAATTTGAAAAAGCTGCGATAAGGGCTCTTCTCATCCACATATGCCCCCGGCGCATAGCCCTCCTGTCCTTCATAAATCCGCTCTCTGTCCATCCATTTATTGAAAGAACCGCAGTGATTGAACACACCGTCCAGAATCACTTTCATGCCTCTGCGATGTACTTCCTCTACAAACTGAACAAAAAGTTCGTTGCTGGCTTCCAGATTCTTCTTATTGGTTACACGACGGATATAGCGGCTGGCATGACAATTGTCCATATCGCTTTTCTCCAGTACTTCTCCTGCATCATCAACAATTCTGCCAAAATGTGGATCAATATAATCATAATCCTGAATGTCATATTTATGATTGGATGGTGAAACAAAAATCGGATTCAGGTAAAGAACTTCAATCCCCAGATCCTGCAGATAATCCAGCTTGTGCATAATTCCCTGAAGATCGCCGCCATAGAAGTGACAGACATCCATGTCATGCGGATAAGCCTGCCAGTCCTTCTCCTGCTCTGAATGCAGCTTCACATAGCTATACTCCCGATCCAGCACATCATTTGTCGGATCTCCGTTACAGAACCGATCTGTAAAAATCTGATAAAAAACGGCACCTTTCGCCCAGTCTGGCGTCTTGAACTCCGGATAGAAATTGAAGTTATAATAATCCTGCACACCGTCCATCACACCGCGTTTATTGTACACAGCTGTCCTTTTGCCTTCGTCAGTTTCCGCTCCGGTAACCGTAAAATAATAATTCGTGCCGCACTCCGGATAATGAAGCATCACTTCATAATAATCAAACCGACCTTCCGTAAAACATTTATGCATATCTGCTTTCATGCTGTCCGTCACAACCGTTACCAGTTCTGCATTATCCTTCGCCGTCCGAAAGCGCAGCCTGACACCGTAACCGGTGCCGTCAGATGTATATAACCGATAAAAAGGAGTCCCATCCGCAAAGAACGCCTGTCTGTTCAAAATTTTATTCATTCCCTTGCTCCTGTCAAAAAAATTGGAGCGAAACTCATCCTTATTTTCGAGAAACAATAGGATGGGCAAATTCATGGCAGGCACACTCGCGTTGCCCGACGCTGACAGCAGTACATAAGGCACTAAAAAACAGTGCCTAAATACTGGTCGCATCGGAAGCACCTTCCATGAATTTGCCCATCCTATTGTTTCATCCAAGAATACTGAGAATTTCGCAGATATTGATAGCAACTGTTCAAATATAATATCTATATTGCCTCATATTTATCAACAATTTCATACTACCTCACTTATCTTTAAACAGCCGCAAAATTATTTCTATTGTATAGTAAATTAAATAGATTTTCAACCTTCTACTCTATTGTATACACACAAACCATGAAAATATGTATACACATCATCCCTTTTTCTTTTCCGAAAACTATAAAAACAGACTCTACAACATAGATAAAATGCAGCTCAAAAATGCTTCGGAAAAGAGCTATCGAAATACTCTTGAGCCGCATTTCATCTATTATTTTTTCTAATTTGGGGGGACAAAGAAAAAAGGACAGCTTCCGTTGCTGTCCTTTTGGAGAAGGTATTTTTGTTTATGGGGTGAAACAAAAACTTTATAATGTATTGGGGGGTTTACGTCTATTATAATACCATGCCCCCACTTAAAAGTGTTCACAAAGTTTTATTTATTCACCAAACCTTTTTATGCAAGTTACATAAAGCGCAATTTTTCATTTTCTGTTTCCTCTGGAAAAATTGCCTCAAATTCTTCTCTTGTTATCTTTTCTTTATCAATGAGCAGATTCGCGCATGCATGCAGCTCATCCAGATGCTCTGTAATGATACGTCTGGCTTCCTGATGGCAGCCATCAACGATACGTTTCACTTCCTGGTCGATCACAGCTGCAATGCCCTCACCATATGGCTTGGAATGGCCGATATCTCTGCCGATGAACACCTCATCACTGCCGCTTGTATAATTAATCAGACCAACTGCATCAGACATACCGTACTCTGTAACCATGGCACGTGCTGTCTCTGTTGCCGTCTTAATATCCTGGGAGGCACCCGTTGTAATATCATCAAAGATCAATTCTTCCGCGACACGTCCGCCCAGAGATACAACAATATCCTGCATCATCTTGCCCTTGGTATTGAACATATTGTCTCTTTCAGGCAACGGCATTGTATAACCTGCTGCACCAATACCTGTCGGAATAATAGATACGGAATAAACCGGTCCTACATCCGGAAGCAGATGGAATAATAACGCATGTCCGGATTCATGGTAAGCCGTAATCTTCTTCTCCTTGTCGGAAATAACACGGCTCTTCTTTTCTGCACCGATGCCGACTTTGACAAACGCCCGGCGAATATCATCCTGCACAATATACGCGCGACTCTGTTTTGCCGCATAAATGGCTGCTTCATTCATCAAATTCTCAAGATCTGCACCTGTAAAACCTGCTGTTGTACGGGCGATCTGATCCAGATCCACATCATCCCCCAGCGGCTTGCCCTTGGCATGCACTTCAAGGATTTCACGACGTCCCTGAATATCCGGACGACCAACGCCAACCTTACGGTCGAAACGGCCCGGACGAAGGATTGCCGGATCAAGAATATCCACACGGTTTGTAGCTGCCATAACAATGATGCCCTCATTGACACCAAAACCATCCATCTCTACAAGCAGCTGATTCAGTGTCTGCTCACGTTCATCGTGGCCGCCGCCGAGACCTGTTCCACGTTTTCTTGCTACCGCATCGATCTCATCAATAAAAACAATACACGGTGCGTTCTTCTTGGCATTTTCAAAAAGATCACGCACTCTGGATGCACCGACACCTACAAACATTTCCACAAAGTCCGAACCGGAGATACTGAAGAAAGGTACACCGGCTTCTCCGGCTACCGCCTTGGCCAGCAATGTCTTACCTGTTCCCGGAGGTCCCACAAGGATAACCCCCTTCGGAATACGTGCGCCGACTTTTGTATACTTCTCAGGGGACTTCAGGAAATCAACGATCTCCTGGAGATCTTCTTTCTCTTCCTGAAGACCTGCCACATCACGAAATGTTACATTGTGACTGCCGTCCTTTGTCATCTTCGCATGGCTCTTGCCGAAATCCGTCATTTTATTTCCGCCGCCGCTTTGCTGACTGTTGATAAAGGAGAACAGGAACCACAGAAAAATGCCGCCAAGCACTAACAGAGCACCGTTATTATAAAACCAGCCTTCTCGGTTAATGACATCTGTCTCTTTGTAGTCTGTATAATTCACAGATTCAAGCCATTCCTTGACCTGATTGACATCTGTGACATAAAAACTTTCCTCTTTGCTGCTGTTCTTCCACTCTACAGAGATCATACCTGTCGGTGTCTCCTTATTCGGTGAGATGACAACATCTTCAATCTGTTCTGCCTTAGTCTGTATATCCTGCTGGAAATCGCTGTACGAGTAATCACTGGTTGTCAGCAGATTCCATCCCTCACTGACAATAATCCCAATGAATACACAAACAAGAACAACGACCCAGAGGCCAATTCCTCTTTTCTTATTATTCAATGTTACACTCCTCCTGTCACTTCATGACTTCTCTTTTGTCTTTATTGATAATTCTCCTCAAAAAATAGGATGAATAGGATGAAAAAGGGATGCTGCTCATAAACGCGCAGCAACCCCCTTCAGCTTCTGTTCGACTTATCTTCTGTTATTCTGTAAATTCAACAACTCCGATAAACGGAAGATTTCTGTATTTCTGCGCATAGTCAAGACCATAGCCTACAACAAATTCATCAGGAATGTTGAATCCGGAATAGTCTACCTTAACATCTGCTGTCCGGCGTTCCGGTTTGTCCAGCAGTGTACAGATCTTGATGCTGTTTGGTCTTCTCTTATAAAGAATCTCAACAAGATAATGCAGCGTATTGCCTGAGTCAATAATATCTTCAACAATCAGAACATCCTTGCCTTCCAGCGGCTCATCCAGATCCTTGACAATACGAACGGCACCTGATGATGTCGTACCATTGCCATAACTGGAAACGGACATAAAGTCAAGGGATACAGGTACGCTGATTCTCTTGGCCAATTCGCATGTGAAGAACACACCGCCCTTTAATACACAGATCATATGAATGTTCTTGCCTTCATAATCCTTGCTGATCTGTTCCCCCAGTTCCTGAATCTTCTTGTCAACTTCTGCTTCCGGCAATAAAACCTTAATCTTCTCTTTCATTCTTCAATCTCCTTCAGTTCCGCTGATAAAATCAGCCTTGTCTCTCCGGTAATCTTATAATATTCGCTCATACGGCCAGTATCCGGTATCCACAGGACATGACCGCCATCTGTCAACATGTTCAATGTCTCTCGGTTCGACTGCGGCACCTTATCATCCATCAAAATACGTCGAATTGCCTTCTTGTGTCCGCCGCCGATCATCATAAAATCACCGGGACGGCGCTGCCGCAGAACCAGTCCATTTTTTATTTTATCATAATCAAACCATTTCGTATACATTTTTTTAGGAATTTGCAGATTTTTCTCCACAGGAAAAATTTTAAGGCAAACCTCTCTTTTCCCACCATCCAAAACATATTTTCCGGGTGCACTCAGTCTGATCTCCGCGTCATCCCCATGCAGAGCATCTGCACTTTTATGTGTCTTTTTCTGTGAGACGCTCACTGTCCGATAGGTGCGTTCCGCACGAAGGCCGTAAGGCAGATCTGCCTTTTTTCCTGCATGCCCGTAAAACAGTGCCCTGAGCGTCCCAATATGAACAGACCGGATATCTTTCAGCTGACCGGCCGTCCGTTCCAGCACTTGCCGCAATAATTCGCGCTGAATCGCAATATCCTGTCCTACAAATGCAGCTGCATCAATCTCCGCCGTCAGACATTCCGCCTCCCCGTTCCACTGAATGATCGATTTTCCAATGGCTGCTGCCTGATTCTCCACATAACGACAGATATCAGATGCAATGGCCGCTGTCTCCGCAATATGCGAAACCGCTGCCTGATTAATATGCTCTGTGACATAGGGCAGAATATCCAGTCGAATTCTGTTTCTGGTATATTCTGTCTCAAAATTGGTGGCATCATTCCGGTAAGACATTCCCTGCCGTCCGAGATACGCTTCTATATCCGCCCGTCCGACATCAAGCAGAGGCCGAACAATACAGCCGCGCATCATCGGAATACCGGACAATCCTTTCAGGCCACTTCCCCTGAAAAGATTCAGCAGCACTGTCTCTGCCAGATCATCCCTGTGATGAGCCACTGCGATTTTAGATGCCTGCCTTTCCTGCCTGACTTCTTCAAAACAGTCATAGCGGAATTTTCTTCCGGCCTCTTCCTCCGATAAATGCTGCTCCCTCGCCATTGCCCGAATATCTGCCTGAAAACACACACACGGAATCTGCATATCTTCGCAAAGTGCCGTTACAAAATCCCTGTCACGATCCGCTGCCTCTCCCCGCAGGCCATGATGAATATGGACAGCCGTCAATTGAAGTGCCATGGACATCTGCAGGTTTTTCAACACAGACAGCAGGCAGACAGAATCCGCCCCGCCTGAAACGCCGACCACCACCGAATCTCCCTGACAAATCATCCCTGATGCCATGATTGTCTCATATACATTTTTGACCAGTTTGTCCACTTTCATCACCCGTTTCCTTTTCTTTCATTTTACTCCATTCCGGCAGCTCATCAACTTATACTTTCAGTCTTTACCTGATTGCTGCATATAGCCCTTACAAAGTCCGAATACTCTGTATTTTGAGTATAACATATTCCGTCAACCCCCTCCATTTCAATCCGCCACCCACACTGCATTCAACACATTTCCTACACATTGCTCAAAACACATGCCTCATATTACAACTTCGGTTTGCGGTAAAGACCACAGACAAGTACCGTCATATCATCCTCTGCCTCATAATGGCAGGCTGCCATCGCATGATTCAAAATGGCATTGGCCAGTTCCTGCGGATTCACCGCCTGACAGGATTTCAAAAACTCTGCCATCTTTTCTTCATTCCGGTCATCATCCTGTCCAAGTCCCATCAATACACCGTCACTCATCATAACAAGCATATCGCCGTGGACCATTTCCGCCGTCTTGACTTCATTTTCCGGTTCCGGAAGCACCCCCGGAGGCAGCGCCTCCGAGGTGATTTTTTTCACATCCGGACCATTTTTAATAAAGGAGGCCGCCGCCCCCATCTTGATCAGTTCACATTTTCCATTAAATAAATCCAGGGTAGCCAGATCCAGCGTTGAATAGGTGTGCGGTTCACTGCCGGATAACACCACTGAATGAATCAGTCTGATAGCAGACTGACGGTTAAATCCGGTAGACAGCAGCTGTTCCAAAAGCCCAATAATGCGGTTGCTCTCCTTTTCTGCCTTCTCACCGCTTCCCATACCATCGGATAAGGACAGCACAGTCTGGCCGCTTTCCATATGCATCACCGTAAAACTGTCCCCTGAAACAGCTTCCCCCATCCGGACCATCCTGGCATCACCGATAATGGTCCGATAGCGGACATCTTCCTCAAAAGACAACATTTCCCATCGATGCCCGATAACCGATGCCGTTCCCGGTCGCGGCAGATACCGCCGCCCATAGACCCTTCCGATGATATCTGCCGCCTCCTGCGCTGTTTTTTCAATATTTTTTGGTGTCTTTGCCTCTATATAAACGCATTTGCGACCATTTGAACGGTCAGACGCTGCGATTCTGCGCACATTGATTTTCTGAGCCGCCAGCCGGTGCACCGCCTGTTTTTCCGGTGCCCCTTTTCTGACAGGTTCATCACTGATCTGTTTTGAAAAATCCCCTATGACATCTGCCACTTCCCCGAACTGGCCCGCCAGTGCCAATCTGCTTTCTGCCAGGCGGTTCTGCCAGGACAGATTCGTCTGCGCCAACCCCATCATTCTTCGGGCTTCCGCCAGGAAATTATCTGATCGGACACATCGCTGCCTGAAGCGTTCCGGCAAATCCTTTTTCTTCATATTCACGCGCTCACTGCACAATTTCAAAATCTCATAGGCCGATTCACAGCTGTCCTCAAATACATTTTCCCAACAATAACTGCACCGGCTGCAGTCTTTGCATACCTGCTCTGTTACGGCATTAAAAATATCCTGCATCTCCTGATCATTTAAAGCGCCGCGGGGACTGACATCTACCTCAAAGGACTGGGATAATTTTCTGAAAGATTCCGAAAAAGCATGCAGCTGATTTTTGGTGATCATCGCTTCTTCTTTCATCGGCATATTCCTCCTTCCTACAGGACGCCAGCCCTTCATCCAGGCGATCATGCCTGCAAACAGCCAGTAACACACAAATGCCGCTGCCAGTTCCAATGCCGATTCCGGCAGTGTGTCCAACATATGCTGCTGCCAGCCTTCCCCGTAAGCCAGGCCATAACCTACGCCGGCTGTCACCATCGTCAACACCATCAGACCACACATAACCACCGGTGTCAGCCCGGCCGGCCGCCATTTTTTCAAAACAGCTGCCATGGCCATCACCGTCGTTATCAATCCTGTATATCTTATAAAAGAAGTCATCGGTAGTGCATAGGCCATCCCGAACAGGGCAGCCATCGCCAACAGCATTTTCCCCGGGATCAGGGCGTATGCCGCGCAGAAAAACGCAACACCCACCGGGTTTCTGTCGTGCCAGACAAACAGATTGATGAACGCACCAAGGACGATCACCAATAAATCTTTCATGCCAAGCTTTCTCATGCACATGCCTCCTGAATTTTGTACAGATCCGCATTTTGCCGCTTCATGGATCTGTTACATGCATTATATGGAAAAACGAGACACTTACGATTCCAATCGGATGACAAGACCTCCCTTCAAATGTTTTTTCGAGGGTTTTTTAAGGTCCTCATGTCCGTCATTGACTATGCAGCTTTAAAGTGTTAATATGTAACTATTCATAATGATGTAGCCGCCGCTTCGATGGAAACGGCAAATCTGCATTAAGAAAATCCGCTATTAACAAAGACAGTAATTTAAGAAAGTAGATTAAATGATGAAAAATTTTTCTTTAAAGTATGGTAAAAGCGAAGTATCTTTTGTTCTTGATGGTGCCCGCAGCATTCAGACGCTGACAGAGAACCCTATGAACACAATTGAAGACATTCATGCAGCTTTTCTCAAAGCAGTCAGCACAGATGTCATCGAATCACCGGCACTTGATCAGCTGGTGAGCCCTGAAGACCAAATCACCATTGTGATCAGCGATATGACCCGCTTCTGGATGCGCCAGGATATCATCTGTGAGGAACTGGTTCGTTATCTGAATGAAGTCATCGGTATTCCTTTTGAACACATAGTCGTCCTGATCGGCCTCGGTACCCATCACAAAAATACACCTGCCGACCAGAAGGTTCTGACAGGTGCTTATGTCTATGACCATGTTGCCGCTGTTGTGGACCACGACTGTGATGCCCCGGATCTTGTCGATATCGGCACAACCTCTTATGGAACCAGAGTCCTGATCAATCCGCTGTCCATCGGCCGCAAGGTCATCTGCATCGGCGGCACTGTTCATCATCTGATGGCCGGTTACGGCGGCGGCAGAAAGGCCATTCTCCCCGGGTGCGCCGCGATGGAAACGGTACGCGTCAACCACAGCTTTATGCTCGACAAGCAC
>OLNZ01002896.1_pt1 | contig 9880 bp, 15 predicted proteins | sample 1672981 | NCBI WGS metagenome assembly OLNZ01 (sample SAMEA3136743, study PRJEB25190) | human gut metagenome | biome: human gut; feature: human-associated habitat; material: faeces | place: Austria | collected 2013
AAACGCAATCCCCCGCCACGGCCTCCATGCCCGTCTGCCGGGCAAAGGCCTCCGTCATCTCCTGATACAGTTCCTCTGCCGTTTTCATCCTCTCGCTCCTTCCTCTTCGCTGCTCAAGTCCCGATCACAAGATCACTGGCGTCCAGGGTCACGTCCAGACGCTCGTCTTCCCAGGCCACGGAGACCGTCAAGCTCTGCGACTCCTCCTCCCAGACCGCCCCCAGCACCCGCAAGTCCCGCTCCCCGGCCAATGCCTCCGCCGCGTAGCTGGCCCCCAGCGCTCCCCGCGCCGAGGGCTTCTCCCGAAAGATCCGATAGAGCCGGCTCCCCACCTCCGGCAGCAGCGGGAATTTCCCCCGCCGGGCCGTCAATAGAAAGTACACCCGTTCCAAGACCGCCTCGGCCCCGCTGGCCGTGGCAAAGCCGCCCACGCCGTCGGGCACATAATCGCCGTTTCGCAACTTCGCCGCCGTCATACTTCCATCTCCTTCCCGTTCACCGAAAGGCTGCCTGCGATCTCCACCGGCCCCATCAAACAGATGCGCCCATCCGCCGTCAGCCGAATACCCACGCCATTCTTCACCGAAAGAAACACCTCCCCCGCCGGGACCTTCTGCCCCGCCGGCGTTCCCACGATGCAGGGCGCCCCCTCCGCTCCACCCTTCACCACCAGGACGGTATCCCCCCGCTTCGGTGTCCAATGATCCCCGCCGGGCAGACACAGTGCCACGTCCCGCCGCTCCCCGGCCAGCGCCACCCCCGCCGGGGCGCCGGGGACCGTCACCTGCCCCAGCTCTGCCGCCGCCTCTTCCAGTTCCGTCTGTCTCCGCTGTGACAGCCACATAAAAATCGACCTCCTTCTCTTCCTTGTTACAACACTGCGTTGGGCACCCCCAACGTCAGCTTCGTCGCGCACCCGCGCTCTCCCAGCGTCACCTGGCTCTCCCGCACCCGCCACCGACCGGAAACTTTCCAGCCCGGCAAAGCCAGCTGCACCAGATCCCCCGGCCACGCCGCAAAGGGGATGGCCACCGTCACTGCTGCGGTCTTCCGCTCCGCCGCCGACCGGTCCAGCTGAAACTGTGCCCGGTATCGCCTGGCCTGATACCCCGTGTCTCTCGGCAGCAGCAGGACCCGGCTGCACCGCCCGCCTTCCCGCCGAAAGGCCGCGTTCTCCACCGTCTGCCGCACCAGCCCCGTCACGTCCTTCACCGTCACCTGGGACAGCACGCCATATCGCTTGTCCCGCCAAACGACGTCCGTCACCGGGCTGGTCCCATCCAAAGATAACACCGTCCGATCCTCCCAGGCGTGCAGCGCCAGCTGCCCCGTCCGGGTAAAGCGTGGTGTCGCCCCGCCGTGGTAGCGGGCAAAGTCATACAGCACCTTCCAGCAGCTGCTCCCCGACCCCACCGAAAACCCCGCCGCCGCAGGCAGCGAGACCGGCTTTGCCAGCCGGATCCCAAAGGGCGTCACATACCGCCGCAAGATCTCCCCCAGCGTCGCCTGCCCAAAGTCCGCCGCCTCCGCCTGGTTGTCCAGCAAGAGCGCCTGCAAGCCTCGCCCGGAAAGCTCCGCCACGCACCCCTCCTCGGACCAGCGCACCTCGCACTCGTCCCCCACGCCCACAAAGCACAAGCATCCGTCGTGAAACACCTGCATCCGCGTCCCCGCCGCGAGCGTCTCCTCCTGCCCCACGCTCCAAAGCGTCTTGACCCAAAAGCTGTCACAGGGTGACCCCAGCCCATAGTCCAGCCGCCACGCCACGGGGTTCGGCAGCGTATACGCCTTGCCGTCATAACAGTTCAGCCGCCATTCTGTCATCTCTGCTCCCTCCCTTCACTTCACGCGCAGCCGTTGGCCTGCCGAGATCCGGTTCGGGTTCTTCAGCTGAGGATTCAGTACCAGCAACTCTCCCAAGCTCATCCCCCGGCTCTGGGCGATCCCCCAAAGCGTCTCTCCCTGGGTCACAGTATGATACTCCGCCCCGGCAGCCGCGCCGCCATTTCCCGCAGAGCTTGGTGCCGCAGGCTTCGAGACAGCGCCTGTCGTTTTCTTCTGCCCCACCGGTACCAGCTTCTGGCGGTACCGGCTCTCATCCTCCCAAAATGTAAACGTGTACCGCACATAGTCCTGTTTCGGCTCCTGGGCCAGTGCCAGCCCCACAAAATAGACGTTGGCGCTCTGCCACACCGGATGGATCAGCATCCCCGGCCCCTCCTGATAAAAAACAGACGCCAGCTTCCGAAACTCGTCATAGGCCTCCGGCCCGAAAAACTCCCCCTCGCCCTCCATCACCCGCCGGGTCAGCCCCAGGTCCTGCAACGCGTACCGCCCAAATGGCACCTTCTGCACCGCCACCTGCCGCTGATACGTGATGCGATACGTTCGGGGATTGTGGGGCCACACATAGCCTTTATACTGCATCGGCGTCAACGCCACGCCCTTCCCTCCTTTCCCAAATCAAAACGCTTAATACAGCGAAAACCCACCGTCATACCGCCGTGCATCCCGCTGCACCGCCCGGTCCAAATGTTCCACCGTCTCCGCCCGCTGCGACCAGCCGGACAAGGCCAACGGCACTGCCTGCCCCCGTTCTTCTCCCAGAACCAGCCGTTCCACCCGCCCGACCTTCCTCATCGCCGCATACAGCGCCCCCCGCGCTGCCTGCTTCGTCTGGCGTTCCGCCAACGCCATGGGGAGTGCAGCTCGCTCCGCCGCCAGCGGCCCGGACGATTTTTCTCCTGCCGTGCCCCCGCCCGCCTCCAGCGTCTCCGTCCAAACCATCCGCGCTCCGTCGTTCTCGATCTGTTTCCCGCTGGTCTGGCCCGCAGAGTTCCCTTCTTCCGCCTCCTCGCCCTGCTTCGTCCTTCTCTGCCTGCTCACACTCTGCGCCGGAGGCGGCACCACCACGCTCTCTTCCTCGGAAAGCCAGTCCTCCAAATAGTTCCTCATGCCAAGCCTCCCTCCTTCAGCCGTGCATACCGCGCCCAGTCAAACCCGGCGTTCTCCTCTCGGACAACAGGACCCGTCTCCTGCCCGCACACCGGGCACCGGGTCTCCCCCAGCTTCGCCCGGCAGCTGGGACACAGGGCCGCCTCCGCCTCTTCCTCGTCCAGCAGCAGCTGCACCGCGCACCAGAGATAATCCTCCTCCGTCATCTCCCGCACCCGCTGCTCCGTGGGCAGCGCCCCAAAGGTTTTCAGCACCCGCCACTTCAACCGCTGTCTCGGCCGCGCCGCCAGGCTGGCCTTGAGTGCGTCCAATCGTTTCTCTCCCAGCCCAAGCCCCACGCCCTTCTCCCGGCGAAACGCAGCCCAGCGCTCTGCCAAGGCTTCAATTTCTTCCGCAGACAGCCCGTCCAGCACCGCACGCCCATCCGCATACACCCGCTCACCTGCACAGACCAGCGCCCGCGCCACCAGACAGGCGTTGGCGCAGAGCGGCAGGTCCATCTCGTTCACCGCCAGCTCCATGGCCTCCCGCCGGACCTGCATCTCCTCCGTCTCCGTCAGCAGCCGCAAGGCCCGGCCCCCCTCTAAGGGGAGCAGGGCCGCCGGAGCCGATACCTTCAACCAATCCGGGGTCTTCTTCATGCCGTTTCGATCCTCCTTCCGGCCACCACCGTGACCTTCTCCACCACGGAAGCGCCCAGTGCCCCCGTCTCGCCGATCTTGCTCCACTGGCACCCGCTGTAAATGACCCGTCGGTCCGGCTTGCAGATGACCAAGCTAAAATCCTCCAGGTCATAAAAATTGATGCCGTCTGCCAGCGCCTCATCCGTGGCATACATGCGCGTCAGCTCCAGCACATGCTTGCTCTGCCCCGGAATGGTCGCCACCGGCTCCTTCTCGCCAAAGGCCTCCACCGTCGTGCTGCTCCGGGTGGTCTGCGCCGTGTACCCCTGCACCACCGCCACCTTCTTCCCGTTGACCTCCAAATAAATGTCCCGACTGGTCGGGATCATGTTTACCGCCATGTCACAGCCTCCTTTCTCACACCGTCACCTCTGCGCTCAGCCAGATCTGATCCATCCCATGGGTCACCGTAAATCCGAATGTCACAAGACAGATCCCCGGCTCGTCCGCCAGCGCCGTCACCTCCACCGCGTCGTACCCGGTGATGACCTCCGCCGCCAGCTTCCGCTCCAGCACTTCCACCACGAGGGACTGCACCGCCCCCCTCGGTGTTCTTGCTCCGGCGGAACTTGGCCCGCAGGGCATTGCGCAGGCTGGGGATCACGTCGTCCACCACCAGAATGGTCGTGAGGTCCCGCCAGGTCCGGTCGCTGGCCTGCCCCGTTTTCGTCCGGGTCGTCACGCCCCGGATCACCCAGCAGCTGCCGCCCACGCGCTCCACCGGCGTCACGCCGCCACGGATCAGCGCATCGACCTCACTCTCGTCCAATCGCTTCTCCAAGGCGGAAATGCCCTGCAATTCCGCCCCGCCCAAAGGCAGCGCCGGGTCACTCCCCCCGCAGATGGCCCCCGCCACCGCCGCGGCCACCCACGCACCGCCCGCCTCCTGCGAGACCGCCGGAGCCACCAAAACGACCCGTTCGCTGTTCAGCTCCCCGGCCCGTTTGACCAGCGCCTCTGCCGTCTCCCCAGCGGCTCCGGCAACGACAGCGATGCGCTCTCTTCGTTCCGCCGAGGCGCTCATCACGCTGTCCCGCAGCTTCTGCTGCACCGCCAGCTTCTCGCTGTCGCAGACCACGACGTTCACGCCCTCCTGCTCCTGCACCAGGGCAAACGCTGCTTCATACCCATTCTCATTCGCCACCGGCACCGCCAGCACCCGTGCCGCGCCGTTGGCCAGCAAGATCTTCACCAGCGCCGTCAGCCCATCCTCTGCGCCAAAGGTTTCTGCTGCCTGCCGGTAGCTTCCCAGGGCATACAGCGTCCCCGCCGTTCCCTTCCGGCTCCCGGCAACCCCCGCCGCCACGCCACGCCGGTTCCCCCGCTGGGCCGCCGCCGTGGCCGTGTAGGCAGAATACACCCCCGGCCGCTCGTGGTTCGTCACTCGTTCCATGTTCTCACTTCTCCTTTCACGCGGAAGCCCACCAGTGCCCCGCTCTCGCTCGTCACCGCCGTCAGCATCCCCCGACAGACGGCTTGTAGCTTCCCGCGAAAGCTCCCGCTCTCCCGGTCAAAGCCCGTCTCGCCCACGGACCACTTCTCCACCGCGAACCCCTCCGGTCCGCCCCGCAGAAACGCCTCTGCCACCCGGTCCAACAAGGCCCGGCAGCCACGCTCGCCGTCCTGCCTGGGGCTGTACAGCGTCACCAGAAATTTCACGCTCACCTTCTGCCCAAACGCCTCCGTCCAGCTCCTGGTCTCCGCGTCGTACCGCTGCCCCAGATAGTTCTGAAACCCGGCGCTGCCTGCCTCGACCTCCTTCACCTGCACCACCGCCAGGGGCGCCGCCTGCTCCTTGGGCCAGGCCGTCATGCTCTCCACACCCTGGGCCGTGAGATAGTCCGTCATCGCCTGCCGCAGCGCCGCAAGGCCATGCACTCCCGTCAAGCCGCATCCTCCTCTCTCCGCCGCAGAGCCGCCTGCCAGCAGATGCTCTCTTCCCCGGCCCTGAGCTTCCTGGCGTTCACCACGTCATAGCGCCGCGCCTCCCACTGCAAAACAAGCGGTCCCTCTGTGTCAAACGGCAGCGCCGCCTCCGCCAGGCAAAGCCCCTTCTCCTGCCGGGAAACGCCCCGCTCCGTCGGCACCCACTGCCATTCCCGGTCCAGCACCGGCCGCACCACGGCCAGCCCCTCGCCCAGACACCGACCGTCCTTCCAAAGGGAAATGGCCACGCCATACTTGGCCAGCACCGTCCGAACATATCCACCAAACGTTGTTCTCAACCCTCCACCTCCCAAAAGGCAAAGCCCTCGTCTCTGGCATAGGGGGCCATCAGCCGCTCCGCCTGCCGCCGCAGGGCGTTGGCGCTCTCCTCCGCCGTCTGTCCTTCCGTTTCCCGCACCGAGAGGTCCCCTGCGGAAAATGACACCACCCGGCCCGCCCCATGTTCCCAGGCCGTCTCCATGGCCGCCAGCGCCCCCCAGGCGCAGGCCACCGTCAGCGCGTCGCCGCAGTCCTCCTCCGTCACGCCCTCGCGCAGCCGTCCGCGCCAAGCGCCCAGTTCCCCGGCGCACAGGACGGAGAGGATCTTCTCCTCCCCGTCCGTCATGGCCCGCCCGGCGAGCTCCCTGGCCGCCGCCAGGATCTCCTCCGTCGTCACCGCCATGGCTCAGCCTCCCAGCTTCAGGACCTTGGCCGCATCCTGGAAGATCTTCGCAAAGCCGGAGATGGAGGTGATGGCCGCCCGCTCCAGCTGGCGGTCGATGAGCTTGTCATACTCCACCAGCACGTCGCTGGCCCGCACCAGCTCCAGCGCATAGTTCTTGTCCAGGCCCAGGATCGTCCCCGCCGGCACCGCGCTGCTCCGCACCAGGGTCGCACCCATGGGCGTGACCAGCTTGCCGGTGCCCTGGAAGGTCAGCCCCGCCGTGCCGTCCTGCATCTCCTTGAGCTTGAGGATGTCCGCCATCGCGTCGCCCACCACCAGGGTGTTGAGCGCATAGGGCGCAAACTGGCTCCAAAAATCCACCAGCGCGTCGTAGCTCAGCGTCCCCGCCGTGCCGGAGATGGGGCCGCTGCCCACGGTAAAGACCTGGGCGGCGTTGTTGTTCCCGTCGCCGTTCATCAGCACGTCGATGGCGTCCGCCGCGTGCATCCGGTTGATGTACGCGCCGATCTGCCGCAGGGTCACGGAAAACAGGTCCAGTCTCTGGAACTGGATGGCCTCATAGGACGCCACCAGCATCCGCCCGCGCTTGTGCAGCCGCACCAGGTTCTCCTGGGCCTTCACCTGGGTCTCCGGGATCACCGCACCCTCCTCCACGCGCTTGAGCTCCTTGGCCTCGTCGCCGGGGGTGGAGGCGATGGAGCGGTAGTCCATGCCGCTCACGCGGGTCTCCGCCGCCGTGATCTGGGGCAGGATGTCGGTTTCCTCCATGCCCTGCCGCACGGCTCTGGCCACATACTCCGGGAACAAAACGGCAGACTCCCAGGTGGCAAAAAACTTCGCCACCACGTCGCTCTCGCTGCCCTTGACCCGAATGCCAAAGCGCTTGAGCTGACGCTGGAACGCATCCAGATGCTCCAGCGGCGTGCCCTTGTACTGCTCCGAGGGGTCACACTGCTCCAGCACCTTGGTGAAGCTGCGCCCCGCCTCGCTGTACATTCCCTTGTCCAGCTTCACGGTCTCATACTGATATGCCATACACACAGTCTCCTTTCTCTCTCCTGTCCTCACAGGAACAGGCCCACTGTCTTCTTCTCGCTGTCTCGCGTCACCACCAGGCACATCCGGCCGCTCTCGCGGCTGCCTGCGGCCCGCAGGCAGCCGGCGCTGTCGGCCACCAGCGCCGTCCAGCCCAGCGCCGGGGCGGTGGTGCCGCTGTACTGCACCGTCACGAAGCCCTTCAGCTGCACCGCCGCGTGTCCATCCTGGGCGTGCAGGGCCACCCCCACGGGCATCTGCCCGGAGGAGGCGTTCTTCACGCTTCCCTCGCCGCCCATCACCACCGGCTTTCCGGCGGTCACGTCTCCCGCCAGAAACGTCACGACCAGCCGGTCGATCCCCTCAAATGCTACGCTCATGTCAAAATACCTCCTATTTGTTGATGCTGTTGTCGTCTCTTGCGCGGACTCAGATCACAAAGGACCCGTCATCCCCGCCGTTCTGCCCCGTGCCGCGTGCATACCGCAGCTGCACCGACAGGCCCAGTCCCTGGCCCAGCTTCTCCTCCAGGCTCTTTTTCATCTCCTCCAAGGCTTCCGCGTCCAGCTTTTCGGTCAAGCCGCGCAGCTGCTCGCCGCGCAAGCCAAAGTCCGCCAGCAGCCCCAGCCGGACCACTTCTTTCCGCAGGGTGGACAGATACTGTCTCCCTGCCGCCGCTTCCTGTTCCAGGCGGTCCAGTTCCTTCTGCCAAGCGCCGTCCCGGTCGGCCCAGGCCAGCACCTGCCGCAGGCTGCCGCCCTTGGGCGCCCAGCCCTTCACCACGCCCGCCATCGGCTGGGCCGGCACCGCCACAAAGGACCACTCATAGGCATCCACCGGCTCCGCCAGCCGCACGATGCACCGCTTGCCCTCATAGAGCCGCCCCTTCTCGTGGCTGCAAAGGCTACGGTCGTGAATGTCGTTCCCGCAGATCGAGCAAATGCTCCGCGCCACGGCGCAGCTCACGCTGACCTCCTTCTTGATCCCGCCTTCGATCTCCGCGATCAGGCTCTCGTTGTCCTGGGTCCGCAGCAGATAGGCGTAGCCCTTCAGCCAACAGCCCGCCTCGCCGCTCTCCGTCACCACACCGGTCTCCTCCACCAGCTCCGTGCGATACAGCCGCGCCGCCTGGTCCCTGGCGCTCCAGCTGTGGTCAAAGAGTCCCGTCTTGCCCACGAACAGCCAGCCGCTCCAGATCGGCCCGCGCAAAATACTCCGCATCCCGGTCCGTGTGGTTGTCGCACAGCCGCAGCGCAAAGAAATAAACCTGTTCCTCGGTGAGCTTCGTGCCCAGCAGTTGGTTGAGCGCTGCCAGCTCCCCGGCGTGGCCGTTCTGCTCAGGCCTTGCCTGGGCCTGCTTGTGTACTGTCTTCATCTCCATCCTCCTTCTTCGCTTCGCTCTTACCCTCGTCTGCCTGCCGCGCCAGCTGCGCCGCCTGCTGCCGGTAAAGCTCGGCCTTGGCCATCTCCACCTGGTCCTGCAAGTTGATGGGTTCCCATTCCACCTGGAACGCCGCGTCCAGCCCTTGCAGCCGCATCCACAGCCGACAGATCTTCTCCACCACCGGCGTCAGGGTCCGCCGCAAGGCTGTCAGTTCACTCGTCATAATGTCCGCCTGCTGGCTGCTCATCCGCTCGGTGGAGGACCAGTTCAGCCCCAGCAGAAACGGCGGGATGCCCGTCTGGGCAATGAGCTGCTCCAAAATCAGCCGCACCGGGGCCTGACAGTCCGGGATGTCACACTCGGCCCCAATGACCTTAATTTCCACATCCCCCACCGCCACAAAATCCCGCACCGACCCTCCACGGGTGGCGGACATCGCCTCGCTCCACCCCTTGGCCAGCTGACCGGCCCGGCTCTGCACCTGTCGGGGGTCCAGTCCCTCGCTGCCCGGCTTATAGACCACCGCAAACCGGACGTTCCCCGCCCGCTCCCAGTTGGCCCCCAAAGTCTGCCAGATCTTTAACAGCACCCCGGACAGAAAGGGTAAGCTGTGCAGCAGCGACACCCCATAGGGGTGCTCCGCGTCCGGGTGATACGGCGTAAAGAGCAGCAGCTCCTGCCGGGGCAGCACCGTCATCGACCCATCCGCTTCTTTTCGCGCCAGCTTGCAGGACAACGGGTCCTCCCCCTCTTGGATCTGCACATCGGACACATTCCCGCACAGCACCGCCGCCACGCCGCGTCCGTCCCGCGTGGGCACCACCTCGCCCACAGCCTTCCCGCAGGTCAGCAGACAGTCCAGATAGCTGTCCAGAAATGCTTGGAGGCCCACCTGGTTCCACCCCACCGGCACCGTCCGCAAAAACTCCGCCAGCCGCTTTTCCAAGCCTTTGTCCGCGCAAGTGACATGCACGCCCCCGGCCAGCCGCACCAGTTTGAGGACCGCCGCATCCACCACGGGCACGGCCTCCCGAATGGCCCGGTATAGTCCAAAGGCCGGCTCATGCAGCGGCACATACCCGTCGAGGAGCGCAAAGGGATGCCGCTCGCTCCCTCGCAGCTGCACCGGACCCGCCGCCGTCTCCTGGCCTGCCGCCCGTCTTTTCCAAATCTTCATGCGGTTCTCTCACTCCTTTCTCCAATCATCCGTCC
>OLNZ01002905.1_pt1 | contig 9855 bp, 7 predicted proteins | sample 1672981 | NCBI WGS metagenome assembly OLNZ01 (sample SAMEA3136743, study PRJEB25190) | human gut metagenome | biome: human gut; feature: human-associated habitat; material: faeces | place: Austria | collected 2013
CTTGTAGGCGGCCCGGGCGGCATCCTCTGGCCAGGCGATGGCCGCAGCCGCCGCGGGGTCCTGCAAAAACAGCGCCCCGCGCACGATCCACGCCCGCCCGGGGCAGACCGCACACGCGGCCAGAACCGCCGCCGCACTGCCCGCAAATGCGGCCCCGCACAGCGCAGCCGCCGCCCACCGGCGCAGCTTTTGCATGGCACACACCCCCTTGTACCAGAATTTTATGCGATTTTTTTGGTTTCTATGAAGTTTTTTTCAAAAAGCCCTTGCAACTTTGCAAAAAGTGTGGTAGGATAACTTGTACTGTTATGGGGAACCAAGGAGGTGGAACGAATGCCTAATATTAAATCTCAGAAGGATCGTGTTGTTCAGGCCAAGAAAGAGGCTCTGCACAACAAGGTCGTCAAGTCCAACCTGAAAACAGTGGTCAAGAAGGCAAACGCTGCCATCGACAGCAATGCTGCTGACAAGGAGACCGTCGTTAAGGTTGCTGTCTCTGCCATCGACTCTGCTAAGAGCAAGGGTGTTATCCATAAGAACACCGCTGCCCGCAAGATCAGCCGCATGGCTAAGCGCGCCAACAAGGCTGCTGCTCAGTAATTGATCGCATGAACAATGCCCGCCGTGGAAACACGGCGGGCATTTTCATTTTTTAAGTAGTAGGGGAGGGATTCATCCCTCCCGGGGCGTTTGGTGCTGCCGGTAGGGGCCGCACATGTGCGGCCCTGCACCTCGCGAAATCGCCCTGCTTATGGGAAGCCTGCGGGCCGGGCATGCCCGGCCACTACAGCGCTACTGCGTCAGCTCCTGCTCCATCAGCAGCTTTTTCAGCGGCAATAGCGCCGCGGGCTCGGCGCTGAAGGTGCGGATGCCGAGCTTTAAATAGGTCGGCATGGCATCCACAGCGGCCACGGTGATGCCGCAGAGGTAGACCTGTGCGCCGTGCTCCTGCGCCTGCTCCAGAATGCCGCTGACAAGGCGCAGCACGGCGGGGTTCGTCAGCTGGTTCACGGCGGCGGTGGGGTTCTGCACAAGGCCCAGCGTGTAGCGGGTCAGGTCCTCAATATCCACAGCCATCAGCTGCGCGCCGTGCTCCATCATATCCCCGGCCATGACCGCGGCGGACGGCATGTCCACAACGCAGCCCAGCATCATCGGGCCGGTCTCGCGGCCCTCGGCCAGCAGCTCGTCGCGGCAGGTGTTGACCTCGTCAACGCAGCGATCCCAGTCGGCCACATCTTTTATCATCGGGAACACGACCCGCAGGTCGCCGTCTGTGGCGGCGCACAGCAGCGCCCGGATCTGCGGCTTGAACAGCCGATTGCCGCGCAGGCGGTCCTGCGTCTCCCCGGCCCAGGGGGCGTCGTCGTCGGCGCGGGTATCGCAGGTGCGCAGCAGCACGGGCACGCCCTCGGCGCTTTTCAGCAGCTCGCGCAGACGGGTGGTCTGCACCTCGTCGCTCTGGTCGTACAGAATCGCGGTCTCGGTGCGCACAAGGCCGATGCCCGCCGCGCCGCGCGTATGGGGCACGTCGCTGTCGCTGATGTTGCAGGTCGGCATCAGGCGGAAGGCCGTGCCGTCCTTCGTCAGGCAGGGCAGGGCGGCCACGGGGTCGGGCTTCTGGCCGTGCAGGCGGCTCAATGCAATTTTACAGTCCGCCTGGGCGATCTGCGCACCGTCCGGCTCCACAATAAGCGTGCCGTTGTCGGCGTCAAGGATCGCACGGTGGCCTACGGCCATGGCCGCGGTGCCGCCGCCCAGCTGTACCACCGCCGGGATGCCCATGCTGCGGGCCATGATGGCGGCATGGCTGACCGTGCTGTCCTGGTCGCTGGCCAGGCCCAGCACCATGCGGCGGTCCAGACTGAACAGGTCACTGGGGAAGAAGCGGTCCGCCACCAGGATGCTGGGGCGCTTCAGATGCAGGCGGCGGCGCGGGCGTCCGTCCAGAATATCCACCACGCGGCGGCAGACGTCGCAGACATCGACGCTGCGCTCCCGGATGTACTCATCATCGACGTTTTTCAGGCGGCCCGCAAAAATCTGCTCGGCGCGCTCGACGGCGGCAGCCCCGCCCGCACCGGCGGCGATATAGTCACCGATCTCGTTCGTGAAGGACTCGTCCTCCAGCAGGGCGATCTGGAACAGCAGAATATCCGCGTCCGGCCCCTTGGCGCGCTGGCTCAAACGGCGCAGCTCATCCTTGGCCAGCACGACGGCGACGTCGTAGAGGGCACGCTCCCGGAACGGGTCGCAGACGATGCGGTGCAGGCCGGTGGTGCCGTGGTCGATCTGCTCAACCGGGCCGACCACAATGCCGGTGGACGCCGGTACGCCGGTATAGGTGTGCATAGGATGCCTCCTTTTTTCTTCTTGGCCCCCTCCGGGAGGGGACTCCCGCAGGGTCGGATGAGGGGCGGGTTCGCCGCAGACACCCGTTAAAGACTTACCGCCCGGCCCCTACAGCGCGATACTTTGGCAAACGCGGGCGGAGCCCCAAGGGGGAAGCCTTTTTACAAAATCGGCAGCTCGCCCAGGGTCTTGCTGACCAGGGCGGTCACGAATTCCTCGGGCACGGCGGCGGCGATGGCACGCTCGGTCACGAGGGTGTTGTCTCTGCCGTCCAGCAGGGCGGGGAAGCGGTCTGCCGGGTCCTTGTCAAAGCTGCCCATGAAGGTCGCGGCCAGCAGTTTCGGCGTGTAGGGCATGTCCTCGGGCACGCCGACGTGCTCGGCGGCCAGCTCCAGCGGGGCCAGTGCGCCGCGGGTGGGCGCACTCGGGTTTGGTGCATAGGGTGCCGGGTAGTTTGCGCGCAGCCGCGCGTTTTTCTCCACAAGGTCAATTTCCGGTGCGCGGGCGCAGACCTCGGCCAGCAGTTTTTGGTATTGCTCGGCAAAGCGAGCCAGAAATTCCTCATTGTCGGGCAGCATGGCGTAGGCCGTGCCGCCGCAGCGGCCAAACAGCCGCAGCGTGTCAAAGTAGCCCAGCGCGATGTTGCGCCCGGCGCGGGCGGGGTCAAAGTCCAGCGTCGGGCCCAAATCCCAATGGCTGCGCACGATGCGCGTCGGCAGGCCGGTGGTGTTGGGGCGTACAATGCCGATGCCGTCCACATCGACGCCGAGCAGCTCCGCTGCGCCCATTTTTGCGGCCAGATCCAGCGGCATATTGTCGCGCCAGCCGCCGTCAATGTACTTTACACCGTCAATTTCCCGCGGGCGCAGGGCCGGGAAGCAGGCACTGGACGCCAGCATATAGTCCTTTAACTGCCCTTCGGGGATGTCCTCAATGGGGCACTGCACGCTGCGCAGGCTGCCCAGCTCGGTCATGACAAGGCCGAAGTGGATAGGCGATGTGCGCACGGCGTCCTCATCGATCAGACGGTCGATCATCTCGGCCAGCGGTTCAACGTTCAGTCCGCCGCTGCGGATGATGTCGAGGAAGAACGCGCGCAGCTCCTCGGGCTTGAGCGTTGCGGGGACTTCGAGAACATCGTGAATTTCCAGGCTGCGCCACAGGTCCTCGGCCTCCTGGATCTTGCCCATCGTGAACAGGCAGCCGTTCAGCGTGCCGACGCTTGCGCCCGTGATGATGTCAGGCGTCCAGTCCAGCTCCTGCAGAGCGCGCCAAACGCCGATCTGATAGCTGCCCTTGGCCCCGCCGCCAGCCAGCACCAGCGCACGTTTTCCGGTATGTTCCATCGGAAAAAAGCCCTCCTGTTTTGTAGTTTTATTCATTATAGCATTTTCTGTTTTAAGTTGCCATAGCAAACCGGGTCACAATCTGCGGAAATTGCGCAGTTTTTTCTAATTTTATAAGGTGCTTGCAAGTGGCAGAAAAAAAGAGTAAGATAAAAATCAATGTGGCGACGCCCGGTAGGGGCCGCATATATGCGGCCCGCAGTTTTACGGCGGGCGTTCGTCTGCCATACACGCGCGGGCCGGGCATGCCCGGCCCCTACAGCGCAGTCACTCTTAGAAGAAGGAGCAAAAGCCTATGTCTACCAAACCGATCCTCGTTGTCATGGCCGCCGGTATGGGCAGCCGCTACGGCGGGCTCAAACAGATCGACCCCGTCGGCCCGTCCGGCGAGGCCATCCTCGACTACAGCCTGTACGATGCCCGCCGCGCCGGGTTCAAGACCGTCGTCTTTATCATCAAGCACGAGATCGAGCAGGCGTTTAAAGAGGCCGTCGGTGCCCGTGCCGTGCGCGCCGGGTTCGAGGTCCGCTACGCCTACCAGCAGCTGGAAAAGCTGCCCGAGGGCTTCACCGTGCCGGAGGGCCGCGTCAAGCCCTGGGGCACCGCCCATGCCATCCTCGTGGCCGAGGAGGCCATCGGCGACGCGCCGTTTGCGGTCATCAACGCCGACGACTACTACGGCCCGCAGGGCTTCAAGCTCATCTACGACTACCTGAGCACCCACGCCGACGGGGACCGCTACGCCTGGGCCATGGTCGGCTTCCTGCTGGGCAACACGGTCAGCGCCAACGGCAGTGTCAGCCGCGGCGTCTGCGTGACCGACGAGAGCCGCAACCTCGTCAGCGTGACCGAGCGCACCTGCATCGAGCCCTACGCCGACGGCATCCATTACAGCGAGGACGGCGGCAAGAGCTGGGCCGACCTGCCCGCCGACTGTGTTGTCTCGATGAACCTGTGGGGCTTCACCCCCGCCTACGTGCAGGAGGCCAAGGCCGGTTTTGCCGCGTTCCTGCAGGCCAGCCTGCCCGTCAACCCGATGAAGTGCGAATATTACCTGCCCACCGTCGTGACGAACGCGCTGGAGGCCGGCAAGGCGGATGTCCATGTGCTGACCAGTGCCGACAAATGGCACGGCATCACCTACCGCGAGGACAAGCCCGAGCTGGTCGAAGCCCTGAAAAAGATGAGCGAGGATGGGCTGTACCCGGTGGATAGGCTGTTCTGAAAATCGTATAAAAATGCGGCCTCCTGCGCGGAGACCGCATTTTTGTTTTGCGCCGGGGAGGGATTTATCCCTCCCGTGGAGTGGATGGCTGCCGCACACTTCCCCGGAGCGGTCAAGACCGCTCCCTACAAAGCACCCGTGAACGGCACACCGTAGGGAGGGGTCTTGACCCCTCCGTGAGGGTTTCCGGCCACGCAAACATTCCGGGAGGGATAAATCCCTCCCCTACAACCTTCCCATATACCTCATGCCGCCCTTGGCTCAAATGTACCCTTTGTCCTGCAGCAATCCGCGTAAAAACAGCAAAAAAATACCTTTAATATTTTACAAATGTTCGGGTTGTAATTGCCCTCTGCGTCGGGTATAATAAGGTTAGCGTTATTGCTTTGTATGTGCGCCCGCTGCGGCGTTTTTCACGAAAGCTGCGTTACATCGCAGCATTTGCAAAAGGAGAACTACTATGATGAAGAAAACCACCTTCGGTGCCGTTCTGGCGTTCCTGTTTGCCGCTGCCGGTGCCCTGACCGCCGCCGCTCTCTATCTCTACCACCGTGAAAAGGAGCTGGACGAGTACGAGCGCCTGCTGTTCAGCGACGACTACGAGGATGACGATTACGACGACGAGGATTCCACCACCTACGAGAACATCCCCTCCGCCCCCGCAGAGGAGAAGGAGTAAATGATCCTCAAGGCTTCCCCCGCGAGGGAAGCCTTTCTGCCACCACAACCCGGCTGGGCACCGACCTGACGGCGTCCGGCTTTTTGGCAATGCCATACTGCCACGGAGAAAACACAATATGCGTAAACTGCTGCTTTGGCTTGTGATGGTCGCCGTTATGATTGCCGCCATCCTGGGCGGAACGGCGGCTTTTCTTTACAGCCGCACCGGGACGGATGCCCTGCCGCAGGAGGCCGTCACCTTCGGTGAGCAGACCCTCGAGCCCAACGGCTGGAGCTGGGTCATCCCGGTGCTGGGTGATAAGGTCAACAAGACCTACGAAAGCCCGACGAACCTGACCGTGCAGAAGCTGGGCACCTTCACCGATACCGTGCCGCAGCTCGTCCTGCCCGACTGGGTCACCGCTGCCGAGCTTCAGATCACCGCGCCCGACGGCACGGTCTGGACCGGCGCACTGGCCGACTGCAATACCTATACCTATACACAAAACGGAGACTATCAGATCATCGTGACCGCGCACCACAGCAGTGCGGACAACCCCGGCGACCCCGTGGGCTGGTACGCCTACCGCGCCGGCTACACGATGGCGATGAACCCCAAGGTCACCCTGAGCACGGAGCGCGCGCCGCAGGGCAGCATCGTGGCTGTGCAGCTGTCCGGCATTCTGGACGGCGAGCCGAGCCTGGAGACCGATCTGGGCACCGTCTGGTTCCGCAAGACCGCCAGCGGCTACATGGGCTATATTCCCGTGACCTACAACGCCGAGGGCGGCGACCATACGCTGCACCTGACCTGCGGGAGCCTGGAAAAGGACATCACCCTGACCGTCACCCGCACCATGTATGATACGGTCACCGTCCCCGCCGAGGAGGACACCGGCGGCGGGGAGGAGTTCCGCAACGCTATATGGCCGCTGTACACAACGGGCAGCTCCGCCAAGCTCTGGAATGGCCGCTTTGAGGCCCCCAGCGCGGGCGCTGTCGCCATGGAGTACGGTGTCACCCAGATGGTAGACGGCCAGCGCAGCGGCCAGGCCACCGGCCTGACCTATGCCGCCGCGGACGGCGAGACCGTCACCGCCCCGCAGGCAGGCAACGTTGTCTTTGCGGGCACACTGACCCTGACCGGCGGCACGGTGGTCATCGACCACGGCTGCGGCGTAAAGAGCTACCTGTACGGGCTGGAGACTGTCGGCGTGGAGCGCGGGCAGAGTGTGTCCGCCGGCGACCCGCTGGGCACTGCCGGGACGGCCCACAACCTGATCTACGAGCTGCGCATCGGCAGCAAATCCACTGACCCGCAGACCGCGCTGGACGGAAACAGTGGTCTGCAATTCCGCGAGGCTGAATAAAATAGCTGCACACGGCACACCCGGCCTGCCGTGCCGCTGCCGTTTTGCCGGGCATCCATAAAGGTCCCTAAAAGAGTGAGTGTGAGTATGGAAGAAGATAAGAAATCCACTGCGGTACAGCCGGAGGAGGCCTCCAAGCCGAAGCCCCGGCGCCGCAAGGCAGCCAGCCCCCAGCCTGCCGCCGACACGCCCCCTGCGCCGACGGACAGCGCCGAGCCGCCCGCCGCAGACGGGCAGACCACAAAAAAGCCTGCCGCGTCCCCCAAGAAGCCGCGGGCCAAAAAAAACACAAAGACAACAAAAACCGCAAAGCCCAAGACGCCGAAGGCTGCTAAGACGACGAAAAATGTCCCGGCTGACGAGTCCCCGGAGCGCAAGGCCCCCGCACAGGAGAGCCCCGTTCCCGCCGCGCCGGAGCTTGCCGAGCCCAAATCTGAAAACAAGCCCGAACCGCCGGAGACCCCCGCCCGGGAGGACGCTGCCGCACCCACCGTGCCCGATGTCCCGAGTACCCCGGAGCTGCCCGAGCCTGCGGAAAGGGCCGAGCCTGCCGGGACGGAGCCCGAACCGACAGCGGACGCCCCTGCCGCCGACGATACGCCTGCGGCAGAAGCGCCCCCCGAGGCCGCCGCGGCAGACACAGCCGTCACCGACACGCCCGAGCAAACCGGGGACGTCCCCGCGGAGGACGCTGCCGAGCCGTCCGGCCTTGTTTTCAGCGATGACCTTGCCAACGATAAAGCCCTTGCCGCTGAGGCCGCACGCATGGCGAACATCTCCCGCACGGCGCAGCTTTCGATTGCGCAGATCATGGCCGGGCTGGAGGAGGACCCCGCACCGTCTGCCGGGCCCGCCCCGGCGTCCGAGGCACCGCAGCATGACAGCGCCGGCGACGACGAGGACGACGAGCCGCAGGATACGATCCCGCAGGCCCTCGGGCGCGGTGTGTTCGGCATGTTCAAGTGGCTGCTCCTCGTTGTGCTGTTCGTGCTCATCATCGCAGGCGGCGGCGTGGCATGGCTTTACCGCAGCGCCACACCTGACATGCTGCCCGAAGTCAAGGTCACCTTTGACGGCCAGGAGCTTGCTCCCACGGCCTACAAGTGGCACGTGCCGGTGGTCGGCAGCTTTTTCAGGCGCACCTACGCCGAAACGCTCAATTCCTCTCCCGTTGTGCTCGAGGATGCCATATCCGACGCATCGCCGGATATTATCGTGACGCCGTCCGATTACAGCACCCAGCTGACCATCACCGACGCCGACAAGGAGACCGTGTACGAGGGCAGCGTCACCGGCTTCCGCAGCTATCTGTTTGCGGAGAACGGCACGTTTGACGCCAAGCTCGTCGTCACCGCGTCTGACAGCGCCGCCGAGGACCGCTCCAGCGTCACCGGCACCGAGACCTGGCAGTTCCGCTTCACCGTCGGCATCAAGCCGTCCGTCACGCTCTGCACACCGACGGTGCAGCAGGGCAGCGTGGCCGCCGTGCGTGTCGGCAGCACCATGAGCCGGACCGAACCGACGCTGACGGGCCCGCTGGAAAGCACAGGCTTCGTCAGGGCCGCCAACGGCTGGATCTGCTACCTGCCCATCCCGTGGAACGCCGAGACCGGAAACACCGAGCTGACCGTGACTGCCGACGGCTATACCGAGACGCTGACGCTGTCGGTCCGCGCAGCATCCTACTCCTACAAGGATTACAGCGCCAAGTCCCAGCTGATGTCGCCCTACATCGGCGCGGACGACGCCCCCGATGCCGTCCGCAGGCTGCTGACGACTGACGGCGGCGAGATCCAGTGGGCCATGGGCGGCTTTGTGCAGCCGTTTCTGGACAGCTTTGACACGCCGCTGCTCTACGGCACGACCGAGTACGTGGGCCGTTCCTACAGCGAGCGCAGCACGAACTACGGCTACGGCGGGCGCACCTCGACAAATGTCGTCATCAAGCCGAAGAAGTCGAAGGATTCTATGATCGTGCCCGCCAGCGGCCATGTGCTGCTGGCCGAGGACCTTGGTGGCAGCTACGGCTACACCGTCGTCATCGACCACGGCGCGGGCCTCAGGAGCATCTTCTACGGTCTGACCGCACTGGACGTCGAGGCCGGGGACGATGTCAAGCAGGGCCAGCTGCTGGGCACCAGCGGCAGGACCGTTGTGGCCGAGCTGCGCATCGGCACCGTGCCCATCAACCCGCTCCTCGTCTGGCGCGGCCAGTGCGACGGGCTGAAATATTATTGAGTAAAAAGGCATCCATCTTTTAGGAAAAGGTGGGTGCCCTTTTTGCGTGCCAGGGCTTCCCCCTCGGGGGAAGCTGTCGCTGAAAGCGACTGATGAGGGCAAAGCTGCCGCAATTGCCCGTGAATTATAGGGCACACTCTGCCCTCATCCGGCCCTGCGGGCCACCTTCCCCCTCGGGGGAAGGCAGAAGGCACAGGTACACGCGCCCCGGCATAGTATGGCGCAAATCAAACCGAGGTGAGCGCCTATGCCGAAAACATTTTGCGTGGTCGGGCACGATGCCCGCCAGCAGGCGGCGGCGCGCGTGCTGCGCCGTGCGGGTTACGGCGTGACCGCCGCCGACAATGCCGCCGCAGCCGATTACATTTTGCTGCCCATGTCCCAGGGCCGCGTCAGTGACGAGGTCGCCCGCGCACTGCAGGGTGCGGGGCAGGGGACGCTGATCTTAGCGGGCCGCCCCGGGATGCCGGTGCGGATGGCCGCGCGGGAGGCCGGGCTGCCGCTGATCGATTATTTTCTGCGGCCCGAGCTGGAATGCCTGAACGCCGTGCCCACCGCCGAGGGCTGTCTTGAGCTGCTGCTCCGCCTGCGGGAGCGCACGATCTGGGAGAGCGGCTTTCTCGTGCTGGGCTATGGCCGCGTCGGGCGTGCCGTAGCACGGCGG
>OLNZ01002913.1_pt1 | contig 9834 bp, 11 predicted proteins | sample 1672981 | NCBI WGS metagenome assembly OLNZ01 (sample SAMEA3136743, study PRJEB25190) | human gut metagenome | biome: human gut; feature: human-associated habitat; material: faeces | place: Austria | collected 2013
TATGAAGCATAGCGCAAGCGTGCCTGCGTACCATAAAGGCAAACCAACATGGCTTATTCATACTCTTTTGCATGTGCCCTCACACATCTCACAATCCTTACGCTGTGCAAGGGTATAAATTATTTGGTCATTTTGGGCTGGAAGATAAGCGATGCAATATAGGCATAAATCAACGCTGCCGATGTTCCGACCGCCGCCATCTTGAAACCGCCCCGGAAAAGTCCAATAAATCCATCCTGATCGACTGCCTCTTTAATCCCCTTCCAAAGATTATATCCAAATCCGGTCAGCGGCACGGAAGCTCCGCTTCCCGCAAAGTCAAGAAATGGTTCATATATCTGCAAGGCTCCGAGAATTGCTCCCGTGCACACCAAAATAACCATAATTCTTCCCGGCATTAATTTCGTTTTCTCCATCAAAATCTGAGCCATCGCACAGATCAATCCACCTATCACAAATGCTTTTATATAAGCCATATATTTCATCTCCTTTTCTACAACGCGATAATTCAGGCTTTTTTCCTTTTTTCAATCACAACTGCATGCGCAATTCCCGGCACAGATTTTCCTTCATTATAACTGACTGTGGACAACAATGCCCCTGTTGGAACAAACAATATTTTGTTAATCACGCCTTCCCGGATCTCCTTTAAAAGTTTGCCGGCAAGTGTTACAGCGGAGCAGCCACATCCGGAACCACCCGCATGTGTATCCTGTTCCGGATCATCATAGATTTCCATTCCACAATCCATATGCACATTTGATATGTCATATCCCTGATCCTTTAATAGTTTACATAATATTTCTTTTCCCACACTGCCAAGATCGCCTGTAACAATCCGGTCATATTCTTCCGGGCGGCAGCCAAAATCCTTAAAATGCTGATAGATCACATCTGCGGCAGCAGGCGCCATACAGGCACCCATATTCAAAGAATCTTTCACCCCATAATCGACCACTTTTCCGGTAGTAATGCCACTTATCATGACATCCCCATACTCTTTCGACAATACGAAAGCGCCACAGCCTGTCACTGTCCACGTGGATGACATTGGTCTTTGATTACCATACTCTAACGGAAATCGAAATTGCTTTTCTGCCCCGCCAAAATGACTGGACGCCGTAGCAAGCACCGTGTCTGCATATCCTGCATGTACCGTCATCGCTCCCAGAGAAAGTGCTTCTCCCATCGTAGAACAGGCTCCATACAATCCAAACAACGGAATATCAAAATCCTTTACACCAAATGTTGTTGCAATCAACTGCCCTAGCAGGTCACCCGCAAAGAGATATCGCACATCCTCCGTCTTAATCTTTGCCTTACGCAACGCCAGCAACGAAGTCTGTTTCATCATCTCGCTTTCTCCCTCTTCCCATGAATCCTTACCAAAGGTAGCATCTTCCACCACCACATCAAATGTATCCTTTAAAGGTCCTTCTCCCTCTTTCGGTCCTACCATACAAGCCGCAGACATAATATACACCGGTCGTTCAAACGCAATACTTTGTTTACCTTGCTGCATCATTTCACCTCATTTTCTTTAACATAAAAAACTGCCACATAAGGAAAATATCTATCTTATCTTATGTGACAGTTTGTTCTTATCTTAATATGTGAAATTGTCTGCTATTCTATGCAAAATATATATTAATCTGCCGGTGTTCCACTGATCATCCACGGCGATGGCTGTGCAACCATCACACTTCTCTTGTCAGTCTTAGATACTGAAATCTGCAGTACTTCTGTATCTTCGATATGATATTTTGCAAAAATGTTCTTAATATTTACTAACATATCCAGCTCTAAGGTATATACAATGAACTGCATTTTCGGATTCACTTCCAGCAACGTCCTGATCTCATCCTCTAACCGCTTGGATGCAACAATAAATGCCAGTCTCGGTGTTGGAACATTTGCCATGTTCTCCTTGGTCACACCGGAAATGATCTCAATATTATGAACTCCAAACTTGCTGACATTATCCTGCAAAGCACGCATGTCTCTCGCATCCGGTTCTACTGCGATGATCGTTCCCTCACTTGCTTCAATCGCAGCTTCAATGGCTATACTCTCGCCACTGACAATACAGATTGTATCTCCCACATCACATGAAAGCATATTCATGATCACGGCACGAATCTCATGACCTACATAATTGACAGAGCCTTTGGAAAAGAACTCATTCTTAATGCCATACCGCGATGCCTCTCTTGTATTCTCATTGATAATAAATATAACCGTAGGTTCCGCAATCTTGCAGTCCATCATCTCTTTGACTTTGCATGTCTCGACTTCGTCACTTGCTGCAACGCCCTTACCAAGCCACATGTCATAATCACCGTAGCCGCCTTCCCACAATTCATAAAACAGCTCCGGCTGACTCTCATCTGCAAAGATCATAACTCTCTTATGTGTCTCGATCGTCGGCAATACGTTCTTCTTCTTGCCACAAATGTTCAAAATCTTAATCTTCTCCGGACTTACCTCCATTCGATCCGCAAAATTCCCTACCCACGCCAGCATTTCGTTGTTGTTGTACACTTTCATTCCACTTGATTCCATAATCACATACCTCCCAAAACATATCCGACTTTTCTCCCATAATCAAAAAAGTCTTCATCCCGTAACATCTATTATATTGTACCATATATCCGCTTTACAAACAATGAATAACCTGTATTCAACATCTACATTTTTATCAAATTACGGCACCGATTCAGCATTGCATAGATCTCCTGTTTTCTAGGCAGTACCATATTCCCCGGCACTGCATTTCCGCAAAATGCCGCAAAACCTTTCTTCTCCATCTGCTGATATAATTTCTCCACGCCAGCCTGTAACGTTGTCTTTCCCTCAAAAACATGCAGCTTCATATATTTGAGAATACATACCAACGCATTTAACTGTTCCACATCCACAAGCTGTTCCACATAGCGCAGATCTACTGTCTCTTTATTGATTGAGATTCCATCCTTTCCCATCGTCTTCATCTTAATCCGATTGTCTTTTTGAAATGCAATATCCGCCTTAACAATACGCTTCATATCCGGTTTATCCGAATGAAGTACTTGTTCTGTTGGCATTGGAAAACTCTCCGCCTCCTTTTTGGCAAATGCCGTAATCTCCATCGGTTCATACCGGTTCATCTGTAAGATTGTATCTGCCTTATGAAAATATGATCCACAGCTTCCCGCAACTAAGATTGTGGAGATTCCATAGCTTTCATACAATTCCCGTACCCGGTCAATAAATGGAATGATCGGTTCCACATCCCGCTGCACAACCCGTTGCATCAATTCATCCCGTATCATGAAATTCGTCGCACTCGTATCTTCATCAATCAGAAACACAGAAGAACCCATCTCGATCGCTTCTACTGTATTCGCCGCCTGCGACGTGCTTCCACTGGCATCCTCTGTATAAAAAGAAAGTGTATCTTTTCCATTTGGAAGATTACGGATAAACATAGAAATATCTACATTCTGTATACTTCTTCCATCCTCTGCCCGCAGCTTCATAGCCGAATCATCTGTGATCACATATTCTCTTCCATCTCCTGCAATATGATTATATACACCTAGTTCTAATGCTTTCAGTAACGTAGACTTGCCATGATAGCCGCCGCCCACAATTAACGTTACCCCTTTACGGATTCCCATTCCCTTTATCTTTCCCTTATGTGGAAGATCCATCGTAACTTCCATGCTGTCTGGCGACTGAAATGTTACCGCATCTTTCATCGGAAGCATTGATACCCCTGACTTTCGTGGTAATACCGCTCCATTTGCTACAAATGCCACCAAGCCCTGTTCTGTCAACTGTTCGCGGATATAATGCTGATCTTCCGCAAGATCCGCAGCATTCTGCAACTCTTCCGGTGTATAGGCACCCGCATACAAAGTCTGTTTCACACAAACCGGAAGAAACTCAAACAGAATCTTCTCCAATTCCTTCGCATTAATTGTTCTCCCATTTGCCGGAAATCCAACTTCCATCCGTACAGTAACCGATCCGTCCTTTTCATCTATCATACATGCGCTGCGTTGTAATATCTCCTGCCCCGGAGTACTTACATTGAGTAGTCCACTCTTTCCGGAACCTTTTGCTTTAAAAGAATAATTGCGTACCTTTCCCGCAAGTTTCCGTAACATTACATCCTCTAATGCGATCCGTTTCCATGATGTATTATATAGCTCCGGACGAAATGCTGCCTGTCTTCCACTTACGATCACACTAACTTTTGACGGTGCAGCAAACGGATCTCCCTGCACATGGTCAATCGATAATATATATCCTGCAAATTGATATTGTCCCCTTGTATCTTTATACGCCGGATAACCTTTGTGATCGATCCGGTGTAAACATTCTCTTAAATCATTGTCCCTTAGCATCATGCATACCTTCCTTTATAAAATATATCATTACCTCAATCTATTCTAACAAGTTTCTTCTGCCATTTTACTTTTTTCAATATGTTGTGTCAACTTACCATTCCTTAGCCCTTTTCATTGACAAAACAACCTCTATCTGTTATTCTATATCCTGTTGACAAATCAACATTTAATTATAGCGATATATTGGGGGACTATCATGATCGATCGTTTTGAATTATTTACAACCACCATTACACAGATATATAAGAATTTACAACGAATTAAAATGCAGGAAATGTCAGGCTTTGAACTGCGCGGAACCTATGCAATGTGTATGTTTGAATTAAACCGGAACCCGGAAGGATTAACCATCACACAACTGAGTCAGCTCTGCGGGGAAGACAAAGCCGCAATATCCCGTACGGTTTCCGAATTAGTGAAACGTGGGCTGGTCACAAGTAACAATAATAAGAAATACCGTGCACCTCTCATTCTCACAAAAGAGGGAAAGGAAACCGCCTGCAAGATTGATACATTAGCTTCAACCGCCGTAGAAGCCGGCAGCAACGGTCTCACCACTGAGGAAATTAAGATCTTCTATAAAGCCCTTACCACGATTTCCAACAATCTGAACAATTATCTGGTAGATACGCCGGACGAATAACTGATAACATATATAGTCTTCAAAACTGTTACACTCCGTAGCAGTTTTTATTATATTCCATAATAATACACATCTTCATCACAAAGCCTTCATTGAAAAGAACCTGCCACATAATGTGACAGGTTCTTTCTATACTTATATACTCTTTGAAAATATCTATTATACGTAGAACAACAGATCCTCGTACTGTGGGAATGGCCAATACTTCTTATCCACAAGTGCTTCCAACTTATCAGCAGGAGTTCTAACTTCCTCCATAGCTGCGAAGACTTCATCATGGAAACATCTTGCTGCCTTCTCCATATCATCCTCTAAGTCAATTGCCTTTTCATCTAACTTCTCTAACTTAGCAACTGCTGCAGTCATTGCTTTCAACTCTGTTGCGATATCCTTAAGAATACCCTCCTGTACAGATGTATCCACGCCAACAGCCTTCAGATCATTGACACCCTTAGCCATATCTGCTGAATATTCCATAACAGCCGGAACAATCTGCTTCTTAGCCATATCAAGCATTGTCTTTGCTTCGATATTGATCTGTTTTGCGTAGTTCTCATAATAGATCTCTGCACGGGATTCCATCTCAGCCTTGCTAAGAACCGCAAACTTCTCAAACATTGCAATGTTATCCTCATTGGTAAATGCAGATACTGCATCAACCAAGCACTTGATATTTGGAAGTCCTCTTCTCTCTGCCTCTGCAACCCATTCCTCAGAATATCCATTGCCGTTGAAGATAATTCTCTTATGCTTTGCAATCAACTCTTTGATCTTATCATGTACAGCCATATCGAAGTTATCAGCCTTCTCTAATTCATCTGCGATCTCACAAAGTGAATCAGCCACGATCGTATTCAAAATCGTATTTGGTGTAGCGATAGACTGTGTAGAACCAACCATACGGAACTCAAACTTATTACCGGTAAATGCGAATGGTGATGTACGGTTACGATCGGTTGCATCCTGCATAAAGGATGGAAGTGTTGTAACACCTGACTCATATGTTTTACCCTGTAATGAACTGGTAGCTTCACCTGTTGTATCCAACTGTTTCAATACGTCATCCAACTGCTCACCTAAGTATACAGAAATGATTGCCGGAGGTGCCTCATTTGCTCCTAATCTATGGTCGTTACCTGCGGAAGAAGCAGAAAGTCTTAACAGATCTGCATGCTCATCAACTGCTTTCAAGATAGCAACTAAGAACAATAAGAACTGTACATTCTCATGAGGTGTCTTACCCGGCTCTAACAGGTTCTGACCATCATCTGTTCCCATTGACCAGTTGTTGTGCTTACCGGAACCATTGACACCGGCAAATGGTTTCTCATGTAACAGACATGCAAGACCATGACGCTCTGCAACTCTCTTCATTGTCTCCATAACTAACTGGTTATGATCTGTTCCAACATTGGTTGTTCCATAAATTGGAGCTAACTCATGCTGGCAAGGAGCTACTTCATTATGCTGTGTCTTAGCTGTAATACCTAACTTCCATAACTCGATGTTCAGATCATTCATATAAGAAAGAACTCTCTCTCTTACGGTACCAAAATAATGATCGTCCAATTCCTGTCCCTTTGGTGGCATTGCACCAAATAAGGTACGTCCTGTGAAGATTAAGTCTTTACGCTTTGCATAATCTTCTTTATCTACTAAGAAGTATTCCTGCTCCGGTCCAACAGATGTTGTAACCTTGGTAGCTGTTGTGTTACCAAATAATCTTAAGATACGAATTGCCTGCTTATTGACTGCTTCCATAGAACGAAGTAATGGAATCTTCTTATCCAATGCCTCTCCTGTGTAAGAAGAAAATGCAGTTGGAATACAAAGAATGGTACTTCCGTCTGCTGACTCTTTGATAAATGCCGGTGATGTACAATCCCAAGCTGTATATCCTCTTGCTTCGTTTGTAGCACGAAGTCCACCAGATGGGAATGAAGAAGCATCCGGCTCACCTTTGATCAATTCCTTACCGGAAAACTCAAGCAATACTTTACCATCTGAAGTTGGATTGATAAATGCATCATGTTTCTCGGCTGTGATTCCTGTCATCGGCTGAAACCAATGTGTATAATGTGTTGCTCCTTTTTCGATTGCCCAGTCTTTCATTGCGTTTGCAACAGTATCTGCAATTGCAGGATTCAATTCTGTTCCTAACTCAATGGTCTTCTTAAGCTCTTTATAAACCGCCTTTGGCAAGCGTTCTTTCATTGCTGCATCATTAAATACGTTAGATCCGAAGATCTCTGCTACATTCACCTTTTCACTCATAAGATAATACTTCCTTTCCTCTCTTTTATCTGCGAACCAGGGGCTTGTATTCTCATAAAAAAAGGGTATTCTCCTATCTGAGAACACCCTTGTCCTTTACTTTCCCGTATTCGCTTTCGATAGTTGTACTATACTCCAGCCGATTAAAAAAATCAAGTCCTTTTTTTACTTTTTTTGCACTTTTTCTCATTTTCACTTAAATATCATAAGTAAATGACATATTTTTGTGCATATTAACAGATTTTAGCTTAATAGAATTAAGGTGTAGCATATTGGAATGTTTCGCCACATCACACATACTCTGATCACCTTTCTTCTTCCTTTTTTCTCTTTCGTATTCTAAAATAAGCCACTGTATAAATTGTTATGTATACCGCTTCCAATATAATTAGAGTTATTAATCCCTCCTCTACTCTCAAGTCAAATCCCAGCATAGGAACTGTTGTTAAAACAACACTCGTATAAAGCACACCCGGATAACGCTGAATAAATCTATGTTCAAACCCTTGTTTTAGATTAACAAAATCATATGCATTGACTGTAAATATAATAACTAAAACTATTACAAAATATATTATTCTCCCTAACATTTTGCCATTCTTGCCTCCTGTACAATCTCCGGTTCTACAACAATTTTCACATTTACTTCTAGTATATTTTTACGTTCAACATAAGGCACCCCCCTTGTACAGAATGCTTCTTTTATAATTCTTTTAATACTGTCTACTTCGTATCCTCTTCGAATCAAATTTATCGGAATCTCTATTTTTTTAATAAAATAGTACATTTTTAAGTCACCATCATATCTATCACCTTCTGAAGTTTCTCCGACTTCCATTTTGATGATATCTCCTCCTATATACAAGCCATATCCCACAGGCACCTCAAATGAGCCTCCACCTCGTTCATATAAAATAATATTTTTCTCTCTGTCAATTGTCCACCAGCCAAGACTCAACAAATCTCCTGTCATCCCTGTCAAAGCTAGTGAATTAAAATAGCTTTTATCCTCTTCTTTCGTAATCTCTTCACTCAAAAATGCCATAACAATTTTCTCCTCAATCTAATTATTCATCTATATTTAGTTAATAAGATCACAAGCAAAAAATAATACAGCACACATCATAATTATTGTTGCTATTAATCGAATCAATATCCCCTTAATTAAATCCTCTTTGTCATATGCTGATGCATTTTTCTCTGAAAACTTCAAGTGTACTTCATCACCAACGGAATATTTGTCCGGAGAACAATAACAATGATATATATATTTTTTTACTATTCCATCCATCTCGTATTGTAATATAGGTTGAACATTCCACGCCGTATGGAAAACAATACTTACAACTGTAGCTCTTATATCTGTATCATCCGCTTTTGTGTTCAAAAGCTCAATAATTGATTTTACTAGTATATTCAAAAAACCTAAAAACACAATACAACTACCGAAAATCAATAATAATTTAATAATCATATCAAATCTCCATTCTTTAGAATTCTATCCATTGTCAACTAATCTAATGTTCTAAAAATATATTATAACAGATACCAACCCAAACAAGAAAAGCTACAAATATTGTCTCAAGTAATTGAAAAACAAGCGCTTTCACTAAATCCTTTCTGTCATATGCTAATCTACTCTCCTCTGAAAATTGTAATGTCAATTCTTTCCCTATTTGAAAATTCTTTTTACTATAACAAAAATGATAAATATATTTCTTATCTATTCCGTCCACAGTATATTGCAATATAGGTCGAATATCTGTAGCTACATATGGAAGAAAATCTACAACTACTGCCTTTATATTTGTATCGTTTAATTTTACTTTTATTTTTTTTATTTCTTTTATTTCTTTTATTAATTCATTAAGATTTACTAATAATATAAATGCAGCGAGCAAAGTCATTAACCATACTTTCATCTCACTCATCATCTTTCCTCCCATATTGTATTTTTTCTTCTTCCTTTTTTTTCTTTCTTATTCTAAAATAAGCCCAGGTATAAATTGTTATGTACACCACTTCCAATATAATTAGAGTTATTAATCCCTCCTCTACTCTCAAGTCAAATCCCAGCATAGGAACTGTTGTTAAAACAACACTCGTATAAAGCACACCCGGATAACGCTGAATATAATCATTTACACCATGATTTAATAAATTATCAAAATCATGTGCATTAACTATAAATATGAAAGTTAAAATTATTAAAAAATATATTATTCTCCCTAGCATTTTTCTCTCATTCTCCTCTCATTTTTTATTAAATTTTAGGCGTTTACAAAACGTCCAAAGCCGCGTAGATATGGCGTTTTTTTGTTGCTAAATATAAAAATCTCCTCATGATTTACGGTGTTCCACAGATGCCCGATAAAATTATCTGCCTCAAACATCTTAGGTGTTGTATTCTATCATAAAACTTGCAACTGTACCGCAACTTGTAATAATTGGAAGTTTATATGTAATAATTTCTCTTACCAATCCACACATTCTGCAGGTATTAACTGATCTATACCAGTTATT